>Ga0315320_10002172_pt1 | contig 16183 bp, 12 predicted proteins | sample M140m21515metaG_FD_203458 | JGI IMG/M metagenome (GOLD analysis project Ga0315320, IMG submission 203458) | Ammonia-oxidizing marine archaeal communities from Monterey Bay, California, United States - M1 40m 21515 | ecosystem: Environmental > Aquatic > Marine > Coastal | place: USA: California... | reverse complement strand
CTCCATCAACAAAGTCCCATATAAATTTTGAAAAACTCCCATAGTTTTTTTGTAATCTGATAAACATTTTAGCATTATTTATGGTAGCCTCGATTTTTAATCGATTACGAACAATACCAATGTCATTTATTAGTTCACCCTTTTTTTCAGAGCCATATTGAGCAATTTTGTGATAATCGAACCGATCAAAGGCTTGATGAAAATTTTCTCGTTTCCGAAGTACAGTGATCCAGCTTAAGCCTGATTGAAATGTCTCTAAAGTTAGAAATTCAAATAGTTTTTGATCATCATAGACTGGGACCCCCCATTCTGTATCGTGGTAATTTTCATAAAGCGAATCGCCAAGACACCATGGACACTTTTCTTTTGCCATAATCTAAAGGTAAAAAAAAAGCATCCTTTAGGATGCTTTTTTGGTTATGTTAGTTCAGATTTATACTAAAGCGACACGCTCAAATCCAGACACAGTGATATCACCAGCTGACTTGACATAAGCAGCAATTGAAACTTTACTGTCCTTGATGAAATCTTGATTTACCAGTGTATTATCTTTGTAAAAACGTTTGATTTTACCCTTAACAATATTATCCAACATTGCTTCTGGTTTTCCTTCTTGACGAAGTTGTTCTTTGGCAATCTCAATTTCTTTTTCAACCACTGAGGCATCAACTTGGTCTTCATTAAGCGCAATTGGATTCATTGCAGCAACTTGCATTGCAACGTTTTTTGCAACTTCGGGCGCATTGTCAACAGTTCCTGAAAGACCTACCAATGAAGCAATTTTATTCCCTGCGTGGATATAACTTCCAACAAAGGGTGCTTTAAGTGTTTTGAATCCACCGATTTCAATCTTTTCACCGATTACACCAGTTTGTTCAATAAGCTTTTCAGCAACAGTCATTCCTCCAAAGGCTGAGCCTAAAAATTCTTCTAGAGTATTACAACCAAGAGCAAGATCGGCAAGGTCATTTGCGAGGTTCAAATAAGAGTCATTTTTAGCAACAAAATCAGTTTCACAGTTTATTGAAACAATTACTCCTGCTGTTTGATCGGCATTAACTTTAGCTAACACAGCTCCTTCAGAAGATTCTCTGTCAGCTCTATTTGCAGCAACTTTTTGACCTTTTTTTCTTAGATACTCAACAGCTTTGTCAAAGTCACCTTCGGCTTCAACAAGTGCTTTTTTACAATCCATCATACCCGCGCCAGTTGCTTGACGGAGTTTATTTACTTCAGATGCAGTAATTTTCACAGTTCTTTATTTTAAAATTAGTTGGCTTCTTTTTCTTTTGAATCATCTGCAGCTTCTTGTGGTGCAGCAGTCTCTTCTTTTACTTCCTCCTTAGGTGTCTCAGTTTTTGTTTCTGCTACAATAGTTTCAGCATCCTCTTGCTTTGCTGCAGCTTCCATGTCTTTGGCGTCGCTTTCAGAGGTTCCTTCTTTTTCTTTCTTTCGTTCTCCCAAACCTTCTGCAACAGATGCAGTAACAAGGCTTAAGATCTTATCAATTGATTTTGAAGCATCGTCATTGGATGGAATTACAAAATCGACATCACGAGGATCTGAATTCGTATCAACCATTGCAAAAATTGGAATTTTCAATTTTTGAGCCTCTCTCACAGCAATATGCTCACGTGTGGTGTCTACTATAAAGATTGCACCAGGAAGGCGCGTCATTTCAGTAATTGAGCCTAGGTTTTTTTCTAATTTAGCTCTTAAACGATCAACTTGCAAACGTTCTTTTTTAGAAAGTGTCTCGAATGTACCGTCCTTTTTCATTCGATCAATTGCCCCCATTTTCTTTACAGCTTTACGGATGGTTACAAAGTTTGTTAACATCCCACCAGGCCAGCGCTCAGTGATGTAAGGCATATTTACTGATTTGGCTTTTTCAGCAACAATATCTTTAGCCTGTTTTTTAGTCGCTACAAATAAAATTTTCCTACCAGATGAAGCGATCTTCTTTAGAGCTTCATTGGTTTCTTCAATCTTAGCAGCGGTTTTGTAGAGATTGATAATGTGGATTCCATTACGCTCCATGTAGATGTAAGGAGCCATGTTCGGATTCCATTTCCGGGTTAAATGTCCAAAGTGGACACCTGCGTTGAGCAGGTCATTTACTTCTGGTTTTGCCATTTTTTTTAGTTTACGTTCCTTTTGGTTAGCAACAGATCTCATGACCCGTTTAGATGCTAAACTAACATGCGCCTTAGCGCTTTTTAAGCAACTGGTTTATAATAATAAATGAATGAACTTTTTGTTTTGCAAAAGCAAAACGAGACCAATTAACGTTTTGAGAATTGGAATTTTTTTCTTGCTTTCTTTTGACCGAATTTCTTACGTTCAACCATACGAGGATCCCGGGTTAGCAAACCTTCAGGTTTTAAATCTGCACGGTATTCTTCGTTGATTTTACAAAGTGCTCTAGAAATTGCCAAACGAACAGCTTCTGCTTGACCATTTGATCCACCCCCTTTAACAGTTACATTTAAATCGTAGTTTCCTTCTGTATTAGTTAATAAAAAAGGCTGTTGGATTTTATACTGCAAGGTTGAGGTTGGAAAATAATCAGTGTATTTTTTTTTGTTTACCGTGATTGCTCCTTTTCCTTCGCTTACGTAAATTCGAGCGACTGAAGTTTTTCTACGGCCTATAGTGTGAACAGTATCCATTATAGATAATCGTTTATGTTAATGGTTTTTGGATTTTGCGCATCGTGGTCGTGTTCTGAACCACCATGTACACGGAGGTTTCTGAATAAATCAGCACCTAACTTATTTTTAGGGAGCATTCCTCTTACAGCATTTTCCACAAGTCGCGTATCTCTTTTGTTATGCAGTTGAGTAGCATTGAGAATACGTTGACCACCAGGATATCCTGTGTGACGAACGTATTCTTTTTGTTCCCATTTATTTCCGCTTAGGGTAACGTGTGCCGCATTGATGACAATAACATTGTCACCGCAATCTACGTGAGGAGTATAATTGGGCTTGAACTTACCTCTTAAAAATTTTGCAATAATTGCTGCAACTCTTCCCAAAGGAAGGTCTTTAACGTCCACAACAACCCATTCTTTGTTGACTGTGTTCGCGTTTGCAGAAATAGTTTTGTAACTTAATGTATTCACAATAAATAATTTAATCCGTCAGAAAATTGTTTCAACGGGCTGCAAATGTACAATTATATATGAGTTTGAAAAAATTTTTTATTCTAATTTTCGCACAAGTGAAAAGAAGGAGCTTTTTTGTTAATGGGCTTCTAGCCAGTTATTTCCAATTCCGATATCAACAACAAGCGGTACATCTATAGAAAACGCATTTTCCATTTCAGTTTTAACCATGGTTTGGAGTGCATCAATTTCCTCTTTAGGAACGTCGAATACAAGTTCATCATGGACTTGCAATAGCATTTTAGATTGCCAATTTTCTTTTACTAGTCTATGTTGAATGGCGATCATTGCCAATTTAATAATGTCCGCAGCGCTTCCCTGGATTGGGGCATTTACGGCATTGCGTTCTGCGGCACCACGAACAACAGCATTCTGAGAATTGATATCCTTTAGATAGCGTCTTCTTCCCAAAACAGTAGTAACATAACCGTTGTCTCTAGCAAAGTCAACTTGTTCGTGGATGTAGTTTCGCAACTTGGGATAAGTAGCGTAATAGGTATCGATTAATTCTTTTGCTTCACCTCGGCTCAAATCGGTTTGCTGACTCAATCCAAATGCAGAAACACCATAGATGATTCCAAAATTAACAGTTTTGGCATTACTTCTTTGTGCTCTGGTAACATCTTCAAGAGCAACATCAAAAACTTTAGCTGCTGTAGCTTGATGTATATCTTCCTTATTTCGAAAAGCTGAAACCATCCCTTCGTCTTTACTCAGCGCCGCAATAATGCGTAATTCAATCTGAGAATAATCAGCAGCAAGTAGCACATGGTTTTTATCTCTTGGAATAAAGGCTTTTCTTACTTGCTGACCTCGTGGGGTCCTTATGGGGATATTTTGAAGATTTGGATTGTTACTACTCAGTCTTCCTGTAGCCGCAACTGCTTGATTGTAAATGGTATGAATCCGTCCGGTCTTCGGATTAATTTCTTTGGGTAAAGCATCAACATAAGTGTTTTGAAGTTTTTTTAAGGAACGCCAGTCCAATATGTCTGAGACAATAGGATGCTCTTTTGCTAGATAAGAGAGGACGTCCTCCGCAGTTGAATACTGCCCTGTTTTTGTTTTTTTTGGCTTTTCTACTAGCTTAAGCTTATCAAAGAGAATGGGACCCAATTGTTTTGGTGAGGCAAGATTGAATGATTCTCCAGCAGCAGAAAAAATAGCTTTTTCCAGCTTTTCGACATCAGTAGTCAAATTCTTAGAAAGCTCCTCTAAAAAGGGAACGTCTAAATTAATTCCTTCACATTCCATAGCTGTAAGCACGTTTACTAGGGGCAACTCAACATTATTGTACAGATCAAGGGTTTGAGCCGTATCCATTTCCTTATTAAAAAAGTGCTTTAGCTGGAGGGTGATATCTGCATCTTCAACAGCGTATTCTGTCTGTTTTTCTATTGGAACATCCCTCATACTGCCTTGATTTACCCCTTTTTTACCAATGAGTTCTGTAATTGATTGAGGGCTGTAATCGAGATAGGTCTCTGCCAAAATATCCATATTGTGCCGCATATCTGGATTAACTAAATAATGCGCAATCATTGTGTCAAAAAGAGGTGCACGAACCTCTAGGGCATAATTTTTTAAAACCTTTAAATCATATTTTAGGTTATGCCCTACTTTCTCGATTTGAGGATGTTCAAAAAAAACTTTAAAAGGTTCTAAAATTTTAATTATTTCATTCTTTTCTAAAGGAAGTACAAGATAATAACCTTTGGATTCTTCCCATGAAAAAGCAATCCCTACCAGCTCAGCCTGCAAGGCATCTAATGAGGTTGTTTCTGTATCGAAGCAAACACTTTTTTGCTGGAGCAATTTGTTTAATAATAAAGTTCTTGAAAGAGGGCTGTCCACGGTTTGGTACCAATGCTTTTTGGTATTCAAATCTTGTCGTTGGGAAGTTTTATTTTCTGATGAAGACCCGCTTCCAGGAGGGGCAAAAAGATCAAACTGTTGCCCTTGTTGGGGGGCGGTTTTTTTTGGGGAAGTTTGCTCCTGAGACGGATCCTTAGTTCCTTCAGGGGGAAAGATTTTTTTGAAGTTCTCAGCCATTCTTCTAAATTCCAATTCTTCAAAAAGTGAACCCACTGCGGTTTCATTTGGCTGGCTAAGTTCATAGTCTTTGGCATTGAATTGTACAGGTACATCTAAGAGAATTGTGGCCAATTGTTTAGATAATATTCCTAGTGCTTTATTTGCCTCAATTTTTTCTTTTAGCTTTCCTTTGAGTTCATTAGTATGTTCGAGCAATCCTTCCATACTACCATAGGCTTTGATAAACTTTTTAGCGGTTTTATCGCCCACACCTGGCAACCCAGGGATATTATCTATAGCATCACCCATCATACCCAAATAGTCAATGACTTGTTCTGGACGCTCTACTTCAAATTTTTCTTGAACCTCTGGTATGCCCCAAATTTCAATACCATTGCCCATTCTAGCAGGGCGGTACATAAAAATATTTTCTGAAACCAATTGGGCAAAATCTTTATCTGGCGTGACCATAAAAACTTGATAATCTTCCTTTTCAGCTTGTTTTGCTAACGTCCCTATGATATCATCTGCCTCAAATCCTTCTTTAACTACCACCGGAATATGCATAGCTTCGAGAATTTGTTGAATATAAGGTACAGCAATTCGAATTGCTTCAGGTGTTTCATCACGATTAGCTTTGTATTCGGTATACATCTCTGTTCTACTAGCCGAACCCCCTTTGTCAAAACACACCGCCAGATGGTCGGGTCGTTCTCTTTTAATTACGTCGAGTAGTGAATTGGTAAACCCCATAATAGCGGAAGTATCCATGCCTTTAGAGTTAATTCTAGGGTTTTTGATGAATGCGTAATAGCCTCTGAAAATTAAGGCATATGCATCGAGTAAAAAAAGACGTTTTTGTTGGCTCATTGGTTAAATATAAAAAACGATTGGGCAATCAGATTCATTCCTTGTTTTTATTTAAAAGGGAATTCAATTTTTTACAAATCCCCTTTGTGTCTAAACCGAGGTTTTCTAATAGTTTTTTAGAATTTCCGTGTGAAATAAATTCGTCTGGGATTCCCTCAAGGTCAACTGGAATTGTATACCCTTGAGCTGCTGCAAATTCGAGGATAGCACTTCCAACACCACCTTTTACAGTGCCTTCTTCATATACGACCACATGTTTATTTTGATTAAATACTTCATGTAGTAATTCTGTATCTAGTGGTTTTACAAAGCCTAAATCGTAATGTGCAAACTTTTCTGGTTGCTCAATTATTGTCAATGCTTTTTCAATTGGTTGTGCCAATGTTCCAATGGAGAGTAAGGCAAAACCATTCCCTGCTTTCAAACATTGTCCTTTACCCCATTTAATTTTTTTAAAATCAAAAGTAAGTTCCTCTTGTTGACTATAGCCTCTAGGATACCGAATCGCTACAGGATGATCGAGTCCAAATTGTGCTGTAAAAAGTAAGTTCTGAAGTTCTTTTGCATTTCTAGGAGATGCAATCGAAAGGTTAGGAATACACCGTAGGTAAGCAATATCAAATACGCCGTGATGTGTTGGACCATCATGTCCAACAATACCTGCACGGTCTATGCAAAAAATTACGGGCAAGTTTTGAAGGGCAACATCATGAATCAGCTGGTCATAGGCCCGTTGTAAAAAGGTAGAATAAATCACACAAAAAGGCAGCATTCCTTGGGAGGCCATACCTGCGGCTAAGGTTACAGCATGTTGTTCAGCAATTCCAACATCAATACAGCGATCGGGAAATTCATTCATCAATTCAACCATGCCACTTCCTGTTGGCATAGCAGGTGTAATGGCTACAATTTTTGGATTCTGCTTCAATAGCGTTAGTAGTGTTTTTCCAAAGACCTCTTGATATTTAATTTTCCGTTTTCCATGATTTAGGTTGAGTTTCCCAGTTAAAGGGTCAAATTTTCCCGGAGCATGATAGGTGATTTGTTCATTTTCAGCGAGTGGCAATCCTTTACCTTTTTTGGTAACGACATGAAGCAGTCGGGGCCCTGATTGTTTTTTATGTTTGGCTAACGTTTGGATGAGTAAATCTAAATTATGTCCATCTATTGGTTTTGAATAGGCAATATTGAGATTTTGAAAAAAGTTTGGAAGGCTGGTATCTGTTGTTTTAACAGTATCAAAATAATCTTTTAATGCACCTACACTAGGATCAATCCCCATGCTGTTATCATTCAGTATTATCAGAACATTGGCCGAAGTGGTACCTAGATGATTCAGTGCTTCAAAAGCCATTCCGTTGGCAATCGAAGCATCTCCTATAACGGCAATATGTTCTCTTTGAATACCTTTTAGTTGTGCTGTTATTGCCATTCCTAAAGCAGCAGAAATTGAGGTACCTGCATGACCTGTTCCAAAAGGATCATAGGGACTTTCCTCTCGCTTAGGGAATCCGCTAATTCCTCCCAGTTGACGGAGCTCTCCGAAAGACTCTTTTCGACCAGTCAGCATTTTATGTCCATAGGCCTGATGACCTACATCCCAAATGAGAAGATCTTTAGGGGTGTTAAAAACATAATGCAAAGCAATACTCAATTCAACTGTACCTAGACTTGAGCCCAGGTGACCTTCTCCTTTTGCTAAGGCATCAACAATAGCTTGACGAAGGGTTTTAGCCAAATTTACTAGTTGAACTAGTTTAAGTTTTCTCAAATTTTGAGGATCGGGTATACGATCCAAAAAGGATTTAGACATGCTGTAAAGGTACATAAATCCGACAGTGATTGAATGTGCTCAGTTTTTGTATTTTTGAATATGGAAATGGATGACTACTACTTTATGAAGCAAGCGATGGTAGAAGCAGAAAAGGGGTTTCATTCAGATGAAGTACCCGTTGGTGCTGTGGTAGTGGTAGGAAATCGAATCATTGCACGCGCCCATAATTTAACCGAACGTCTAAATGACGTAACCGCTCATGCAGAAATGCAAGCGATAACTTCAGCAGCCAATTTTTTAAATGGAAAATATTTAGTGGGTTGCACACTTTATGTTACTCTTGAACCTTGTGTGATGTGTGCCGGAGCATTAACGTGGAGTCAGTTGAAAAAAGTAGTTTTTGCAGCACCAGATTCAAAGCGGGGGTTTACTCAAGCAGGATTAAGTTTACATCCTAAAACTTTAATTCGTTCGGGGGTTATGGAAGATGAGGCAAAAAATCTTTTAAATCAGTTCTTTGCCAAAAAAAGGGCATAAAAAAAGCACCTCAATAGAAGTGCTTAAATCTTAGTAATAATATATAAATTATAATAGGCTTATATTGGAAGCTTGCTTCCCTTTTTTGCCTTCTTCTTCTACATACTCTACTTTCGCCCCTTCTCTAAGGGTCACGCCGTCTAAGGCTGAAATGTGAACGAATACGTCTTCGCCAGACTCATCGTTTGTAATGAACCCAAATCCTTTAGCTTCATTGAAAAATTTAACTGTACCAGTCATGTGTTTATTTAAAAATTATAGGCAAAGGTACATTTATTATCTAAGAGAGGTTGAATTTTTACGATTTTTCTTTTTTAAAAGAAACTGATTTTCAAATAATTCCGAGATTATTTAGGGATTAATCGTTAGTTCTTTTTTCTTTTTTGAAGCGAGAATGCATCTGCATATTCTCCTTCATCTTTTTTAAATTTTCATCACTTAGCGTATAGTCTTGCAATTTTTTTCCATTCCAACGATGGTAAAGAAATAGGGGTAAGAAAAGAAAAGCTCCTGCAAGTACTGAAAAACCAATGATACGTTCCCCTTCTACAAAATGGATTTGTGTTTTATGGTAAATTCCATAAAACAAACTACAGAGTATACAGCAAAAGAGTACTCTTAAAAAAAGTTTCATTCTTTGGAGGCTACGGTTGACTTGAGTTGGAGTTCATCTAGCTGGTCTTGATCCAAAGGAGCTGGAGCGTCAATCATCACATCTCTTCCAGAATTATTTTTAGGAAAGGCTATAAAATCTCGGATGGTTTCTTCACCGCCGAGTATGGCTACCAGCCGATCAAGCCCAAAGGCAATACCTCCATGAGGGGGGGCACCGTATTGAAAGGCATTCATTAAAAATCCAAACTGAGCAGTAGCTTCTTCTTTTGTAAACCCAAGTAAATCAAAAAGCTGTGCTTGTAATTCTTGATCATGAATTCGAATGGATCCACCTCCAATTTCATTTCCGTTTAGAACCAAATCGTATGCATTGGCTTTTACAGCGCCTGGATCTGTTTTGAGCATATCTAAATGTTCAGGTTTGGGAGCTGTAAAAGGATGGTGCATAGCATGGTAACGTTTACTTTCCTCATCCCATTCTAATAAAGGAAAATCAGTAATCCAAAGGGGAGCAAATTCATCTGATTTTCTTAAGCCTAAGCGTGAGGCAAGTTCCATTCGAAGTGCACTTAATTGGGTTCGGGTTGTCTTTTCTTCACCGGAGAGGATTAAAATTAAATCTCCCGCTTGTGCTTCGCAATGAGCTGCCCAGGCTCCTAAATTTTCAGAATTAAAAAACTTATCCACCGAAGATTTAAAGCTTCCATCCAAATTGCATTTAACGTAGACGAGCCCTTTGGCACCAATCTGAGGTCTTTTGACCCATTCAATTAACGCATCAATTTCTTTTCGACTCATTTCGGCAGCACCAGGAACTGCGATACCTACAACCAGTTCTTGACTGTCAAAAACACCAAAACCTTTGCCTTGTGCAAGTGTATTTAATTCTTTAAAAGTCATTCCAAAGCGAATATCAGGTTTGTCATTTCCATAGGTTTTTATGGCTTCTTCATATGACATTCTAGGAAAATCAGCAACTTCAACACCTTTAATTTCCTTGAGTAAATATCGGGTCAGTCCTTCGAACTGACTTAATATGTCCTCTTGTTCAACAAAGGTCATCTCGCAGTCAATTTGAGTAAATTCAGGTTGTCTGTCTGCACGAAGATCTTCATCCCTGAAACACTTAACGATCTGAAAGTATTTGTCTAACCCGCCCACCATAAGAAGCTGCTTAAACGTTTGAGGCGATTGAGGCAAGGCATAAAACTGTCCTTCATTCATTCGAGAGGGTACGACAAAATCACGAGCTCCTTCAGGTGTAGATTTGATTAAATAAGGTGTTTCTACATCAACAAACCCTGCGTTTGACAGGTAATTTCGAACTGCCATACTCACTTGATGTCGAAATAGGATGTTTTGTTTTACCGGATTTCTTCTCAAGTCTAGGTAGCGATATTGCATTCGTAACTCTTCGCCACCGTCTGTTTCGTCTTCAATAGTAAAAGGAGGGGTTATTGAGGCATTTAAAATTGAGAGTTTTTCAACTAAAACTTCTATTGTACCGGTAGCCATATTTGGATTTTTAGATTCCCGTTCAATCACTGCTCCTTGAACTTGAATAACAAATTCGCGACCAAGTCCTTGCGCTGCTTCAAAAACACTTTTTGGGGTGCGTTCCTCATCAAAAATTAGTTGGGTAATCCCATACCGATCACGAAGGTCTATCCAAATGATAAAGCCTTTATTTCTGTTTTTTTGGACCCAACCGGACAGTGTTACGGTTTGGTTTAATTGTTCTAAGGAGAGGGCTCCGCAATCGTGAGTTCTATACATACTAAATAAATGTTGAACAAAAATAAAAAATCCTAAGGGGTGAACCTCAGGATTTGTAAATCTTTATGTAATCTTCTTCAGCCAAAGTTTAATAGAATAAACAATAGAGAAGGTAGCTGGTACGATAACCAAAGTCAAGAAAGTTGCGAAGGTTAAGCCAAAAATAACCGTCCAAGCTAAAGGTCCCCAGAAAATTACATTATCTCCCCCTACATAAATCTTAGGATCCCATTCGGAAAACATAGAGAAAAAATCAATATTTAATCCTATAGCTAGAGGGATTAACCCTAAAACAGTAGTAATGGCTGTAAGTATAACTGGACGTAAACGAGCTGCTCCACCTTCTATAATCTCTGGGATTGCCAACTCTTTTGAAAGCATAACAGTTGAATCAAGATTTTCTTGTTCGTGTTTTCGATCAATGAGCAGTTGAGTGTAATCTAGCAGAACCACCCCGTTATTTACAACAATACCAGCTAAAGCAATTATTCCCATCATGGTCATTAAGATGACAAAAGGCATTTGGAAAGCAATTAAGCCCAAAAAGACTCCAGTAAAACTTAAGAAAATAGATAATAGAATTATAAGGGGCTTTGAAATGGAATTAAATTGGAATACTAAAAGCAATAGAATGAGCCCTAAAGCAGCTGCAAGGGCGTTAGATAAAAAGGCCATATTTTTTTCTTGCTCTTCAATTTCACCTGAGAACTTAAAGTTCACTCCAGTTGGGAGGTCAAAATTATTGAGTGCTGTTTTTACTTGATCAACTACTTCATTGGCGTTATAACCTGCAAGTACTGAAGAGTAAAGTGTCACGACTCTATTGAGTTCTCGATGTTTGATAGCATTAAAATTGGTAATGCTCTTTTGAGTTACAAGGGCAGCTACAGGGATTTCTTTTATACGACCTGTGGCTTGGTCTCTGAAAATGATATTTTGATTGAAAAGTGCGTTGTCATCATAACGGTTTTCTTTGTCAAAACGAACATTGATATCATAATCGTCACCGTCTTTTTTGAAGATCCCAGCCTTAGAGCCAAACAATGATGTTCTTAATAATTGTCCTATTTGTGAGGCTGAAACGCCTAGTTCTCCTGCCTTTTTCCGATCAATTACCAGCTGGGTACCAGGCTTGTTTTTGTTGACATCAATCTTGAGTTCTTCAACTCCACTGACATTCACACGATTGAGGAAATCTTTCATTTGCTCTGCAGTTTGAATGAGTTCTTGATAGGCTGCACCAGTTATTTCAATCGTAATAGGATATCCTGCTGGAGGACCATTTGCATCTTTTTCAACAGATATAGCCACACCAGGGAATTTTTCAAAAAGCTGGACTTGTATAGCCTTTCGAAGACTTTCACTTGAGACTCCTTGTCTAAACTTAAACTCTTGCATTGTCAGGGTGATTTTTCCTTTATGTGGGAGTTCATTTGTATTTCCATTATCCACAGTAGGGTTCCCTGATCCCTCACCAACTTGAGCGACCATCGATTCAACCAAAAGGTTCTTCCCACTATCATTATATTCAGGACGCTCGATGACAGATAAAATCTCACGTTCAATTAATCGTGTAGTGCGATTGGTTTTAGCAATAGCTGTTCCTTCTGGGTACTCAATGAATACAAGAATTTGTTTGGGTTGGTTGTCTGGGAAAAATTCAACTTTTGGAGGAAAAATTCCCATTAAAGCAAATGAAAGGATTAGGAGTAGAAAAGTACCTCCTAAAAACACAAAAGGTTTTACCCCTGCTAAAGCGAAGTTTAAAAATTTTCGATATCCATTTTCCAGTCTCACCAGAAATAAATTCTGGAATGTGATTGCCCATTTTTTGATAAATAATTTATAAAGCCAAAATAAGGTAGGGACCAAAACCATGAGATTTCCAAAAATCCGCATCTGAGGTGAACCAAATAATAGCAAAATTCCTAAACCACCCATAAAAAATGTCAATCTCCACAATGATTTTGTGCTAATTTCGCGATCACTAATTTCCATAAATTGAGAAACCAACATGGAATTAAAGAAAATAGCTACGACTAAAGAAGACCCTAAAACAACAGATAGTGTAATTGGGAAATAGATCATAAATTCCCCCATTAGTCCAGGCCAAGCTCCTAGCGGTACAAAAGCACCTATTGTTGTTGCAGTTGAAACAATTATTGGAAACGCAATTTCACCAATTCCTGCTTTAGCAGCTTGAATTCTAGAGTATCCTTCTTTTTCCATTAAACGGTACACATTTTCAACGACTACAATTCCATTGTCAACGAGCATTCCTAATCCCATAACAAGCCCGAATAAGACCATGGTATTCAAAGTATACCCTAAAAAAGAAAGTATCATGAAAGACATGAACATGGACATGGGAATTGCAAATCCAACGAATAATGCATTTCTAAAGCCAAGGAAGAACATCAATACTGTAACGACCAAAATAACTCCAAAAATGATAGAGTTTACTAACTCACTAATCTGGTTTAAAGTCATGTTGGATTGATCGTTGGAAACTACAATTTCCAAATCGTTTGGCACGTCTAACGTTTCATTGTCAGAGACGAGTAACTTTATTTCTTGAGAAGCTTGAACAAGATTTTTACCCCCTCTTTTCACAACATCTAGAAGAATTGCTTTTTTGCCAAAGGAACGTGCAAAAGAAGTGGTTTCCTTTTCTTTGAATGAAATTTCAGCAAGATCACCAAGATAAACTGGACCTTTATCTGTTTTTACAACAAAATCCTTTAATTCTTCAGGATTTTCAATCTCTCCAGTTAGTCGAATATTTCTTCTTTGTCCACCACTAACAATATTTCCACTAGAGATTGTTGTATTCTCTCTTGAAATCGCCCCTAAAATATCATTGAAAGATACTTTAGCAGCAGTCATTTTATAGATATCTACAGCAACTTCTACCTCAAAAACCTGAATTCCTCTGATGTTTACCTCTTTAATTTGAGGCAGTTGTTCAATGCGGTATTCAATCTTTTCAGCGAATGTTTTAAGCTGCTCTATTGGATAGTCACCACTTAAAGTAATATTTAATATCGGTTGAAGTTCAGAAAAATCCAACTCAAAAATATTGGGTTCAACTTTCGCATTATTAAATACAGGCCAATCTGGACCAGCGGTAATTCCATCAACCAAATCTTTAACCTTTTGCTTCGCATCATCTGTGGTAATATTTTCATCAAACTCAATATCGATAACTGAAAAATCTTCAGAAGAGGTTGAGCGAATCTCAACTAAGTTAGGCACCCCTTTTAAAGCTTCTTCAAGTGGGTCAGTTACCGACCTTTCAATGTCTTCTGCCGTATTTCCGGGGTAAATAGTACTAACAAATACTTTGGTATCATTAATTTCAGGGAAGGTTTCTCTTGGCATAGAAAAATAGGAGCTTATCCCTAAAATCAGAAAGAGAGTCATGATAACATAAATCACAGTTTTGTGGTCTATAGCCCAACTGGATAGAACAAATTCTTTAATTTTTGGTGTCTTCATCTGATTTGAGATTTATAGCTCAATGCGTTTAACTTTCTGATTGGGTTCAAGTAACCCAACCCCTTCATCGATAAGTAGTTCGCCTTCGGATATACCTTTGGTAATTTCTATCATTTCATTTTTTGTTTTCCCCAGCTCAACAAATTGTTGTGAAGCAACAAATTGGTTTTCTTCTTCGGGATTTGCCAGTACAAAAACATAATTTTGTCCTTGGGCGTTGGATCTGACTATTCTCCTAGGGATCATTAAAGCAGTAGAATTAGTATAATCAATTACACTTAGTTTGGCATTTAAATTAGGTTTTATCTCTTTAGTTGGATTTTCAAGCGCGGCTTCTATTCTAAAAGTCCTATTACTGGGTTGGATATAGCTTCCAGTCTGTCGAATTACTGTATTCTGACTTTGGTCAAGTACAGGGATTTCAACCAGAGCTTTACTTCCCTTAGTGACTGAGGTTAGATAGTTTTCAGGAATATCAGCTTCAACATACATGCTGTTGAGGTTTACAATCCTCATAATTGGTGTGACGCCGGGGGCGACATTGGCTCCTTCGTTAGAAAATACTTGATCTATTGTTCCATTAAAAGGGGCATAAATCTTAGTTTTCGCGAGTTGTCGTTTCATTTGATCTAGTTGCTTTTTCTGGGCCTCATATCGGGTCTTGGCTTCAAGAAACATTATCTCAGAACCAATTTTTTGATTCCATAAGCGTTGAGTTCTTTCAAATGTAGTTTCCGCAAGGTCTAATTGGAGTTTGATTTGATCCAATTGTTCTTGAAGGCCAGCATCATCAACTTTAGCCAACAGAGTTCCTTTTTTAACAGACTGCCCCTCTTTAACGTAAACACGATTTAGTTTTCCTCCAAACTCTGGATACAGATCCAAGTTTTGACGTGTTTTTATATTAGCTTGAATTTCAATAGTGTGTTCAAATTCAACAGCTTTGAGTTCTATAGCTGTGACCAATACTCGCTTTTCATTGAAAGTGATCTTGTTAAGGGCATTGTTTACTTTTTCTAGCTCTAAAGTAGCACTATTGATTTGGGCTGTTAATTTATCTTTTTTTGCTTGTAGTGCTTCCAAATTTGTTGGAGTTGGACTGATACTATCTTTGTTTTCAGTGTCTTGACTACAGTGGGTCAAAACGATAGAAAGTGTAAGTAAAAGGATTGTTTTTTTCATAATTTTATTGGTCTGAAGTATTAAGAAGAGTTTCTAAATTCAATTTTTTTTGAATGACATTCTGAATGGAAGAAATGTAGTTGTTTTGGGCACTGTACAGTTGTAATTGCGCTTGACGTAATTCGAAGGTAGTAGCCATTCCTTCAAAGTATTTTGATTGATTCTTTTGTTCTATTCGGGTCGCTAGAGCAAGATTTTCTTTGTTTGTAAAATATGTCTCAACCGCCAATTCATAATCATTTATTGCAGCTTGAACTTCAATACTGATTCGTTCCTGAGTTTCCTCTAAATTGGTTTCAGCTTGATCCACAGCTATTTTGGCTTTTTGTGATTGGGCTCTGCGCTTAAATGAACTGAATAATGGAACTTGTAAATTAACTCCAAAAAGTGCAGCACCAAACCATTTTTGATCGGAATCTGTAAACGAAAATGTTTCGCTATTTCCTGTATAATTTCCATTTATAAAAGCAGCTAACCTAGGCAAGCTTTTAGATTTTTCATATTTGTAGAGTAGGCTTTCAGATCTAAGATTGTTGGTTGCAATCTTTATATCAATATTATTTTCTAGATTTAGATCTGACCTAAATTCTTGCTCAAAAAGGCCTTCGGTTGTTAAGCTCTCTAGATTATCTAAAAGTTCTAATGGAGCTTGGGTAGGGAATCCCATGAGAAGCTTTAGCATATTCAATGTAATTTTTTTAGTATTCTGGGCATACCTAAGCTGGGTC
>Ga0315320_10002171_pt1 | contig 16190 bp, 17 predicted proteins | sample M140m21515metaG_FD_203458 | JGI IMG/M metagenome (GOLD analysis project Ga0315320, IMG submission 203458) | Ammonia-oxidizing marine archaeal communities from Monterey Bay, California, United States - M1 40m 21515 | ecosystem: Environmental > Aquatic > Marine > Coastal | place: USA: California... | reverse complement strand
TGGTGGCTCAAGTTTGCCCTTCTATCTCAGGTTACCATGAAATTCTAAGAGGCTTCATAGTTCCCCCTCAGTGGCCGAATTAGTAGTTCGCTTTAAACTGCCTCATTCGTCCAGCCCTTTTGAAAAAAGGGCCAAGGCTTTCACGAGGAGGAATGAGGACGGGTACACCCTTTGCCACTGCGGAAAGGGGTTTTGCCATGTTTACTCTTTCATGCTCGCTTTCCTTGACGGGCGAACCGGGCCACCTGGTGCCCGGGTAAGATAAGTTGGGGTCGGAACTGATATGTGTATCCGCAAGCAAAGCAACCCCGTTTTGACCCAATCAAATGGAATGACTTCCCGCTTTGGCAAAGGAAGAAGGCACTGTGATTGCGCTGCTGGCAAAAGCAAAGGAGCCCTTGATGAATTAACGGCGTACGATCGGTGGGGGAGTGATTGGCATCTTGAAACCATATTACTTGGATTGCCTCAGCCTCTTGAGGTGTTTGGGAAAAGCGATTTCCGCCCAGACGGGCTTATGGTCCGAAAGGGGCTTCTTCAATTCGATGATTCCACCTTCCTTGGCACTGGCTCGAGACCCAGTATTGTAAAAAATATGGTCAATCACACCAAGGTTAGGCTCTTTGGGCTTCAATGCATTATAAGTGAACTCCTTGGAGGCATCGATCTTAAGATCTTTCCAGGTCGCCCTAAACCCTGACGCTTCTAACTTGTTCATGGCCACGTCGCCCATATTGTTATTGAAATCCCCTACCACGATAACCCGCTTCGTCTTTTCATTTGGCAAGACCTCGTTGGCCAACCGGTAGGCATGGCCCGAACTATGACTGTCTGTCGAACGGCAAATATGAAGGGAGTAAATTGCGACTGCAACACCATCAATCTTTGTAACGGCTTTCACAACCGACGCAGGATTCCATGAACGCCTTCGCTCAACGCTTAGTTCATACTCGGCCGTAGCCTCGAATGGCGTCCGGCTCAGAATTGATTTGTATTTATCCTTGTGGTTCGCGGATGAGGTTTTACCCACGTAACTGTGTTTCATATCCAGCACCTTGCCTGCACGAGCCGTCCAGTCGCCATCCGGCACTTCATTAAACCCGATGATGTCCAAGTTGTATGATTTAAACATCCTGCCAATTTCTTCCGGTGTGGCATTTTCTCCAAACTCCACATTGTAGGCAGCGACGCGAATGGTAATTGGCTTATCAGTTGCTGTTTCGGTGACGTTGCTGCCAGAAGTAACACACCCCATAACTAACAAACCTATCAAAATTGGAGTTAGCATTTTCATTGTTAAGAGAAAGGGTCTTAAGGATAGGAATACCGCTGTTTTGGCTGCAACGTTTTGGTCGGCTTGGTCGCGTTGTATTGAATTGCTCCGATATCCCAGTTGCCTGTCTTAGGCAATGGGTGACCATTGAAGTCTATTTTGTAAAGCTCGCTTAGGTTGATTGCTTTACCACGTAACGGGCTATCTGCTTTTAGGTGAAAATCTTGTTTCTCAAGATCTACAAGGCCTGGGTCGCCGCTGCCCGCCTGTTTGCTGTCACCGTTATATTTGGTGCCGAAGGATTTGTATTTTGAATACCAGTTGGCTGTTTTCAGAGCGCCACCAGATCGATTTCCGGTATACGGAGAGGAAGAATAGATAAACAGATTATTCCTGAAATGGGCCCCTGAAGGTTTACCAACAGGCCTCCCTCCCCGAACATCAATACGGGCACCGGCATTCTGGGACCTCCCAAATCCATTGTATCGGGCTATCGTATTGTTATCAAAATAGATGCCGGTGCATGGGGCCAACATGAACAACCATGATTGCCCATCGTAGCAGACGTTGAAGGACACTCTCCAGTTATAGATTTCCTGTCGATATCGCGGCCAATCGTAGTCCCAGCTGGATTCAATGAATCCAGCATTTCCTTCCGAATAGTTGTGGTGAATGTAGATATTTTTCTTATGATATCTGCCGCAATCTATTTCGATAGCGCTGCCGTCTGAACCCCAGGGGCTGTCCTTGGTCCCAAAGTTCTTAATGGTGTTATATGACACTTCCTGGTTTCCAATATTTAAGTGTATCCCCATCGGTCCCCAGCTGCTTTTTGACGTTCGCCACAGTGCATAACTCGGGCCATCCAGATAATTCTCCGTTATCAAAGTATGCTCGCCAGCTGACATGATACCTTGGCCGGTCTTGATGAATTCATTGTTTCGGATAATGCAATGATTCGCACCGTATTCGATACGCAGGGCGGCCAGTCTCGTCATGATGATCATCCCCGATACGTACTGCCCCGGGGTATCGTGAAAATGCAGGTTTTCAACAATGATGTAGTTCCCTCCAAGGGTAATCGCGTTGCCGCTGGCATCGCGGGTAGTGGGATTGGTAAACTTGGGAAGGTCGCCCTTCCCATAAGATGTTAGCCGTATCGGCTTAGCCGCTGTGCCAGATTCACTGATCCGAATATTGCCGGAGAAGGCGGAACCCGTCTTGAAGTGGACAATATCTCCAGCCGCCAGTGATGCTGACTCCGCTTTCTTATGCGACTTCCAAGGCTTGTGTATCGAGAGACCGTCATTGTTATCTGATCCGTTGACCGAATCGATGTAGTAATCCGCGGCGCTGCAATGTGTAATCAGGACGAATAGAAACAAGGGAATGATGGATATGAATTGCTTCATATTATTTCCCGCTCCCAACCATCGACAACCCTATAACAATTGGGATTAGTATCTTCATTGTTCGATAGACTTGAGTTTATCGTGATCAGGTGAATGATTTGGGTTTAGGGTTGGATAGGGAAAAAATCCATGGCGTTTCCGCCCGCGAGTTTAGGAATAATCTTACGAACCAACTTCTGGTGCTCGGGATGTTTATCATAGGTCATAAGATCCTCTTTTTTTTCAAAAATAGAAATCTGACCATATTGAAAACCCCGATGCCAATGCGCCTCATTTTTTCCAACCACCAATTCTTTGAGAACAGGAATCTTACCTTTAAGTTCGGCAAGCTCATTCATCAACTCAGCGATTTCGTCATTAGAAACCCCGTCCTTGAATTTGAAATTGAAGGCATGAACGAAATGGTCCTTATAATTCGCATCGCCAAGTTTCGTGTTGGGCTCGCCAATCGGGAAAAAATCCATTCCATTTCCGATCTCCAACCTTGGAAGGATTTTTCTTACCAGCTTCTGATGCTCTGGATGTTTCTCATAGGTCATCAGATCCTCTTTCTTATTAAAGACAGCAATCTCCCCAAACTGGAATCCATGTGTCCTCTTTGCGATATTTTTGCCTATAAAAAACTCCTTGAGGACGGGAATTTTACTTTTTAATGCGGCCAATTCCTTCATCAAAAAAGCGATTTCATTTTCTGGAACGCCTCTTTTGAATTTAAAGTTGAAGCCATGAATAAAGGGAGTTTTTTTCTTAGTAGCAGCTTGGGCAATACTCTTAAAACCAAGTGCTGCAAGACTGCTGAACTTTATAAAGTTTCTCCTGGATTTCATCGCTGAGAGAATCTTACTAAATGAAACTGATTCAGAAAAGTTCAGAGGATCATCACTTCAATATTACTGTTCTGCCTAATTCCCCAGAGAAACCATTGAAACTCATTAAGCCATAGAACTTCTCACCCCCAAATCACTTTAGACATAGGGAGAATTGAGTATCATCCTGATCGATTCGTAAAAATTCCGCCCACCTCCCGAGCCGGATTCACTTTAACCCTGCGTCAGACTGTTGATGTATTGCTCAAAATTAGTGAAACCGTCGTTGTTATGATCTTTTCTGCCATCAGCCGGATCATTGGGATTAAGGCCCATTTTACGTTCCCAAGCATCGGGCATACCGTCTTGGTCAGTATCAAATCGAGCCGGACGTGAAACTGATAAGTGCCTATCCCAACCACCTACTTCATTCTGTGAGTCAATGACCTTGCCGGTTTTGTTGATGATGCATTTTATCAGTCTCTCATCGACTGAGTCACGCACCAGCGAACAACCACTTTTTTTGATACATGACTCGTATGCATTCTTTGCTGATTCAATTTTTGTCAGCTTATACTTTCCTGCATCAAAACGTTTTTTCACCTCAAAGAATTCACGAGTTATGCTTTTATACTTAGTGCCATTTGATTGGTAATTTAGCGCTGTGTAGTTGTCCTGATTATATTTCTCTAGCAAGCCATTGAAATGATTACCCGAAAAGAAACCGCGCGAAACAGATTTAGGTTCCTTCGATTTAAATTGGAGCGGATGTTCTGCTTTCAGGGAAGGCCCCGCCTTGTAATAATTATTAATCAGGTTGAATTGTTCACCAGAGATGTTTTGGCTTCCGGACCAGTTATAATTTAAGTTATTGCAAAACTCTAAAACCAGTGGGCCACCCGAAACTGACGGGTGTCGATTACGGCTACTGGCATAGATGTTGTGGTGCAAAGTCGCAAACCCTTCACTATGCCTAAAGGACGTGCACATCCCATGTGCTCCTTCTCTGTGGATAGAGTTGTGAAGCGCTTCGCTGAATATCAACCACTGCAGCGTCGTATGCTTGAGGCCACGAAAATCACCGTTGCCATCGATGCCCCAACTCAAAGAAAGATGATCGAGTATAATATGATCACTATAGTTGACCGTAATGCAGTCAGGACTTGTTCCTGCAGGCTTGTTTTCATCACCGAGACGAACACGAAAATATCTAGCGATAATATGGCTACAATTTTTAATACTCAGGTTCCTGTCCGCAAACGTTATCCCTTTGCCTGGAGCGGTTTGCCCTGCAATAGTTAGATACGATTTATCCTTAATCTCTATATCCTTTTTCAGTCGGATCATGCCGCTTATATCAAAAACTATCGTGCGTGGCCCTTTGATTGATTCGATTCCTTCCCTGAATGATCCGGGGCCTGAATCTTTGAGAGTAGTTACATGATAGACATCTCCGCCTCGACCACCTTTGGTGAACTTACCTGCGCCTTCTGCGCCGGGGAAGGCAACGGTCTCTTCCTTGAATGAGTTTTGGACTTCCTTCTTTATAATACGATCGGCGGCGGCATATCCCACCAGTAGTAAACCTGTGAAAATTGAAATCAGTGTTTTCATTGCTCGAGAGAATTCTACCCTACCATCCTAATTCTAAGAAGTTCATAGGGTTTTCATTCCAAACCCACTGTTCTCATTAATTCCACTGAGAAACACTGAGATGCAAAATACCAAAGAATCCCGCACACCACCAACACTGAGACATAGGGAGAACCGGGTCTCTCAGAGTTTTCTGAGTGATCTGTGTGATAGCTGTATTTTCACTGAAAACGGGGATTTGATGTTCGTTGGGTTTGATCCCCAAAACATATGCCACCCACTAACTTCATCCAGCATAAGATATAATTTGGAAGTCAGTTATTTTTCCTGAACAATCAAAGTGACGTCGCCTGAAGGCATCGCAAACTTGAAAGATCGTGCTGTTGGAATAGCGATATCGATGAGCTTTGAATCGGTTTTCCAATAGAAGAATTTATCTGAACTAGCCGTCACGACAACAATTTCGCCGGGCTTAGGTACATCTGGTTTCGATTTGCCGCCCACAATATTCAGCTTGAAAGGTTGCTTCCCATATACAGCAGATATAGTCACATCACCTCCCGGCATGGTATAGGATGTGGAGTGTGAATTTGCATCAGCGAACTTTCCCTTATCACTTGCCCATTTTATAAAAAGTTTATCCCCCTTCGATTTAGGAGCCGTGATTTTGACCACAGTTCCAAGCTCATAAAAACCATAGCCATTCGTGTCACCAGTAAAAGGCCGCGCACCACTGGATACTTTCTCAATTTTTCCGTCATTCACCTTGAGCACGTAATTAAACGGTGTCTCATAGGTTTGAGAAAGCATCCAGGCCATTCGCATGCTGAAAAATTCACGGTCATTCCCCGGCGGACGACTGATATGGCCACGACCGGGAATCATCGTAAAACGCCCGTAACCTCCAAAATCCAAGTGAGCCTGAAACAAAGGCATCTGTTCAGAAATTCTGGAAACCCGATCAAGCGGACAATGCAAATTCCATACGGCAGTTTTTAGTGTCTTAAATGTTTCACGGGTTTTACCTCGTCCCACCTCCCGACAACCCCATGCACCCAAAGGCATCATCGCCGCAATTTTGTAGGATCCATCGTTTCCGCAACCAACGCGCCAAGTGCCCTGCCCTCCCATGCTGAAACCGGTTACATAAATTCGATTCTCATCTACGCTGACATTCCCCTTAACATGCTTTATAAGACGCGCAAATATTGCAGCATTCCAGCGAAGCACTGGTTTTACGGGTGAAACCAATATGTACCCAATGTAATTTGGAACATTGCGACTATAACCCGCATCCGTAGATCGACGGTTATCCCACAAGCGTTCGGAAACCATATTCCGCTTGCCGCTGTCTGGATGATCACGCCCACGCCCGCCGTGCAGCCAAAAAACCAACGGATAGGATTTTTGGGGGTCGTAATCTTTGGGCACATAAACGGAATACTGATAGTCGCCTTGAGGAACTGTACCATCAGCATACGAGTAATTATGAAACTTGCCGGGGGTGTATTTAGCTTCCTGAGCGAATCCAGAAATAGCAATCAGCAGCAGTGGAAAAATGAACTTGGCCATGTCCAACCCTAACCTCCGATAGATTCAGCAGCAAGAAGCCAATCTGTGATGAGAATATGACTCCTGAGATAGTCCTCGCTGTCTTTTCCCTGATTATTTGAGCCGATTCTAGTGAACTTTTCAAAATACTTAAACTTCACCTATAGACGCTAGCTCCTCCTAGCATCTGAGATTTCATTGAAGTTTTCATCACTCGTAATGCCGGTCCAACTTCGTTCATCTGGAAAGCCATGATTCAAATGCCTAATTCATCTAGAACATATAATATGAATAAAGCTAACTAACTCGAAAACGCTTTCTTAAATGACCCAAAAGTCTAGAATTAATACCCATGAGCCTTTCCCTTGAAGAAATTGATACGCAAATCGAGGAGCTTGAAGCCATCCTTCCGCGACTAGAGAAAGCATCGACTGGGAAGCACACTCACGCGGACGTAGGTTGGTGGCTCACCATGGCCGGCAGTTCAGGCGGAACGGCCTTGGCTGTTGCTGCCGGCAACCAAGCACATGAACTCGATACAATGATTTCAAAGGTGGAGCGAAAACTAGTATTGCTTCAGGCCACAAAAATTAGCCTTCAGCGGGACCTGCAATCTCAAGAAAACTAAAGGCTAAACCCATATCATTTAAGAATCCATTTAAGGCCATAGGTTTTAACCGCAATTACTAACCTCGGAGAAATAAACTCCCGCGTAATACAGGGTTCAGTAAAATTAGCTCCTAAAGCAGGGCTAGCTGTCCATCACCCCACTATTTAATGCGGCGGCGCAGCAAAAACGGATCTTGCTGATCTTTGCTGTCATAAGCGAATGGCTCCCAGCCTTCGGGAATTTTTGAGCCGTTGGAGGTCTTAACTTCCCACTTTTGTTTGCCATCCCATTGGCCCCCAACACAGCGGCGTAAGAGGACCGGATCAAATTGATCATTCCAATCATAACCAAATGGTTCCCAACCTACGGGAATATTTAATCCGTCAGATGCCTGAATATCCCACTTTTGTTTTTTGTCCCATTTACCAATTGTGCAACGACGCAGGAGAACCGGATCAGACTGATCCTTACAATCATACGCAAAAGGCTCCCAGCCCGCCGGAACCCGGATTCCAGTCGTGGTGATTTCCCACTTCTGTTTGGCGTTCCATTTGGCCGAGCTGCTGCGCCGCAATAGAACCGGATCAAATTGATCGTTGCTGTCATAGCCAAAGGGCTCCCAACCTGCAGGAAGCTTTAGTCCTGCGGTAGTGATCTGCCACTTTTGATTTTCATCCCAGGTAACTGCAGAACTGCGGCGTAGGAGAAAGGGATCTTGGTTATCAAAACTATCAATTCCAAATGGCTGCCAACCAGCAGGAATCTTTTCTCCGTTGGACGTATTGGTTTGCCACTTAACTGGTTCCCCGGCCGTGCCGAAAATTGTGCCGAGGGAAAGAACCGCTGCCACTATACATTTCATTTTTAAATCTTACATAATTATGAGGAGAGGGGCAAAGAATTTATAATTAAGCGATTTTTTATTTTATCTGTGTCAGTTCCTACTCCAGAATAATCAATACACCCTAACATCACTGAAACATAGAGAGAACATTGGGTCTCTCAGGGTTTTCTGTGAGATGTGTGATAGCTGTATTTCCCCTGAAAACGGGGCATTTGATGTTCGTTGGGTTCGATTCCCAAAACACATTCTACTCTTCTCCACACTATCCCAATTGGCATCTGTGGGTTTGTGGGATTTCTCTGATTGGGCTCAGAGAAGAAATAGTCCAGAGAGTTGTAAGTGGCTCGTATTAATTCCTCAATCTGGACATTCCTCCATCTAGGTGAATCACTTCACCAGTCAGATTTGAAGGCGCCTCTGTTAGCAACCAATTTATTGTAGATGCAATTTGAGATGGCGTACTTATCTTCCTAATTGGAATCATATCTGTTGCCATTTTTCGAACCACATCTGATTCCGTGAACTGGGATGCTAGACGAGTGTCGGTGAGTCCAGGGGCCACCGCATTGATCCGAAGCCCTCGGCGGGCATAGGTCGCAGCTGCAGAACGAACCATGCCCTCTAAGCCTGCCTTAGCAGCAGAGATTGCTTCATGATTTACCAGACCTAATGTAGCCGCAACGCTTGACGTAAAAACCAAACGAGATTCCCCCGCTTTCATCATCTTTTTTGAGAAAATTGATAGAGCCAGAAACGCGCTGGACAGATTGGTTTGGATTACTTCATGGAAAAAATCTAGGTCAGAGAGATGTGGAGCTTTAAGGGAAATAGAGCCTATTAAATGAGCTGCTCCGGAAATTTTGCCATTCCCATTCTCAGCGGCCACATCAATTGCCTTTTCAACCGATTTTGAATCAAGGCCGTCACCTTCAATTATGTCAGCCCCTAACGTTTTTATTTTAGTGAGTCTATCTATGTCTCGAGCCAAAACTGTTAGTTTTCGGCCCGACCCTAGAATTATTTCGCCTAGATGTAGGGCTATGTCGCTGCTACCTCCTATAATCAAAAAGGACTGCTCACCTGGGCTTTTTGTTTTTTCATCAAAATTCGACACATTTTAGATTAACACAACCAAGAGAATTTGAAAAATCTCCCGATGACGGGAAGCTCAGGAACATAACTTTAATCCCGCTATTCTCCTCAATTCCACGAAAATACACTAAGATTCACTCAAACGAAGAATCCCACACCCCAACATCACTGAGACATAGGGAGAACATTGGGAGAATTGGGTCTCAGAGGCTTTCTGGCAGTTGAGTGTGATAGCTGTATTTCCCCTAAAAATGTGGTATTCGATGTTCGTTGGGTTCGATTTCCAAAACAAAAATCTCACTACTAAAGCACCTATTCATTGATCAATAATGTTATCTGGAGGAAACATGACACGCACTGAAAAGTTAGCGTCCAGTTGGCCTGAAACCGGATCGTACCCGCCATCTTTACGTTTCTTCAAAAAGAGCAGGTATTCAGGCTGACTTATTTTTCTCAATCCCTGATTTTGCTTAACCTCAATTTTCAGAGGCTCCTTCAAAAAATCAACCAACCCCGGACCGTCATTATAACGCACAGCACCATCTTTATACCTGAAATGATCTAGCCAAATACATAGAGGCGGGTCGCCTTTCAGGGAAAAGTTAGCCCCGAAAATAGTCTTAGCACCTTCGAATCGAGTCTTATCAAAAAACTTTTCATTCCACTCTCTTTTAGTAACACCCCATCCTTGGACGTGTGCAATGACCACAAGATCCGATTCCTTAAAAAGACGTTCATAGGGCCATTCCTCAACTTGACGCGCAAAAGTCGTAGAAGCAAAAAATGCGCTACAAAGAATCAGGACAGCTAACGGCAGAGTTTTATGCTCACGTATCATTTTTTGTTTATTGCTGTGGCAAGGCACCTAAGGCTTTGCGATGCCTGCTGGAATGTAACCCCAAACTATATCGCCGGTTTTATGGTCAATACCATCCGCGTGAGGAGGCCCTAACGGGGCCACTTTGCCTCCATCATCTTTTTGATTCCAGCCCACACCATACAGCAAATAGCGTCCCTTGATATCTGGTTTATACACATAAGATTTGCCGTTCATGAGATCGACCGGCAATGGGGGTCTTAAATCCTTCAATCGTTTTGGATATTTCTGGCGCTTTAAGTGATAAAGCTCCAACTGACATGAAAGCCGAGCCTGATCTACAGCAGCCTGAATCTGGGCAAGCCTGCTCATCCAGCCAAATGAAGGGATCATCATCGAACAAAGAAGATAATCCTTATTTTTCCTGTTTACTTCCCATTCATCCGCGAACTCATTAACAATATTTGGCTGCAGTATGGGCGGTTTAGCATCGAACACTTGGCTGTGATAATTTAGGTGGAATTCATTCAGGTTAATCATGTTCTTATGAAACCATTCTATAGAAAAACCATCTCCTTGAAGCCCGTCCCCAAATAATTCCCTAGCCTTATCAATATCTCCCTCCAATTTTTCAAGGGTCTGGATTCCGATGACACGTTCTCCCTGCATTACTTTCGAGTATTCTTGAAAGCAATTAATTGAAGCGAAATGCTTTTCCAAAATCGATAGTTGCTCAGCATTCCATTTCTTTTTGGCCAAACCTTCCCATACAGCCTGCATAGTTATATTAAGAATAGCCGACCGAACTAATTGAGAGATAAGTATAGGCTCATCCTTGATGCAATTAGCCAGAAACAAAGCCATCTCCAAATCCGCAAAAGCCGCCTTGGTTTTGTTAACCTCGATGAGGGACAGAGAACGGAGGATAAAAACACGAACCACCCCTCTTAAAATTGATAAATGTGGCAATCCTGCCTCGAGGCCGTCCCCATAATTCACATCAAACCGACACAACGGCCTAGCTTTAGCCGCAGCAGACAACTGCTTCATCCACTCCTCATTTTTTCTTAAGGCAAAAAGAATATCACTTGCAGGAGCACTTGGCTTATCCGGCATCACCCATCCCTCTTTTTTCAGAGCGTTCCGCCAATCTTCCAATTCGATTGACTTGGAATTCTGCCATCGGGACATAGATAGGCCAGAAGCGATTCCTTTGGATATGCTCGCGGGCGACTGATTGAAGGCAGGCACCAGCGCGAAGTTTTTATCCTTGGGCACTGGTTTTGGAATGATTTTTTTATAATCAAAAACAACCCCATTAGCCTCTAATGTCTTACGATATGGCCCCCAGAGATCAGCTCCTGCTATGTCCGGAACTAACCAGAGTAAGATTGAACAAGCGATGTATCGCGAATAATCGATTTGCATCAAACAATTTTGAATTAAATTTAGTTCATGGGAAAAATAAACCTACTGCCATCCATCTCGCTTAAGAACATAAAATCATTTTTCATATGACTGAAATGGAGGTCCGGCTTGTATCTACCACCAAACATACCAGCTTTGTTATGGGACCCTTCCCCAGTATCCAAATCTATGTGCCCTGCAGGCCCAAGAACAACGGATTTTAATATTAGATTTTTCTTCGCGTGAAAGACGACGATGTCTTTCAAATGTAACTTGGGACCAATTCCCCATGTGTAAAGAAGTTTGCCATAACTTCCTCCGTTTGTATGAAAGAAAGCCACTCCCCAGCCTTTGCGGCCCTCATTAAGCCATGCACGAAGTTTCCCTTTCTGATCTTGGTTATAGGCATCACTAGATATTTTTCCTATCAAAAAACCCTTGGCTAATTTTGGTTCAGCGAAAAGAGCTTTAAGGTCTTCCCGATTAAGCGAATCGAATTCGTCTTCAGCATCTAACTCAGTTGAAATTGCCGGGATAGAAAAAACAAGAGCGGCAATTAAAGTCAGCTTAAGTCTCATCATTTTCATTTAATTATTATTCTTTTGCCCTACCCCTTTTATAGAGACTTTTAAGGGACGGCCTGAAACATCTGAAGAATGGTCAATTCATTGCCCACGAGTTTAACTTGGAGATCAAAAAATCCACCATCAGATCCTGACTTATGAAGAAACCCAATTGAGATGTTTTCACCTCGTTTGGAGAAACGGCTGGGCTTGTTCCAACCGACCTGTTCTAGACTCTTTTCTCTCACAGCCGGGGTGTGATCAAATTGTCCGTTCAAAAACATGGCCAGAATAGTTTCACATTCCTCGGGTTTCATTCCTTGCACCGAACTGACTCGGTATTCATTTTTTCCAACTTTGAGAATGGTTTGCTTACGGGTGTAAGGTTTATTAGCCCAAAAGTCTCCCAACTCAACACTTCCCTTGCCAGGCTTTGCTCCGGGTTGCAACCATTGGCGATTACTCATGCTTAAAACCTGATAGGAAACCTCTCGGCCCTTAACCTCCTCAACCCCCTGCACACGAATCCCACGAAAGGGGCTCGGGAACATGTTATGAGTAGAAATCTTGGCCACTTTCTTGATCCCACATTTTTGCGCTAGGGCAATCACCTCTTTTTCCTGATCCTTTGTCAGGACAGCACGAGGCACATAATCTTTTTCGTACCCAAAAGTGGCAAGAGTGAGAGTAAAGAGGATAGTTATTATTTTCATATGTTAGTTTGGTTTGAATAGATATTTTATGGTAAATCAATGGACTGATCCCCATTAGGACTATCTGTAGAGACACTTCGATAGAAACGCCCCAAGGCTGACAAATTTCCGCTTTTGTCAAATAACGAGGAAGTGTGACCGTGAGGCTCATGGGGTTCAAAAGAAAACCAGGCATATCCCGCAATCCAATCCTGCTTCTCCATCCAAGGGAGAACTTCCTTCATGAAATCCAGAACGGCGGGCGCTTTCATCCGGTTTTGAGAATGAATTTTGGCCTGCCAATCGGCTGGCGCAAACTCAGTTATCATCAGCGGCCGTCTTCCATACTTTTCATAAACCCGCCGCATCTTCGCCTTGAAGTCCGCCGCATCGGTTCCGCCATACCAGTGCACTCCCACATAATCCACCCGGTACCCCAACCGATCAGCTTCCCGCATAAAATCAATCATCCAAGAGCTGTTCACGCCCTGCACGGTTCCATCATTTAATCCCTCAGGATTCGCGCAACCGGGGCTACATAGTGGCACATTAAGAGACTCGAGTATTGGCCAATATTTTAGTGCAGCTTTATAAGGCATGTTGGCCTGCTCTTTTTTATCCGGCTCGTTAAAACCAAGGAACCTTTTCACTTTCCCAGACTTGATGTGAGGCACGACCTTATCCTGCAGGCCTTTCCGCAAACCGCCAGAAGACCAAGCCCCCCAAGCCATGGGAACGAACTCTACCTGCGAGGGTTGACCGGCCACTTGATCCCAACCCCAGGAATAACTCCAATAGGGATTCACTTTTTTGAGTCGCGGCAAGTTTTCTTGAGCAGATCCCTCTTCGTCGGCTGCGCGCATGGAAAAACAAATTCCTTTTTTCCCCGGCAATTTCAATTGAGCAGCCGAAAAATGTGGTTTGGCTACCTTCAGGTTTGGAGCCGTTTCCTTCTGCAATAAAACGAGCTTCTTTCGAGCTTCCTCAGCTGGCTTCCAATACCACCCTTTGGGATCCCACACCTGAGCGTAGGTGTATTGATCGAGTAAAAGCTGATAGGTCACTTTTGCTGCGGCCTTATCCCCCTTCTTACTCAAAGCATCACCCTTCAACAAAAGTGAAACCCCTGCTGCGTTAAGATTACCGTATTTTTTGGCATCCTTAGCCGGCGCGTATCCTTTGAGTTGATTATTGGTGCGCCGTGCCTGCGGCCCCCAAACCCGAATCACTCGGTTTGCCTGCGCAATGGCTGCGTCCCAATTCTTTCGCTCCATTGTTTCCCATATCTTAGCAGTAGCTTGGTAAGCTTCCTCGGCATGGGCCAAGCAAACCAAAAACAACATTAGTATGGAGGCAAAACGTGCTTTCACACTATTATTCGGCCTTTTTTGTAATCTCGATTCCATTTGGTAGCAACGGCTCCCAGTGTGCCCCGTTTTTGTTCCACTTTAAATACATTTTAACCAAATCACCCTTCTTCGGAATCGACTCATGCCCTTGAAGCCCAGGCAAGGGAGGAATACGAGTAACTGGTCGCCATGCCTCAATGGCGTGAAGCCCCTTCAATGCAAAGTCTTGTTCAAGCGGGGGCTTCTTATGAAGGGATATCAGCTCAAGTTTAATGCCATAAATTTGGTCACGATGTATGCCCACTGCCCGCTCAATTCTGGATTTTTGCACCTTGGACTCAATGGCAACCACCCGGCTGGTAACGATGAGCTCCGATTGTTCATCCAATTGCTTTTGGTTCAGTGGAGCTATTGCTGCGAGCAGCTGGATTTCCCCCATAAAAAACACACCGCATAATAGTATAGTCAGTGAACCTTTTATAGGGTCTGTAAATAGCTTCATTTCAGTGCCTGAATATTTTTGTCATCCGGAAAAAGCTTTTTAGTAAGTACCAGCATCTCTGGAGATTTAAAGTGGCTTTCACCAACCGACTTTCCAGCTGAGTAATATCTCAACTCTCTGCAACTGAAACAAACTAGGACATCCACCTCGATAATCCCGTCTGAAAAGCGAAAGGCGATCCCGGGGCGAAACCCACAATCTACGGGAACGGAATGTTCAAAGTAAGTATTGGGATTTAAAAGAATCTGAGATAATGTCTTTCTTTCATCATCCTTTATCGGCCGGGCTTCTGATAGAACGGAAAAACCTTGGATCTCATTCCCTTTGTTAATCCTATTTCCTTCTGGGTAGGAATCATCCACCCGATACACTTCGCAAGTCTTTGCCTTGTGAAGTTCGGCGACGAGCGTACGAACTTCCCCTCTCCCAATTATCGATTCAACTGATTTTGTCTCGCAAGCAACTGTCCCCCCCATCAGAAGAGCAACCGCCAGGCATTTTAAATAAGTAAACAGAGGCTGCCTCATTTCTGTTTCTCTTCTAATTCTTTTTCCGTCTTACCCCCGTGTTCACGTAACAATCGCTCTATTTCTGGGTGTTTATTATTGATTGCGAAATCCAATGGAGTCCCGTCTATTGACCATACGTTTACATTAGCCCGTTGTTGAATAAGGAAGGCAACCATCTTGTTATCGCCCGCCCTCACCGCCTTATGTAAAACCCTGTAGGAAGCCTTTCCCGCAACGCAATCGATATTCGTACCCTTCTTGAGGCATTGCTTTACTTTAGCGAGATCACCCTCCTCAGCAGCTAAATGCAGATCTGAAATGGCCTGAAGCTCCTCGTCAGAAATCTGCCGCTGCATCCGTGGCTCTTCAGGCATTTGACTTCTTGATTTTTGCGATGTCTCGCACCCTAAGAGTAATCCAGTTAAGACTGTTGTGATTAGTATCGGTTTCATTCTTCTTTGACCTTTAGTTCTTCGGAAGTCTTGCCGCCATGTTTGCGGAGGAATTCAGTAGTCTTTTTGCGCCCGTTCGCCAAGGCTTCATCAAGTGGAGTTTGGCCTTTCCCATTGAGTTCATTTACATTTGCCCCATTGGTAATGAGTAGTTGAGAAACCTCAGATGCATGTTTTTCGGAATAACTCCGAACCACTTGATGCAAAACTGTTTCTCCTATTTTCTCACGGTACGGTTTGTTATCATTTAGCATACTTCCCGATTTAAGTTTCACATTTACATCCGCTCCTTTGGAAATAAGCAGCTTAGTTAAGTTCAAATACATTTCATAACTTTTGGAAGCGCCTTGGGCGGCACCGTGGCTAGCCGAAAATAATGCAGTCTCACCTGTGCGCTTTGTCTTAGCATTCACATCGGCCCCTGCGTCTATGAGTAATTCGGCGGTTTCCTTATTACTCGCCAAATGCAATGGAGCATGATGAGTGTCATCGATTGCATTTACGTTGGCCCCACGGTCAATCAGCAGCTCGATCATTTTAAGGTGGCTCCCTTTCGAGTCAGCATTTGCAGCATGGTGCAATGGCGTCATGCCCGGTTCATCCTGCAAGTTAACGTTTCCGCCTTCATCAAGAAACTCTTCAACTGCCGCAAGGTCTCCAGCAGACACATCGCCCAAGAATTTCGATTCTTCCTGGCCCAAATAGACCGAATCCACAT
>Ga0315320_10002168_pt1 | contig 16196 bp, 30 predicted proteins | sample M140m21515metaG_FD_203458 | JGI IMG/M metagenome (GOLD analysis project Ga0315320, IMG submission 203458) | Ammonia-oxidizing marine archaeal communities from Monterey Bay, California, United States - M1 40m 21515 | ecosystem: Environmental > Aquatic > Marine > Coastal | place: USA: California... | reverse complement strand
ACGACCAGCGGTCGTAGAAGAAAGACAAATGTTTGGCGCAAGGTAAAGCCGCAAGCATTTGTAGCACAGTCGGTTAAAAAGCAAGTAGTAAAACTAGATGAATTACCTAGTAGTAAAACTACGAGTTATAAACCTATGAAAGATACCAGTTATAAACTGGAAGAAAGTAAAAAATTCACAGTAGCACCTGCATATAACAAGGGCGCATACCAAGTAATACCTAGAGGAGATGTAGAATGGATTGGCAAGTAGTAGACATATATTATTTAGTATTCTTAGGCTTTGCTATCCATATGGCATGGATATTTGGAAAACGAGAAGGAATATCTAGAACGCTTGATTTCATGAGAGAGCGTGGTGATATCGACTTTGAGGACTGAAAAATAATTCTTGACAAAGTGGTGTAATTTTGCTATAATAATATAGTGAAATTTGAAAAAATTTACAAAGAATTAAGCGCAGTTGTGGGTACTGCCGTAACAAAAACCTACATATGTCTGGCACGAGTAGGAAACACAGATTTCCGAGGGCGAGGTTAGGAGTTCTCTTTCCACCGAGAGACGGGTTTGTTAGACATAAAATTATAATAACCGAAGTATCGCAAGAACTTCACAGCGCGGACCGAAAGGACGCAAATAGGAGAAAACCAATGACTGGATTAACAGCATTAAACTTTAATGATTTCGACAAATTATTTGTCGGATTTGATCGCTTACACAATGAGCTAACAAGACGGAATGAAACTTCCCCTCTTACTAACTACCCTAGATACAACCTAGTGGCTATCGGAGAAGATGCTTATCGCATCGAGATGGCGCTACCTGGCTGGAAAAAGGACAACATTGAAATTAAGCAACACAAGAATAAACTTACTATCGAAAGTAATGAGAAACAAGAGTTAGATTCTGACGAGGAACGCTACATCCATAAAGGATTAAGTGGTAAAACCTTTAGTCGAATCTTTACGCTAGGCGATTGGGTAGAAGTAGCCGACGCAGGTTTTAAAAATGGTTTATTAGTAATTAATCTACAGGTGAATACACCTGACGCAGAGAAGCCTAAGACGATTAATATAGGCTAGGAGAACGAAATGCAACAAGCAAAACGATTCTTGAATCGTTATGCCAGTGTGCAAGCGTTTCAAGACATTAAAGCAAAATACTGTCCTGACGGACACACTTGTGAGGTACTAATTATGTTAGGATTTATGATAGGATATATGTGGATCGCCATGTTACCAATATTATGAGAATAACAGATTTAGCCTTAGACAAGTTAAAACAACGAATTGCCTCAAGCAGCAATGCTTGGGGTATTCGCCTTTCAATCAAAGGAGGCGGATGTGGAGGATATACATATGAGTTAACTTATGCCGAGAATCATGATTTAACTGATGTGGTATACCACAACATAATAGCCGTAGACGCACTAAGTAATAGTTATCTACAAGATGCCACACTAGAGTGGGAAGTACATGGAGTACAAGAAGAATTTGTAATTCAGAACGAGAAATTAGAAAGTGGACGCTGTGGCTGTGGCGAAAGTTTTTACACGGACAAAATATGAAAACAGGAACAAAAGGAATAGAATTAATAAAACACTTTGAAGGATGTGAACTAGAGGCATATCATTGTGCAGCTGGTGTACCAACAATAGGGTACGGACATATCAAAGGTGTACAAATGGGTGATACAATTACCCAAGAACAAGCAGAAGAAATGCTAGTAGAAGAACTAAACGAGTACGAAGGTTATATCAATAACATGGTTACTGTTGAGTTAAATCAAAATCAATATGATGCTATGGTATCATGGGTTTATAACTTAGGAGGCGGTAACTTGAAAGCAAGTACACTTCTTAGAGTATTAAATCAAGGAGAATTTGATGGAGTACCAGCACAGATTATGCGTTGGAACAAAGCAGGTGGTAAAGTCTTAGAAGGACTTACTAGACGACGACAAGCAGAGGCTGACTTATTCAGTGGAAATTAACTTTGAAGGCAAGTCCTATCAGATAGGGCAAGATATGTGGGATGCAATGTGCTCTCACGCTGCCGAAAGAGAGATTACCATTGATGAGTATATAGCTGAAGCATTTACATTATTAAAGGAAAAGAAATTAATAAAGGAATCAAATTTAGAGAAGGACATTATCGTCCCCTCACAGACGGATTAACTATAAAGCCTAGCGAAATCAATGGGTTAGGCTTACACACCCTCGAACCTCTAAAGGCGGGCATATATTTAGGAGAAACACATATTTGGGAAGCCAATAGGTGGAACTGGATACGCACCCCCTTAGGAGGATTTATTAATCATAGTTCAAATCCTAACTGTTTTATACATACTAATATACACTATCATGATGGACAACAAAGAGAACTGTATACTACAAGACCTATAAAAACAGGAGAAGAACTTACAGTCTACTACACAGTAGGATATGAAGATATATTATGACCTTAAAAAAGCAGTTCACCAATGATACATTGGAGGAAGAACTAAGAGAGATTTGTTGTGAACAACAAAAACAAATTAATCAACTTAACCAGAGCATTAAACAGCTAAAGAAAATGATAGCAGAAGAATCAGAAGCCAAGTATAGAGCTTATGTTAAATTTGCAGACTTACAAAAACAACAACATGATAACAAAACAAGTACATAGAATTGAGTTAATAGTAGAACTCGACAACGAAGATGTAGGGGAGTGGGTAGATGATATTTATGACTATAATGATAAAGTCATGTTTAAAAACAGCCCTAGTAGGATAATATCCTCTGATACATGCCCCTTAGATATAGATTCAATAGAGAATAAATGGATAAAAGATATTCTCAATGAGTCCTAAACTTAATAATCTAAAAATAGCTATAAGAGTACTCGAAACGAACCAAAAGGCGACTAAGAGTCCTTCACTATGGCAAAGCTACGAAGAGGAGTTAATACCCCTTCGTGAAAGACTGGAGGAAATGGAGCGTGGCACAACCTAGCGAACAATTTCAAGGCGACATGAGCCGAAACGAGGTTGAAATAGACCTGAATAAATTCATGGCAATGGTTTCTGAAATAGGGGAACTCAAACAAACAATAATGGAAATGGAGAACGAAAGAGAGCCAGACAATCCATGGCAGAAAGCTATATGGTTTTCTCAAATGATAGATTCTTGGCGTATTTTCCCTAGAGCCTTCCTAAGTGTATATATGTATTTACTATACTACTGTACATTTTGGTTTATGGAACTAGATGTACCCACATTAGAACAATCAGGGTTGATTTCTATTGTAGTCGGAGCAGGCGCAGCTTGGTTTGGACTATACGCAGGAACAGCGAAAGACAAAATTAATAGTAAATAAAGGGAAAAAGAGAATGAATGTAATAGTATATAGTAAAGATAACTGTATTTTTTGTGAAAAAGCAGTATCACTAGCAACAATGAAAGGACTAGATATAACAGTTAAAAAGTTAGGTGTAGACTTTGGTATGGAAGACCTCATGGGGCAATTTCCTAATGCTAGAACATTCCCTCAGATAGTCGTTGACGACAAAAGTATTGGCGGATACACAGAGTTTGCCGAACTAGTTAATGATTGAAATATTTAATAATGTCTTAACAGAGAACCACCGAGAACAAATCTATATGCACGCTGTCAATGCGGACTATAAAATAGGGTGGGGAGACACATCAACATTCGAGCATAGGCAATATCCCTGCCTACACTCCGACATAAACAGAGCAGATTGGAGAGGATTAGACTTTATGGAAGGTATACAAAATACTCCCATGAAAGACTTAGTAAAAAACTTAGCTTTTGATAAAGCAGTTATAAACTTAGCTACTCCTTCTTCAATCCAGTTCCCTCATACTCATGGGGATTCTACAGTCATAACATATTATATAAACCCAGAGTGGAAAAAAGAATATTATGGCGAAACTATCTTTTACAACGATTCAATGACGCATTGTGTAGGCACAGCTTTGTATGAACCAAACTCAGCAGTAGTATTTGATGGGCATATTCCCCATTCGATTAGACCTGCTTCACACATAGCTCCAAGTTATAGGTTCAGTCTTTCGGTATTCTTCCGAAAAAGGAACTTCTTAGAAGAAGCAAAAAATAGTACTTGACATAGCCCTCAAATTTTAGTATAATACATTATGAATTTATTTTATTTAGACAAAAATTTAGATAGATGTGCAGAGTACCATGTGGACAAACACATTGTAAAGATGCCACTAGAAGTTGCACAAATCCTATGCACAAGTATATGGATTGACCAATTCTTAGGGTTTGTTCCCAGAGCGTTGAACAAAGAAGAAAGAGATGTACTTAACGAAGAAAAAGCAAAGATAAAACATCTAACGCCAGAAGAACGACCTATCACACCATATCTACCAATGATGTACAATCACCCATGTACTATATGGGCGCGTTCATCACTAGACAATCACGAGTGGACACATTGCTATGGCAATGCATTGAATGATGAGTATAGATACAGATATGGTAAAGAACACAAATCTATCGATCAAGTAGTAAATAAATTACCTGAGCCAGTTAATATGCAGAGAGTAGGCTTTACAGAGTTTGGTTTGGCAATGCCAGACGAACTAAAAGATTATGATAATCCTATACAATCGTACAGAGATTACTACCATCTTGATAAAGCAACTTTTGCTAGCTGGAAATATAGAGATAAACCACATTGGTGGAACGAGGACTATGCGGACTATGAGAGTCGTATTACAAGATAAACCCTATATATCAGTATATTTTCCTAGCAATATGACGCAGGAGAGTATAGACACTTGGTTAGCCAAGTGGTATTCATCACGAAATTTAACACATTAACAGGATAGAAATGTACGACAGACAACCAAAAGAAACAAATTTTAATGATTACGCAAAATTCGTAGTCAGCACTACATCAGCAGAAAGCCTAAGTACGCTTAAAATGGCTGAAAGACTAGTAAAACTAGGAGTAGAATCAGAGACTGAGTGGTCTCAACTGCTTACAGCATCCATAGGTATGCAAGCCGAATCAGGAGAGTTCTCCGAAATAATCAAAAAGATTATATTTCAAGGCAAACCTTATAATGATGCAGAACGATTTCACCTCAAAAGAGAGCTTGGCGATGTACTATGGTACTGGATTCAAGGTTGCACAGCACTAGGGTACACTCCACAAGAAGTAATGGATGAAAATATTAGGAAACTCGAGAGTAGATACCCTAACGGCTTCGAAGCAATTCGTAGCGAAGTAAGACAAGAAGGAGACATATAATGATGAGAATATTAAATACCCTTTTACATGACTATATGCATGAAGGCAGAAAGTGTCAAGTATGGTTAGATGAAGATGGTGTATTCGTTACAAGACACTTTGAAGGCAAAATGTGGGTTAAAGACATAACTCACTATGGACACAACGAACGCTGGGCAGAAGATGCCGCAGACAACTGGGTAATGAGGGTAAACTCATGATAGATGTATTTATGACAATATTTTTAATACCTTTTTTTGCATTTAAGTATACATTCCCTATAGTATGTTGGTTTTATGCAATAAACTTTTTAGTAACATCAGACACATGGTTTGAAATGTCAAGGAAGATAAAAGACAAATGGCAGTAAAACACAAATTCAATGAGGATGTAATCCTTACTAGACTTAAACACTACATAGACAGTACCTATGCTGAACATTATGGACAAGGAAAAATTCAGACAACTGAAGTTACCTTTGACTCTGGACATGGAGAAGGTTTCTGTATTGGAAATATACTTAAATATGCACAGAGATTCGGAAAGAAAGAAGGTAGAAATGAAAAAGACTTATACAAAGTTATACATTACGCAATAATATTACTTGGACAAATGGCAGACAACGATATTCGTATAAGAAAACAAGATGCTAAAGAGTTTGAAGATCATATGCAGGAAGGTGCAGAATAGTGGCAATCAGAAAGAAAAAACAAGAAAAGCTAGACTATGATAATATACAGCGAGTATCTGATGCTCTGTCTGCTATACCGCCTGTAACTAAGAAAGAAGCCTGTGAAATGCTTAACATATCATACAATACTACTAGACTAAATAGAATTCTAGAAGATTTTAATGATACTATGACTCACAGAGCTACAAGAAAAGCTCAACTGAAAGGAACAAAAGCAACTGATATGGAAATAAAGCAAGTAATAGAGTCCTATTTAAATGAGCAACCTGTATCAGAAATTGCACAGGGTATGTATCGTAGTTCTACTTTTGTTAAGAACATAATTAATAGAACAGGTGTTCCATTAAAACGCCCAAAAACAGAACAGGGTATGAGACACAAGATAGGATTTTTACCCGAAGAATGTGTGTCTGAGACTTTTGAGCCAGGCGAAAAAGTTTGGTGTGCAAGATATGATTTACCAGCAATAATCGAAAGAGAACAAATAGCTAGTCATGACTTTGAGAAGTATGCAAGTAAATGTTATTTGATTTATGTAATAGAATTAACAAATTTTGAAAGTCCTTACTTTGGCTTTCAAAAAATAGGTGGGTTTTATTCCCACCAACTAGCCTGTGATTTAGGCAGTTTAAAACACTTAGAAAAGTACGGCGCGGAAATATAGGGAGAACTACACATGGAACCATGGACAGTAATACTGTCTCTCTGGTTAACTACATGGCTTATGCTAGTATGGAGAACATACCCTATTAGTATGCGCATGATTAGTAATAGTCCGAAAGGATCAATTATAACTAAATACAAATATACACACTTTGTAGTGTATATAGTAGCATTATTTGCAATAACGCCACTTATATCGCAAGTCGCTTTTTCAGATAGACAGCGTAAAAAATGGGTAATAGCGTATATTAATGCTGTACTAGGGAGACAAAAATGAAAGAAGTATTAAAAAGAGCTTTAGTTGCCAAATACACTGGAGAATTAGCTGAAGCCAATGCAAATATTGCTGTATATTTACGCAATCCTTCAGGGATTGGTGAACATTCAGATATAGTTGCGGCTATAAATGAACAAGTAGAGAAAGGCGCAAATGCCAAGGAGAAACTTGAATTCATCACTAGCCTAGACAGTTAAGGAACTAAAAAATAGTTCTTGACTTAGCGTCTATTTTTCTGTATAATATTTATATATGGGAGATAGATTTTATCAACAACAACTCGATAAGTTCGGCACTTGTGCAGGATATCGAGGTACAAAAAGGAGAAGGCGCATGGCATGGACAGACGAATCCAAAGCTCAAGCCGTTGAGATGTACACAGAAGCAGAGGCAACTCCAGAAACAAGTATGGAGATTGTAAAAGACATTGCTGACGAACTAGGCGAAAGCCCAAATGGTGTCAGAATGATTCTTACTAAAGCTGGCGTGTATGTTAAGAAAACTCCTGCAACTGGTACAGCCAAAGCCTCAGGTGGCGGTAGTACTAGAGTAAGTAAAGCAGACGCAGCTCAGTCATTGAAAGATGCATTGAGTGACGCTGGTCAAGACATTGATGACGACATCATTGACAAATTGACAGGCAAAGCATCAGTTTACTTCGCAGGTGTTATCAACGCAATAACAAAATAAGTTAAAAAAATAACGATACTGTCCATTACTAAAGAGAAAGAGTTTTCTTAATAGTAATGGAGTATCATAGTGAAAAAATCTGAGTTCATCAGAACAGTAACTAACTGCGGAGACGCAGTTATAACATACAGAAGTACAAACTCACGAAAACTAAAGTATAATGTTTGCACATTAGACTTTGACAATAAGTATATACAGAGTAAGAAGAATCGAGCCAAAGAAACTGCGGATTCGGTTTTATTATTTTGTTGGGATACAGACTCTTATCGTCTGTTGATACCTGCTAATGTAACTAATATTCAACCCCTTAGTTCAATACTGAGGAACAAGCGATGAATTTACATGAAGCACCCGAGATGTATGAAAAAATTATTTCGGAAAATGACACAGGTACAGAACAGATTAAGTTGACAATCAATACTTTTCGAGACATTGAGTACTTACATCTAAGAAAATATTACCTTGACTTTGATGGCGATTTCAAGCCTTCCAAAGATGGGGTAGCAATGAAGCTGGATTTTGAAAATTCGAGAGGATTATTTGAAGGACTAGTAGAAATATTATCGTTAGCTGAGGCTAAGGACATATTGGAGTCTCACTTCAAAGATGTCTTAGATCAAATATACCTACCCTGAAAATAATTCTTGACACGGCTTCAAAAAAATAGTATAATATACAAATGAAAAATTTAAAAGCAATATTACAACAAGCGTCAACCGACTATTATAATGGTAATCCTACCATGTCGGACACAGCTTTTGATAAGCTAGTAGAGATTTCGGGTTATGATGAAGTAGGATTTTCATCTAACAGTAATCGAATACCTCATCTACATCAAATGTACTCATTGCAAAAAGTTTTTTCAAATGAGATTGGCACAAAAGATCCGTTCAACAATTACAAGGGCTCAGTCCTTGTAACACCCAAGTTAGATGGAGCTGCTGTGTCATTATTATATGTCGAAGGACAACTACTTCGTGCGTTAACAAGAGGAGATGGTAAGCGTGGTTTGGATATAACAGACCATATGTCTACCTTAGTTCCACCACATCTAAACTTTGATGGTATGGATGTTCAGAACATTGTTCAAGTTACAGGCGAAGTCGTTGCCCCTAAGACTATCAAAAATGCTCGCAACTATGCTGCGGGTGCACTCAACCTAAAATCAACAGATGAATTTAAAGAAAGACAACTCCGTTTCATAGCTTATGGCTTACAAAAGAGTTGGAATAGATTATGGTCTGAAGATATGTTATTTTTACAAGACTCGTTCTTTTGTACTGCTACAATGAGTAATTGGACTCAGTACCCAGATGACGGACTTGTATTTCGCATAGACAATCACAAAGAGTTCGAGACTAGAGGTTACACCTCACATCACCCAAGAGGAGCATACGCTCTCAAACAAATACAAGCAGGAGTTGAGACTACTCTAACTGATGTTGTCTGGAATGTAGGAAAATCTGGAGTAGTAGCTCCAGTAGCAATGTTAGAACCCATAGAAATAGATGGCGCAATGGTTAGTAAAGCAACTTTACATAATATGCGTTATATAACTGACTTAGACCTAGAAATAGGTTGCAGAGTAGAAGTTATACGAAGTGGAGAGATCATACCTCGTATAGTTCGGAGAGTTTAGTTGGTAGAAACACATTCAGCAGCCCTTGTTATTCTTATCGTCCTAGCAGTAGTAATATACATATTACGCTGGTGGGTTGATTTATGAGCGGAATATACAATCACACTTATTTTGATAACCATCCCGAAGAAAAAGATAGGGAAGGAGTTATGTACGGCATAGTATTAGTTAATAAGAGAACTTTCAGGAGAGAATGTATAAAGGTTGGAATAGCTAGTGGGAAAGATTGGCGGCATATTATAAAGCGTAGTAGAGGTTTTAAAGGATATGATATTCGTATTCAAAAGACTTGGTCTAGTACTCTTTATAATGTGTGGGCACACGAACAGTACCTACATGAAATATATAAGCACGATAAATTTGAGCCTATGTTCAAGTTTGGAGGTCACACAGAGTGTTTCAAAATTGATTCCCTTATTCTTCAGGACTTTCCAAAAAATAAATCTTGACATGAGACCCGAATTTTGTTATAATATATAAATAGAAATGAGAGATAAACAAATGAAACAAATCGTCCCGCCAACAAGTTGCCCATCATGTATGACCAACTTAGTTTGGGTTAAGGATCAACTGTTTTGTCATAACACTCAATGCAGTGGTAAGACTAGTAAAAGAATCGAACACTTTGCTTCTACTCTCAAAATCAAAGGTCTCGGACCTAAAACAGTAGAAAAATTACAAATTCAAGATTTGTATGATTTATACGAGCTTCCATTAGAAATACTAATTGAGGCTTTACAATCCGAGAAACTAGCAGTCAAACTGCATAGAGAAATACACAACAGTAAAGCTACTGACTTAGTAGATTTATTACCAGCTTTCTCTATTAAGTTATTTGGTCGAACCGCTTCCAAGAAACTCTGTAGTGTTATTAAAAACATGGCAGAGGTTTCCGAGGAGAAATGCAAAGAAGCAGGTCTCGGTCCAGCAGTAACAGGACATTTTATGGACTGGTATTTTGACGAATTTGTAGACGGATATATACGACTTCCGTTTCGGTGGGTGCAGACACTTAAAGTCTCTCAACCCACAGAAACTACAGGAGTAGTTTGTATTTCGGGAAAACTAAAGAGCTACAAGACAAAAGCCCAAGCAACAGAATATTTAGAACAACTGGGCTATCTTGTTAAGAGTAGTTTAACTAAGGATGTAACAATATTAGTAAATGAAAGCGGGATCGAATCCGCAAAAACACGGACAGCCCAAGAAAGGGGTGTTAAAATAATAACCAACTTAAACCAAATAGGACAATAATCATGGCATTACCAAAATGGACAGACGAAAGAACTAATCAATTAGTAGATTTCGTAGGAAGTGAGTCACCAATCTCACAAGCTACTGTAGCATCAGCTGCAATGGAACTAGATACTTCAACACGAAGTGTTTCTTCTAAGCTAAGAAAAATGGGGCATGATGTAGAACTTGCTTCTTCAGTATCACACAGAACTTTTTCTGAGGATCAAGAAGCTACTCTATCTCAGTTTGTAACCGACAATAGCGGTTCTTACACATACGCAGACATCGCATCTTCTTTTGAAGGCGGCGAATTTTCTGCTAAATCAATACAAGGGAAAATTCTTTCAATGGAATTAACTTCTCATGTAAAACCAGCTGAGAAACCTGAATCAGTCAGAACTTACTCTCCCGAAGAAGAAGCTACCTTTACCTCAATGGTAAACGGCGGATCATTTGTTGAAGAAATTGCAGATGCTCTTGGCAAATCTGTTAATTCTATCAGAGGAAAGGCTCTTAGCCTACTTAGAAGTGGCGATATTAACGCTATTCCTAAGCAAAAAGAAACTAAAGGTTCTTCTAAAGTAGATCCTTTAGCTGACATCGAAAATATCGGAGACTTAACTGTCGAAGCTATTGCAGATGACATTGGCAAAACTGTAAGAGGCGTTAAAACAATGCTAACTCGTAGAGGGTTAACTTGTGCTGATTACGATGGCGCTGCAAGAAAAGAAAAAGCTTCTAGCTAATTCTTTCTTAAAATTCTGTGCAAGGGAATCATTCCCTTGCACTTTTTTATCTGGGAGGGTAGACATTGAACTTAACTTCAGCTTTGTTGAAGCAAATAATATCGCAAGAGGACTTTGATACTTGGGGAAACCTTAGAGAAAATTACCTTACTGCGGAGTATCAGGCTCTTTATAAAGTCATGGCTACTCACATTAAAAATTTCAGTGAGCTCCCCTCTTTTGATGACCTTAAACTATCCATTCGTGATAGAAAGCTACAAGAAAAAGTATTTGCAATCGAAGCTGTCGAAGTTGATATCGACGCTTGGGTTCTGCTCGAGTATGTAAAAAATGAGTACACACAAGTAGAAATACTAGATGAACTAGATAAGTTTATAGACAAGACAGTAGCTATATCTGATGCAGAACAGAATGTTGAAGCAATACAACAAATAGTATTAGATGTAAGTGATAGGGTTGATCTTAAGCCACCCGAAGAAAATATGCAAACAATATCTTTATTTGATAGTGAAGCAGACCTTAAGAAATATTTACCTCTTGGACTCAATGATGAGTACGATCAAGGTATGAAGTTCTCTCCTAGAGACTTGATACTAATTGGTGGTCGTAGAGGTGCAGGTAAGTCTTTGACCTGTGTAAACATTGCAAATAATGTTTATGAACAAGGCAGAAGTTCTATCTACTTTACGATAGAGATGGACAGTCGTTCCATACTTCAAAGAATGTGTGCACTAGGCGCACGAATACCTATCGGTAGAATAGCTAATCGTAACTTGACAACTGTTGAGTGGAATCGTGTAGCTGAATGGTGGGCAGGAAGATTTGATGGTGGAGTAGACTTACTACCAGAATTTTATGACACAAGGGAATTTGATGAGTTCCATAAAAAATTACAATCAAAACCATTACATAAAGATAGACAACTTGATGTAGTGTACGATCCAGTACTAAGCCTATCGAGGATTAGACAGGAACTGGAATCAAAAGTCTCACAAACAGATGTAGGAGTAATCATAGTAGATTACCTAAACCAAGTAAAAAGATCAAATGTTCCCTCAAAGAGTGGACAGTATGACTGGACAGAGCAAATCGAAGTAAGTAAGACTCTGAAAAGTATAGCACAGGAGTATAGTATTCCTGTATTTGCCCCTTATCAGACAGATAATTCAGGGGAAGCAAGATTCGCAAAAGGTATTCTTGATGCAGCTGATGCAGCATTTACTATGGAGACATGGTCTCCTGAGGACAATGCTATTACATTCAACTGTACAAAAATGCGTAGTGCAAAAATGGAAGGATTTACAAGTGTAATGGACTGGGAAACATTAAAGATAGGCCCGCAGTCCACTATGAATCCGAAAGACAGAGAAGAACTCAAAGATAGTCTATCAACAGGAGAAAATATACATGACGCAATATAGTGATAAAGTGCAAAGGCACAAACAAAAAATGGAGGCTGAAGAGTGGGGTAAACAAATAAAATACTTACACGCCTCAAACGGAATATTTGAAGTTGCTTATAATAATGGTGAAAAACATTTTGAGGAAACAGCTACAGGCAGAAAATGGACAGAAGGAGTAGTTGCTTCAAGCAAAACACTAATAGATAGATTTTCAGAATTTATGGCAGATGTTGCTGTAGGGAGAGATCCATATGGCAAGTGATAGAATAGGAGAAACAGCGGCAAATTTAGTAGCTGTACCACCTTATGAAGTAGTAAACACAACAACGGATAGACTCTTACTAGAGCCTACTGTTACGCAGAACATACATAATGTTCCTGCGAACGAACCCCTCATAGCGAGTATAAAAGAAAATGGTATTAAGAATCCTTTTTTAGCTATGAAGAGTTGGTATCCTATTGCTGGTAGTCAAAGATTACGAGCAGTACAGATAATAAAGCAGACCGATTCAAACTTTAACTTGGATGTAATAGTCCACAGATATTTAGAGGATTGGTGGAATTGTTACTATTTATGGAGTGATAAGAAGTTTAGAGATGATGCAATTGCAATCTGGTTTCAGATGCAAGAAGCAGTATTCAAATCAAAATTTTACAAACACGAAGTAGATAGTGATGGAACTAAAATGACCGAGTATGAAGACCTCGGTGAAAAACTAAAATGGAAACATAATAATGAATAATTTAGAAAAATGGCTACTAGACTTTAGTCTAATAGTAATACCTATTGTAGTGATTGGTTTAGTAGGTACATTACTTTTTACCTAATGAGAGTAGACGAATTACTACAAGAGCAAAGGATTGACTTTAAAGTCTCAGGACGAGACTTTTTAGTCAAATGCCTTAACCCTGACCACGAGGATAGCAATCCAAGTATGCGTGTTGACCAAGTCACTGGTGTATTTAATTGCTTTGCTTGTGGGTTCAAGGGCAATGTGTTCAAACATTTTGGTGCTGCAGCAAACTATTTAGAGATTAAGAGGCAAAGGCTGAAAGAATCAATAAATGAGAAACGCTCAGCAAGTATTGGTTTTGAATTTCCTAGAGGCTTTGTTCCATACATTGGAAACTGGCGAGGAATTCAACCAGAAACATATAAGCATTTCGATGCTTTTATGCATCACGAGACACAGTTTAACGGAAGATTAGTCTTCCCTGTGCGTGACATTACGGGTAAGGTAGTAGCTTTCAATGGTCGACATATGACCATGACTGAGATACCAAAGTATCTCATATACCCTCCACAAGCAAAGTTACCACTTTACCCCTCTGCTGTTAAACCTATTAAGGGCAGAGTTATTCTAGTCGAAGGGATATTTGATATGATAAATCTTTTTGATAAAGGATTACCAAATGCAATCTGTTGCTTTGGTACAAAGAATATAGATGAAGATAAATTATCTATACTTAAAATGCAAAATGTGGAAGGAGTAGATATAATATTTGATGGAGACACTGCAGGGCAAGATGCAGCTGAAGCTCTAAAGATATTGTCTGATAAAGTAGGACTAACATCACGAAACATAAATCTAGGACAGCACATGGATCCTGGCGCACTTGCAGAAACACAGGTACAAAAATTAAGAGAAAGGTTATATAGTTCTTGACACAGCGTTCAGAATTTGATATAATATATAAATGGAAAAACAAATGACAAAAGTAGCAATAATAGAATCGAAGATGAGCAGAACAAGTTGGGCAGACCGATTTGATGGTGCATTTGAGTTTGATAGATATGCTCTTTGCTCAGACAGTAGCAAAAAGAAAATATTAAAAGCAGATGTAGACATAGAGATAGATGTGGACACTTACGATTGGGTTGTACTAGTAGGTTCAGAATGTTTAAAGTCTTTCACTAGTGCTAATTCTATAACAGAATATAGTGGTAAGTGTATAGATGATAAATTCTTACCAGTAATAAATCCTGCTATGCTTTCTTTCAAACCCGAGGCTAAGCCTATGTGGGATAAAAGCAAAGAGAATATCATAAATTATATTAGTGGTAATCTTACAGTAAAGAAAGTAACTAACGAACAGGCTAGAGGTATTGATGATGAAGCTGAGGCAAGAGTATTCTTGCAAGAGGCACTGGATCACCCTAACAAGTTCATAGCACTTGACTCAGAAACTACAGGACTATATCCTAGAGATGGATATATGCTTGGATTTAGTATGTCATATAAAAAACATCAGGGAGCATATATACTTACAGATGTTATAACTCCTGACATAGAAGAAATAATGCAGAAGATATTTGATACTAAGACAGTAGTATTTCACAATGCAAAGTTTGACTTAGCTTTCTTCGAGTATCATTTCAACTTTAAATTTCCAAAGTTTGAAGACACCATGTTATTACATTACTGTCTAGACGAAGTTCCTGGCGGACATGGACTAAAACAATTAGCTATGGAACATACTGATTATGGTGACTACGAGAAGCCTATGCACGAGTGGATTGATAATTACAAAAGGCAGAATCGAATACTGAAAGCAGACTTTCAGTGGGGAAGCATTCCTTTTGACATTATGAAAACATACGCTGCAATGGACGCAGTAGTAACTCTATTAGTGTTTGAAAAACTATATCCAGCAGTTAAGAAGAACGCAAAACTGTTTAGTGTATATGAGAATATACTTATACCTGGCTGTCGTTTTTTAACTGACATTCAAGATAATGGTGTTCCTTTTGACAAGCTAAGACTATTGAAAGGCAGAGACCTAATGCAAACAGATATAGATAATGCAGTAGCAGAACTATATGAGTTTCCAGCAGTAAAAACATTTGAAGCTGCGAAAGAAAAAGAATTTAATCCAAACAGTACAGTACAGCTAAGATCGTTACTGTTTGATTTCGTAGGTCTTAAACCTACAGGAAAGAAAACTGGTACAGGTGCACATTCAACAGATGCAGAAGTACTAAACAAATTAGCAGAAGAACATGAGATACCTAAGCATATTCTTTCTATTAGACAGAAGTCTAAGATTAAGAATACTTACTTAGACAAAATATATCCACAATTAGATAAAGATAGTAGATTACGCACAGGGTTTAATTTACATGGCACGACATCTGGCAGACTATCTTCTAGTGGAAAAATGAATATGCAACAAATACCTAGAGACAATCCTATAGTGAAAGGATGTATGCGTGCCGCAGAAGGTAAAAAGATAGTTGCAATGGATTTAACAACTGCAGAAGTGTATGTCGCTGCTGTGCTTGCTGATGATAAGAACCTAATGGATGTATTTAAGACTGGTGGTAATTTCCACAGCAGCATCGCAAAGTTAGTGTTCAACCTTCCTTGTGAGGCGGAAGAAGTTGCAGAACTTTACTCCACACAACGACAAGCAGCCAAGGCTGTAACATTCGGCATAATGTATGGTGCTGGATCAAATAAAATATCACAGCAAGTAACAGCAGACTCGGGCAAAAACTTTAGCAAACAAGAAGCACAAGAAGTCATTGATGATTACTTCAGACAATTCCACAAACTTAAAAAGTGGATAGATCATTCTAGTAAGTA
>Ga0315320_10002167_pt1 | contig 16202 bp, 22 predicted proteins | sample M140m21515metaG_FD_203458 | JGI IMG/M metagenome (GOLD analysis project Ga0315320, IMG submission 203458) | Ammonia-oxidizing marine archaeal communities from Monterey Bay, California, United States - M1 40m 21515 | ecosystem: Environmental > Aquatic > Marine > Coastal | place: USA: California... | reverse complement strand
GACGCTTGACTTTGTTAACAGGACAAGAGCACTGAATGTGCTTATCATCCCAGACCGTAACCTTCCAGTCCGATCCTGAATTGCCTGCTACTACAAATAGATCATTATTTTGTCTAACTACGCCACCTCTTCGGAGGATGGCCAATGCCTTTTGATGACGGTCATTAACTTTGCTCATAATGCTAAGTTAGAGTTGTCACCCTTATAAACATTCTGTCTTTAAAATAGACTACAAAGGGCAACTAAGGCGCAGGTCATCACTACTGCTAATATTAGACTTACCAAAGATCCTAATGCTGGATCTTCAGGGTTCGGGTCATATGTTTCCCATGACATAGTAACCTTGTAGATGTTGCCAACTATTTATATGTTTTGGTAATTGATAGCAGATCGGGACAACCATTGTTCATAATTAGCCTTATGAACCTCACTCAGCCAGAAGTGATCATCAGATATCTTTTCTTTTAGGTATTTGTAACGTTCATATCCTATCGCACGGGATTTCATATTTACCCAGTGATCACGATCTTTATCTTTAAGATAATAGAGAAAGGCGGCAGGAACTAAGGCTCTCGCTGAGGGTTCTAACGAGATTAAATCTTGGTTTTGCATATGTCTTACGAAATCATATGGTGGCTCCTCGATGTAATCTGATAACGCTATTTGGATCGTAATGGAATCATAGGTTTCATTTGTCAACATGGCCCATTCTAACAACAAGATATTGATTATAGTAGGATCATTTGAGTTTAAATATTCTGCACGGAACTGTCCCACGACCTCTCTGATATCATCACTATAACGAGCATTTTTATTGGATCGGTTAGCCTTTTGCTTTTGTTGTTTCGCCTTAGTATACAAACCCCGCTTTTTTAAGGCTGCTACTGCCTTTTCAGGAAAATAAGGTTCTCCAGTTACTGAAGATTTCTTGCCACTCGCCGTCGTCCACTTTTGCTTACTCCACTTACTAAGATCATCTTGCTTGGCCGTCTTCGATCCCTTGTAACTTGCTAAGCCTGCTTTCTCGCAAGCCTTTTCATACTGACGCTTAAGTTCTTGTGACTTTCGAGCAGACCACTTATTAGCCTTGGTGCCCATAATGTTCTGCTTCATGATTTTATTCTTTAAACGACGTCGGATCTTGGCTTGTGCCTTGCCATAGGTAGCATCATAGTTATCTTCCGCACCTAAGTTAATAGGTAAGCAATCATAACAATAAGTTCCTGCCTGAATGGTTGTCAAACCTTCTTGAGTCTGACACTCACAACATTCTCTAAGGGTCTCGGCCCCATAACGACGAGTTTCCTTATAATTAGGATAATCACGACTACCCCAAAACAAGTTACCACGCTTTTTGCGAAGCGTCATCGGTTCACCACGGCGATCCATTTTAACTGTGGGCAGTGATTCTGCTATCTCTTTGAGCCGATCGTCAAGGTTATCTCTCCATGTGCTAACTCGGTTAACTCTTTTTGGCATCGAGACGAGGGTCTCGCCTTTTTCATCTCGGTAGATAACCTGAACTCTAATAGCATCCTTGCCAACATCTCGGGACTGATCAGTCTTGCCACCGTAACGTTGGATGGTAGTATATACTCTGACATAATGATTAGCATTCTGAGGAAGTCGACGTTCGTAGACCCATTCTTTTACAGGACGACGTCTAAAGTAGAGATCGACAGGTTTAAATCGACGTTGCCTTAAGAAATCATCCATCTCTACCAGACTAATAGACTCGTAAGACATTTATTCACCTCTAAACGCTGCCGGCATAACATCTTTTACCAAATTGATAAGATAAGTGTGTCGTAGCCATGGATCTGTAATGGTTTCCATATCTGCTAATTTATCTTTATCTACGGATCCTAAAAATAAGCCTGACATTCCTTCGGCCTGCCCACAAGCCGAACAGATTTCGGTAGCATTATCATATCTGCTTAAGGCACCGGGGTAAGCACCGGGATTAGCATTATTAGGAATAAATCCGAAACAGATCGGGCACCTCGACGTAGATCCTTCTGCGTCCCACGATACTTCATCAGACCAATCAGGCTCATTCTTCTGATTCCATGTAACATCGTCGTCCCAGTCCAACTCTCTTGGATCTAACTTTTCAAACATCGTCTTGAGGTGCTGTTTTCTTCCAGCGGCTGGTGAAATAGCATTATAAGGATGCTTTCGATTATAATCCTGCCCAGCAAGTCCCCAAACTGCAGGAACATGTTTCCCAACTCTGACGAAGTTAGGAAGACGAACTAAATTAGATTCCACTGTTATCCCACGGATTCCCAGATCATCGATAAGTTCTGACAACGTCCGGGCTCGTTGCGTTAATAGCAGGGTAAGGTTGTCGACAATCCATTGGTTTTCCGATCCAAACGTTTCTGCGGAAATAATTTCTAAATGTGGCATATCCCTTCCTAACTTGGCCATAGCAATTCTTCTGTTATTCCCTTCGTTGCCGATGCTGGGATAGTCAAGACCATGCTCTTCAATATTCTTTTGTAACTCGGACTTCCCTCTTAAATGTCCAAACCGCTGCACTAATTCTTTATTAGGTATTATTACTGCTCGATAAGTTGCATTTAAATGACTTCCAGAAAACCCATATCCACCATCTTTTTTGCTACGGAAGTGATGGATAGCATCCTCTCTTAGTGAAGATCTGCCTGCGTTATCATCAGGTAGTTCGTCAAATGTATATTCTTTCCCAGTAATGAAATTAAACTTAGTTGTTTCTGAGGACAACGTGGTCTGACCATATTTCAAACTGTCGACGGTATAATCTCCCGTAATAGCAGAAGAAGTCATCAGACTCTGAGGAGTATAATCAGAAAGTTCTTGATTAGGCTGATACGGTGCTTCGAAGTAAGATGCGTTAACATCTGCGTCCCAGATGACTTGCATGTCTTCGTAAAGGGCACCGCCAAGGATAAAGATAACAGGTGTCACCGTGAGGGAGTGGTTCTTGTTATCGCAACTTACATAACGATATTTACGTTTCAGAGATCCATCGATCCAAACATTGTCCCGAACGTCTCCCGTCCACTCCACCACAGGGTTGCAATCTTTATGGAGGTAATCTTGGCTTGGGCGAGGGAAATTGACGAAATAATCTTGAATATCGATAGCATACAACTCAAAATCTGGATCGTGACGACCAAACCGATTTGCCTCGGCATAGTTTAACGCTTCCTGCATATTCAGGGTAGCAGGTTGGCTATCGTGAACGCCCATGTTGAACGATGCTCCCATTTTATTCCCATCCAACCACCTCTTCCAAGTCCATCTTTTCCCACCGCCCCGAGTTGTAACACCTCGGTAAACCGTCAGAGGGAAATTAACGTAATAGAGAGGCTGACCATCGGTAGGGTGGAAATCTTGGGCCAACAGTTCTTCCATGGAGTTCAGCACTGTGACTCCTTTTTTCAATTGATGATATAACCATGGGTTACTGATTAAAGCATCAAAGTTCTTAGCATTCGGAAACTCTTCCAAGAGATCGATATAGTCATCTCCGGGCCCATAGGGGTGCAACAGTATTTCTGCTTCCCATTCCTCATAACTATTTTTTCCATAATGTAGAATACGATCGACTGATATGGGTTCGTCAATAGTAATGATCCTTCCCTGCTCATCACCTTGCTTGCTCTTAAATGTAACAGTTAATCCCGTAATATCTATTTCAAATACAGGATAACCTTTCCAAGACGCCTGCGCCTTTGTAGGTGTTGGATTCAAAGAAGCGAAAATACCTTGCTTTGGAGGATAAAGGTATCCAATCTCCAATGCTTTAGCATAATCTGTAAAGGGCATGGCTCTGTAAGCCATAGTTGGATTATCAATAACGTATTTCTTAGGCTCATAATCAATACCAAGTTTCTCCATAGTATCATTTAACAATTTGCGATCCCTCTTACTGGTTTTATTAGTAATCGGAGTTTTACCACCTTGCTGCTTATAGAGTTTCCACTTTTCCTCATTCATAGTTTCCCTATCTTCATGCCAATTATCATAATCAATATAATTAGATTCTGCTCGCTTCCAACCCGTGCGCTGATCAGGATCTCTGAAGGGTCGTTTTAAGGCATCATAAATATCCTGCTCCGTAGCCCCGGCGATATAAGCATCAGTATTACGATCGAACAAACCATATTCATTGAGTTTCATCCCTCTTTTCTTAGCCATCCATCGATACTTGATGTTAAAATCAGCAGGACCTGTGAAATAAAGAATAGTTGCGCCCCATGCTTCAGGAGTTGTTACCTTAAAATCTACCTTTTCACCATCGATAACAACTTGCGCTTTATTGTCTCCGACCCAGTTAATACCCTCGTTAGGAGGTAGCATCTGGGGAAGCGTCACCCCTTCTTTTGGAATCACGACAAAATCAATGTCTCCAATCATCTGAGCACCACGACGATAAGATCCGCAGGCCATCTGCCGATCCACAAAAGGCTTAAGGTGTTTCTCGACCTTTTTAATTATTTTAGTAGCCTTAGCACGAGGAAACTTGACTTTCGTCTGTTTAGGTGCAGGCATACTTATATTTCAGTCTCACGACTACTTATAATTATCTAAACGACTGTCCCAGCCGAGCATCGGGTCGATGTATCGTTTAAAGCAGTCTGGGCAGAAGCCAAATTGATCTGATACCATGTAATGACTTCCGTTACTGGGATGTCTAATCACTGATTTCTTGATTTCATCTTCAGTATAATTAGGATTAGTAGCCTTAATCGCCTCTTGAAGCAATTTTGCATGTTGTTCGTCACTAAGAGAATTATAATAACCAGACTTACCGATCTCTTTATGATCATCGATATAACTAATCAGGTCTTTTTGATATTGTCTCAATCTACTGATTTCAATATTGCATCGCATACATTGTTCCGTGGACGCGAATCTGCTTCGTTTCCAACCTGCCTTACCAAGTTGAGCATCCAATTGATGGGCTATCAATTCTCTCTTTATTTTTTCCAGTCGATTAGGTATCCAGCGATGACTTCGATTAGGGTGAGCCCTCATCCTATTTTCTCCTTCCGTCATCTGTCGTTTCCACCAATTATTGTTGTTTAAGTTTTTTAGGGCCTCTCGGTTGTCCAGCATCCATCGATAATATTCCGAAAAGAACGAATAGTTGATAATTCCGATTTCCAAAATCATGGTTGCCACCACATGTCTTGATTTATGGCCCACGCTCTGGGATGGCATCTACAAGGACTAAACTCACCGTTAGCAACTTTAGACATATCAGATAATAGCCCTGTATAATCAGGATCGGTAGGAGATACGCCTGCTAATGCTAACTCTTTCATTCGTTCCATCATTTGAGTCAATGAAGGATCTCCACACACCTGACAAAAGCGATATGGAAATGATTGCATAATTAAATATCCACCGTGCTACTATTTATAATGTTTGGAACAATGGAATTGGAATGCCCATGTCTTCAGAAGACGAACGTTCTACGAACTCACGGCTTTTAGCCATGTTAATTAGTTTATCGATCGGCATCAAACGGGCCTGTCCCTCAATTACGAAAGCATATTGAATCTTCTTTCCAAATCCCCGTTTCATTAAATCAAAGAAAATATCCTTAGGAATCCACCATGCCCCATCATGAAGATAACCTTCATTTACCCATTCCATTTCGATCTCCTCTGCGGGTTCTGACTCTGGTATTAGATTTTCTTCCTCTGGATCGTATTCTGACATCCTGAGCCCACAACTTCTACATTGATTAGTCTGGCCCGTCGGGCTAACATCATCAGCAATCGTCATCCACTTTTGTTTGAAATCATCAGCCTGCATTTTACGAGGACGATATTCTCTCCATTTCTTATCCCATGTTTTGGTTTTCGTGCAGTGGGGACAATAAGCCACTAACGGCTCGCAACTAAACTTAGCCTGATAAGTTGTGGGTTCATCGTTGATTTCATAAGTGGTTTCCCCACCCCATGCCATTCCATTCCCTTGATCGGGAACTTCATACACTACGATCTCAAAATCATCCATGTCTTCTCTGGGTGTTAGCACCCTCATATAGTTATTCTAAACGGGCTCGCCAAATCATATGATCTAAAGCGCAGCGGACATACCAAACTAAGGATACTTCTCCCAAACCTTTCCACATAATGGTATCAGTAACTCCGCTAATATAGATGTGCTCCGATCCGCAACCACACCGAAACAATCCCCGGCTATCAACTTTAAAGTCGAATCCCAAAATAGCATCATAGTATTCCTTTCGCATTACAAATCATCACCAAAAAGCCAAGACCATGGAAACATTAGTGCCCAGATAATAGCATGAAATAAGTTAGAGATAAGCGTCCTCATTTAGATTACCATTTTCCTAAGGGACAACTTGCTGAAGAAACTTGCGTTTTTAATTTCATATTACATCCGCAGATATTACAGAAAGATCCTGTTAGTTTTCTCTTCAACTCTGGACACTCACGACAAATCTTCATTCTTTCGTCGTATTGCTTTAGACTCATACTGCTATTAACGCTTCAGAAGTATTTAAATCTTACGGTTCAAACAGGTCTGGAAATAAGTCTTGCGTTCTGATAATTTTGCCCGTTTCTCTGAATAATAATTCTTTTTCATCCCACCCCATGTGAGGATAAACATCAGAATCCCAATAACTCGCCCCGTCGGCATTTACTTCATCTATTATGCTATCATGCCCCAACCACAAACCCCATCCATGACCTCCCAGACGATCTAAGGTTTCAAAAATATTCGTAATATCTTTCCAGAGTGCATTATCGGCCTGAGCACTGCCCCAATAAAAGAATCTTTCACCTTCTGCCCATGGCTCACCTGTTTTTTCAGGAGATAAATCAGATAATTTTGACATTAGTGTGCCGAACTCAATCATATTCTTAGGCTCCACATCTTCTTGGTTGACCATAATTAGGATCTGTGGGACTTTATTAGAATAAGGGCTATCAATCTCCATCTCTATTGAAAGAGATCCTGTGCTATCTTCGACTACGATATCGTCCCAGTCTTCACCACTCCTTACAAAAACCGTATGGCTCTCAATAGGTTTCCATTTAGGAATTAAGGTTGGCAAGTTAATTGCTTCACCTTGATAGATCTGTGTAGAATCTACATCTAAAAAGGTATCATCAGGAGAATCAAAAAGTTTGCCATCAGGATATGAAATCTGATACAATAATCTTTCTACTATCCCCGGGAAGTCATAACCATCATACCACTTCCAACCTTCAAAGGTATATTTATGATATTTATCATCATCATCATCACTCAGATTTTCCATCTCCTCTACTATATCGAAGCCTGATAGTGGATTCCATGGATCGGTAGAAGCATAGATATAATGATTACCTTCTTGATCGGCTTTTTCCTTATCCCGAACTCTTTTCGCTTTTTCTTTTATCAAATAGTCAGCGACTCTGCGACCCAACTCGGCAGAATACTGAGCAGGGATAATAAAATAACCATTGGATCTATATCCCATAGTTATCACTCTGCTAATCAACTATTTATAATGTTGTCTGCACGGATAATCCCCGGGTCTGAACTTCAGGGACCCAATGCGTGTTGCGTTTATCTGCAGTTTCCATTCTCTTAACCTGATAACCCATTGGATCGTGAGACTTAGAGTATACCTTGAACTCGAACTTATAGTCTCCGGTGTCGCCATTAGGTAACTTATAATTTCTAATAGTAGCACCACGAGCATTGTAAGAGGCTTTTATCACCCAGACAGTAGCATCATATAATTTGAGCAGATCATTATCTGTTAAATCTGACACTTTTGCGTTTGGATGTATCTCGGCCATATACAAGGCTTCGGCTTTAATATAATTACCAATTCCTGTTACTACTTTCTGATCCATCATCACTTGTGTGATTTCTTTATGTCCATAGCCTTTTCGAGTGTGCGTCCCACGAATACGATCAGTCCAGATCGAAGCCTCTGGGGTGGCTGACAATAAGTCTGGCCCTAACGATGCTAATTTCTTCACCAGTTGCTGGGGACGGTTGTGAAATATCTTAAAGGTGCCGAACTTCCTATAATCCACATAAGTGATTTCCGTGCCATCAGTGGTTTTGAAAACCAATCGACGATGTTTTTTATCACCCTTATTAGGTAGTCGCCAAGTCCCCGACATTCCCAAAGTATGGTGAATATGATAGATCTCATTTCCTGCGGACAATGTAAAATAGATAAACTTACCCTTGCACTGGACGCTGTCGATCGTCAAAGGCTCATTATTTAGATGTGACATCATTACCATGATATCATCACGAACTTGTTTCTGAAACCATGGCTGATCCTCTACTACTATTTCTTGCAGTTGCTTGCCTTGCAGTATCCTGTTTAAACGTTCAGTAGTTCTTTTTACTTCTGGTCCTTCTGGCATAAGATATAATTATGCTGTCACCTATAAATACATATAGCAGCACGGTGATATGTAACCTATGAGTGGTATCATCAATTGGTTACGGGGTGATGATAAAATTGTCATTATGACTCTGTTACAAGAAGAGAGTAATGCCAACCTACCTAAAACCTTTGCCAAACGGCCTAACCTGACACAATGGGTTCTCAGTTATTCTTCTCAAGGGGTTATCGATGCTGTTCAACAATTAGTGGGTTCAATAACCAAGGAGTTTTTTGGAGATTTAGATTATCATTTAAATGTAACTCAGAATGATACTGTAAGGGATCTAACGCCTGATTGTAGTTTAGTCGTCGATATTGTAGATAGTGAACTCGGTGTTTTGTTTAGAGTTTTCCTAACTAATTTTGTTAAAAGTGGCAGCGGTGGTTGGAAGTAATGGGTTATCGATCGCACGGTTATTTAGCATTCCCCACTGCCTTCTTAGGATTATATAAGCAAATGTGTCCTAAAACACCACTTGATGAATGGGATAGTGTTAGTGAAAACAGTGGTTACACTTTACTTGAGTTCTCACAATGGAAGTGGTATAGTAGTTCTGGAGGTGTAGCAGAATTAGAAGCCTTTATGGAAAAATTAGATATGCTATATGATACTTATGAGTTTGCAGATAGGCCAGTCTCTTTGTCGTCAGCCAATTCATACCCTGAAGAGACAGAAATAGTTAGGCGAGGGACTGTCTTGGGGAATAAACAAAAAGCCCAATTAGATAAGATAATAGGGCAACTACCTTTTGAAATAATGGTTAAAGAGTATCCATGGTTTTTACCAATCTTAGAATCTAATGGTGTTGGGACCATAAATATGTGGGAACCTAAAACCTATAAACCACAAGAGTGGGTCTGGGGCTTTAACATGCAAGGCGATGATCTTGATGATTATGAAACGAAAGGCCAACCTGATGAACTGGGTGGTTACCAAGAAGGTTCTGTCAGTAATCAGTGGTATTATGAAGGTGGTCAAGCATGGAAATACACTTTTAGAACTGCGGCGGATCGGGATTATTTCGCTAAGAACTTCAATAAAATAAAAGCAGGGACAGACATCAAGATGGATATCTTAGATCATACCAAAAGATTTGAGATAATCCTACACTCAGACACCACGCATACTTTGTGGAATCAATCCTTCGATCCCCTTAATCAACGAGTGGGAACTAATTTGTCAGATCCTCAAAAAAGTTTTGCATTGGATAATACTCAGTATGACGAAAATGATTTAGCCTTTGCTGTCTGGGACGAACATGAAATAAGGAGATTGCAGGGTGATATCTCTGAAATGGACATCCATGAAAACCGTTCTGCTGGTTGGAGTTTCAATGATTATTATTCCATCTCACTACCTGAAAGTTATTTAAAAGCCGTAGAAAAGGAGTATGAATCCCCATGATGCTATATGAATCTGATAATTGTCGTTTAGAAGTAATTAGTGGAACTTTTTATCTCCACATCAATCAAAGTATTGATGCCTATGAGGGAGTTGGCGACTTTCAAGTTGGATTGTCATTAGATTCCCTTAATGATTATGATCTGCAAATGGTTTCCTTAGCAATCTTACAATATTTAGAAGATGGCACGTCTATCGAGTAAAGACATCTAACAATCTTCGGAAAGCGATCCTGCCCTTGCCCCTGATATAACTCCTACCACCGAAACGCTCTCGCCATTGATCAGGCTGTAATACCTTATCCACCTCTGAAAGCCTGCTGAAACTACGGCTACACAGTTCGTCGCGTTCTGGTTCTGATATCGGCCACACGATCGATTTGTTTATAGAATATGGAATCCTGATGACTCCTTGTCGATAGTTGGGACTTAAGTCTAAAGATCTTATGGGCTCACCCGTTGCTTCAAATGCTATCTCTTTTACTTTCTTAGCATATAACTTACCCATTGTCCGCAGCGGATCGGGATCACCAGCATCTGCTAACTTGTGTAGACTTGTTCCTGCTAATAACGCTGACTGTTTATGGTTTAACCAGATGTGAAATCCCTTTCCACCACTAAATACCATTTGAGGGTTTAAGTCTAACTCATTTTTTAGTAATTCAAAGACAGCATTGGCCCAATCAAAAGCCATACCGATATCAGGGTGGTCGAAATCCCAAACCATATTCTTCCCGATCCAGATCTCTTTCCATTCCAAACCTTGTGATCTACAATCTGCCGGGGTAAGCCAAGTCTTCCACATCGCAGAATATCTGTCAATAGCCTCACCATTGTAACCTTGTCCTGCTAATCTATACTGAGGTGGTAATTCAGGAAGAGCGTCCCAGTTCAGGATGTTAGTGCTCACAAACATATCAACGTGTCTTTTGCCATCACCCAGCATTCTAAGCCATGTTCTAACATCACCATGCCAACTAATTCTGCTGTGTCGATAACCAACCGCCTTGTCTCCGATCGTCCAACTCCACTTGACCTCGCGGTCTTTAGCAATAGTATAGATACAGCCATCCACACTGTCATCTAATAGCCACTTGACCATGATAGCATCATGAAGTCACCACTTACTTATAGTTTCCATTTTGGATCGAGGTAATCAGGACGTGGATGATCAAAACCCATATTTTCATATTCCTTTTCCCATACCAAGGGATCTTTTCTTTTAGTTAAGGAACGAACATCTTGAACAGCAGAATCAAATGCTTCTTTTTGATCTAAATCATTATCCATATGTTGAACTACTCTTTCTTTGATATAATCATTTCGCTTAGAAAACTCAGGGAGAGAATTAGTTTGACAATTAGACTTAATGAAATTGTAAAGACCTCGATAAGTATCTCCAGACGATCCACCAGCCTTCCACAAGAAAGATAGAATAGGTGTGGTAGCAGCGTTAGTCGACACTTCAATGATATCTGCCACTCCAGATCTACCACCCATGTTACACCAATGCAACTCCCATTGGTGATTGCCACCCATGTTATCACGGAAAGTCTGCTGAAACTTAGGATCTTCATCCCAGAAATAATTATAGGATTGCATGGTTACATTTCCTCCGTCGGTAATAAGATAGTAAGGATAATCTTTGGATATTATCAAACTATCGTCAAAAGCCTTTGAAATCGCCCAACTATAATCGCAATTTATTGACATCTTCCTATTAGCATAAGCCTTCATTAACATAGCCATCAGAGTCTTATTGTAACGATCCTCAGAACTGCTGATGTCTTTAATATTCACAACCTTGCCATTATAATTCTCAACTATTCGCAACTCATAAGTATCACTTGGATTATTGGATCTAATTTTACTTTCATCTATGATTCGGGCCTCGCCAATCATATTTAGTCGGGGGTTGCTAATGGTAATAATATCATCAACATCTGTCGTAACGATATAAAAGTTCATGCTATCACTTCGAGCCAAACTTGTTTTGAAGTTCCTTCATAAGTTCATCCTCAGAAATAAGTCCCATTCGAATAGCATTCTCAAGTTGTAGGATCGTTCCTTCCAGATCTGCAGCATCAATCATCTTTTTAGTTGCCACAGCCCTCTGACTATAACTTAGATCTTCCATTGGCTTTCCTCGGTAGACATATGCATTGAATCGTTCGATAGATTCATCCGCATCAAATATCATAACGTTATTAAAAGATGGTTTTTCTGCCATGGACTTTTTGTTACAAGAATAGCATATTCTTCGAGCACCCTCAAGTAATCCCTTGCCACGATAAAGTGGGTGAGCCGGTTCATCACAGTTAGTGCACCTCCGATAATCACCTTCTGCAGATATCTCCAGACGTTCAATAGCATCCTCAGGTTTAAGATCTCGATCCTTCTTTAGTTTTCTCAACTGCAGTGGTTTACCCGAAATGGTTCGAACTTTGTTAGTAGTGGTTTGAACTTCAGCATTATATTCATCACTAAAGTCCTCACCGCAATCCGAACAGTAGAAGATAGCATAAGTAGCAGTATCAGTAGCAACTTCTTCACATTCTGGGCAACGATCTCCGATCAGGATCTCGGTGTCGTCCTGACCGCAACTGGAACAATAATAAACATCACGATATTCGATATCTCCATCGCATCCAGCGGTTTCGCAAGGTGCGAAGTGGTGCCACTCTGATCCAAACCCTTCGGAATTAAAGTTATCATTGTCATTCATCATTCTAAGGCTCTGATATCCTTTTTGAACCATGGGCCAGTCACGATAGATGCTGGGGGTTTCCAACATATCATCCTCAGGGCCAACATCAGATCCTTGTAATCTGTTACGGACTTTCTCACCTTCAGATTCTGAATTAAACAAGGAATCCTCATACTGCTTCCAGTATTTTTGGTTTGAATGGGATTGATAGATCTGATATCCTCCAATCAAGATACCCAGAAATGCCAGTCGACTTCCCAAACCCATAATAATTATTGGCCCACGCTGCTACTTATACTTTGCGACTCCCAAATATACATTATACGACGGACCTAATGCTCTGATTGCTAACAAGTTATCGGAAATGGGTAGACATCAACTTATGCTGATAGCACAGTGATTAACTCTTCCAAGGATCGCATGTCACTATCTTCCTTGATCTGTATATTATCACAGATAGTTCTAATAAACTCGCCCTTCTCTTTTAGATCGGACGCAAAGTTCCATCCTTGAATGACAACACAGTTATCCTTGTCATCTCCTTTCGTAGTCGTCCAAACGATGATAGCATTTTTCTTAACATATCCTTCTAATTGTTTCGGAGGGATGCATCTCTTTAATCGATCCCACTGATGACTCTGTAAGCCTTTGATCTCAATCATATGTTCTTCAACTTTTATATCAGAATCATGCTTACGCTTCTTAAACTCAGCATCTACCTTTTTAACACCCTTCAATTTCCAACGAAGGAATGAGCAGACACCGTGTTCGCTCTTGCGCCCAACATAGCAACCCGGTAATGAATTATGATTATAACGCTTACCGAAATCAACATTCTCCCAATACTCCCATTCCTCATAAGCCGCCTTGCAAGCAGCCTTCATATCATAGGGTGATAAAGAAAAGCGATACATCTCAGAACCTCCAGTTCTCGATCGCTGCGTCTACTTCTGATAATGATAGTTGGGGGAAATCAGACCACACCATTACTCTCATCTGATTTAGGCTTTGCCACGGTTTGAAGTTCCACATCTGATTTCTCATTTGCGTTAGCACCTTTATCTACTTTAGGTTTTCTTGGCCCACGCTTGATCCCTTTGTCTGCCCGAGTCTTACGCTTCTTGGGAAGAGCAGGTGCTGTAATAACTGCACCGCCTGTTGGTATTGGCTTCTTAGCCGACCTCTTCTTTACCCTGCTGGTCATAATAACATCTCCAGCAACTTGTTGAGGCGTATAACTCTGTGGCTTAGCAGGAACGGGACTCAACTTTAAAGCAGGTTTTCTCCTACTAACATGTTTTGCTACTACCAACTGCCCATAAGTTCCTGCTGAAAATTGGATCGCTGAGAATAAAATCTTTTGATCTAAACCTTCGAAATCTAACATAGCAAGACAACGCTTGCACCATTTATTATGATCCCGATAACCCTCACGAGGAGCAATATCCCGAGCATCGATTACCTTGCTGGCTTTGATATTAGTTCCACAAAATGCCTTTTTGACATCAGGCTGGTTATAACCACCTGTAATATGCAACTTATTCGATCGAGGATTCTGGAAAACAAAGACTTGCGGCCCTGTTAATTCGTTCAACACTTTACCCATGTCTATATTTCAGACTACCAAGTATATAAAGATTGCGGTCATTTTGACTTTTTACCCTTCTTGGGCTTCGTATGGATCGGACTCTTCTTGTCATTGAAATCCTCGAAAGCACAATACAATGAGCAATATCTCCTCTTGACAATCATGGTCGGCCACTTTTGCTTAGCCTTCTTAGCAAAGCCAACATCCAGAGCATGACATCCTGTATCCAGACCTGATTTACAGATCGAACAATTATAACGATCATCATTCTCAGCATCCTTATCAGAACGTTCTTCCTTCGTTACTAACATCTCAGGGAACTCGGATATCAGATCCTTGCTATCGGTGTATACCTCTGAAACCAAATACTCAAAGTTATAATTCTCAAGTAGCATATCACGCCACCTCCAGATTGCAGTTCCACCTCTTATTTTAGCCATAGTTATTCCTCCCACTCATAGGGCGACATCGCAAGACCGAATACAATTATCAATAAGATCCAGCCCCACATTATTCCTCACCTTCTTTTTTGTATGACATCCCACAGGAATTACACACCAATGTCTTAAGATCAACATCACACTGTCTCCTGCACGGTCCTCCGGATTGCTTCCACTTGCTCGTCATTATATTCACCCCTCCATCTCATATATTTTACTACCATCATAACTAACCAAGTCGTCATACCCATCACTCCAACGGATGGAGGATGTTTTTATCGCCCAATGCCCACCTAAGAGTCTTAATTACACCTTCCAGTGCCTTCTTATTGCGGGCTGCTTCTCGCATAGCAGGTTTATCATCCCTTTCCTTAGCAGTAAAGAAAATCGTGACCCACTCGTTCTGCTTTCGCTCTGCACGATCCAACATTTTTTCCATATCTTCCCACGATCTATCATAGGTAAAGTGGTCCGTGTCTTGGTGATCACTCATCTCTGCCATATATGGCGATCCTTGTTACCACCCTTATATATTATATGGCGATCCAAATCTCAAAGTGGCGATCCAAACACCAAAAAGTGCGGACCATCTGCGTCAGATATGGTTTCTAAACCTTCTAATTAGACGGTTTGGTCCACAGTATAACAATATCAAACAACCCCAAATGAGTGTTGGTAAGTATTACCAACGTCAAGGGTTTAGCCAAATCCTGAAATCAGAAAGTGCAGACCCCCCATGGCGATCCGGCGATCCGGCGATCCAACGACGAAAACCGAAAGTATATCAGGGTGATTCCACTAAAATAAGTAGGAGGACTATGCGGATGCCATCGATATCTCAAGAAGATCGTGCACGGATCGCTCAAGCGATCTGCTCACTATTCGACGAGAATGGAGAAGATGGTTTTACGATTAAGATGATAACAGAGAGAGTTGGTTGTCACAATAGAAAGATAGTCGACTTCATGACTCAATACGGTGACAAGGTTCAACCACAATATTGGGCAAAGCGAGGAAGAAAGAACACGTTAACTACCAGCGGCAAGATGATTTTCGAAAACTTGGCAGGAAACTTTCTTTCCAAGAGTCTTGGAAACGATGGGATCCCACATTTGGACACGTCTAAAGACTCTCCAAATGATATCTCTATGGAAGAGCGGCTGTCATCCGCTGTCGATATCCTTATCAGAAGATATGCTGATCAGTGGACAGGGTCCTGCGAACTATCTTATGAATGGGGATCTTGGCCTGAGTGGTTTATCTTAAACCGATTACCATGGTTAGTTTGCGAAGATTTCTACTGGCCTAACAACCGGGTAAGTAAACCTTCACCGGGATCATCACCTACTTTCGGCTACTACCGATCAGAAGAGTTAGCAGTATCAGACTTGATTCAGAAGGCCCTTCTGGAAGTCTCAGAATAATGTGTCAAATTTGACATAAAAAAGTCGACTGAAAGTTTTCCCCGATCTGCAGAAAGTTTTCAGAATTATTAGCATCGTTAGAGTCGGAGTTTTCTCCGACTTGCACGGAGTTTTCTCCTGAACACACAAGGGACCCTTTGCTTAAGATAGCAGTCTCATGGCCGACAGGCTCGCAGTCACTCGATTAGAGATAGATTTTACCAAGGGTGTTGCA
>Ga0315320_10002165_pt1 | contig 16206 bp, 2 predicted proteins | sample M140m21515metaG_FD_203458 | JGI IMG/M metagenome (GOLD analysis project Ga0315320, IMG submission 203458) | Ammonia-oxidizing marine archaeal communities from Monterey Bay, California, United States - M1 40m 21515 | ecosystem: Environmental > Aquatic > Marine > Coastal | place: USA: California... | reverse complement strand
ACGAGGTTCGGTTCGTCGACCCGGGTATTAATGCCTCATCCGACCCGCTGTTCACGCTGGACCTGGTGGTCAAGGAGGATGCCAAAAAGAGCGAAAACTCCAGTTTCCAGTACACCACGCAGACGCGCAGGTTCGAGCCGTGCGTGCTCGACGTGTTTGACAACGGCGTGACCTCGTTGCACGGGATCAAGAGCCTGGAGCCCGGGATCATGAGCCACCTGCACTGGACCACGTGGCCCGTAACGGCGGCGGTGCAAACTTCAGAGGCGCTCGTGTCCGACGCCCAGGCTCGAATCGCGTCCGCGCTCAAGAACAGCGTCGACTCCTTGAACCAATACTACGCCCTGTACGAGACGCACTTGCCGATCCTACGCCTCGATATCAACGCGTACGTCAAGTCGTTGTTGGCACGTGACGAGATTGAGGAGGGTGAGGGTTTGCGGCTATTCCTCGGCGAGATTGCGAGCCACCGAGCCGGTCTCGCGTCGATCGTGAACACGGTGCCGAGGGTCCAGCGCGTCGGCGCGTTTCGCGTGCAGACCCACCACGTCCGGGAGTTTCTCATCGCCAAGTACGAGAACCTCATCGAGCGGTGCGTGCAGCTCGTGGCGGATGTTCCGATGAGGGTATGCGAGGAGGTTTGCCGCGTGTATAAGGAATTCAGCGCGAAGCTGGTGACTCCCGCGGAGGACCCGGAATCGGTTAAAGACGTCCGGGACCACGCGGATACCATACCGCTGACCGTGAACCAGCAAAAGGTGGTGTTGGACGAGGCGTACCCGTACCTGGACGCGCTCGAGGCGATGCGGCGGCCGTTGGACGACGCCCTCAGGAAGTTGCTGGCGGCGGCTCAATTTTTCCCTCGTCAGCTCGAGGACTCCGCCGCGGTGGTCGAGACACAGAACGCCGAGCTGATGCTCAAGTTCCAGGAGGACCAGGCGGCGGAGCAGGACGACTTCTGGAGCGCGGCTAAGAACCTGGAGACGACGGTGTCGGAACTCGGAGGGTTCACCGACATGGACGAATGCGAGGGCAACGCCGGGCGGGTTGAGGAATTACAAAAAGAGCTCAAGGAACTGCAGGCGAAGGCGGACCTGTACAACTCCAGGGAGGGCATGTTCGGCGCCAAGCAGACGGACTACGGCTCCATCAAGAAGATCGCCGACAGTTTAGATCCGTTCTACCAGTTTTGGACGTACGCGCATGGCTGGCGGGACGGAATGGATCGGTGGCGCGACGGGAGCTTCACGGAGCTCGACGCCGAGGCGATGGACCGCGACGTCACCGCCGCTTTCAAGGTTATGTTCAAGATGGGCAAGGCCTTCAACCAGCGCCAGCTGCCGGACTGCGCCAAGAACTGCGACGCGATTCGTGCCGAGATTGAAGCCTTCCGGGTGTACGTCCCGCTCGCGTTGGCGATGCGGTCGCCCGGCATGCGCGATCGGCACTGGGAGAAGATCGAGGCGGACGCGGGGCTATCGATTCCGGCGGCGGATCCCGAGTTCACTTTCGGCGCCGCGATCGAGATGGGGGTCAAGGCGAAGGAGGACGCGATCGTCGCGGTGTGTGACGTCGCCGGAAAGGAATACGGCATCGAGACGGCGCTGGAGAAGATGCACCGCGAGTGGGAAGGTATCGTACTCGAGGTGAAGGAGTATAAAGAGACTGGGACGTACGTCATTCGGATCGAGGATGAACACGCGCAGATGCTCGACGACCAGATCGTGATGACGCAGGCGATGTCGTTCAGCCCGTTCAAGGCGCCGTTCGCGGACGAGATTGCGACGTGGGAGGCGACGCTGCGGATGACGTCGGACGTGCTCGAGGAGTGGCTCGAGGTGCAGCGTTCTTGGCAGTACTTGGAACCGATCTTCGGCTCGGACGACATCATGGAGCAGTTACCGTTGGAGGGCAAACGTTTCGGCGCGGTTGACCGGCAGTGGAGGAAGACGCTGGTGATCGCCGAGGAGGACCCCGGGGTGATCGCCGCGTGCAACAAGAAGGAGCTGCTCGAGCTGTTCAGGGAATCCAACAGGGTTCTGGATGGCGTCCAGAAGGGTCTGGCGGAGTATCTGGAGATGAAGAGGCTTGCGTTTTCCAGGTTTTTCTTCCTGTCAAACGACGAGCTCCTCCAGATTGTGTCGCAGACCAAGAACGCGCTCGCGGTGCAGCCGCACCTGCGCAAGTGCTTCGAGGCGGTGCACTCCCTGGACTTTGAGAAGGACTTGAAGATCACCGCGATGAACTCGGTCGAGGGTGAGAAGGTTCCGTTCGCCGAGCACATGTACCCCACCGGGCCGGTTGAGATTTGGCTCGGCCAGGTGCAGCGGATCATGATCAAATCGTGCAGACAGAGCATCATCGACTCACTCGTGGATTACCAGGCGCAGAAACGCGCGGCGTGGGTCAAGTGCTGGCCCGCGATGACCGTCCTAGCCGTCGGGTGCACCTACTGGACGTCCGAGGGCGAGAGCGCGATTAAAGCCGGCAAGTTGGCGAAATGGTTCGATAAAAACATCTCGCAGCTCGACGATCTCACCGATTTGGTGCGAGGTAAGCTCTCCAGGCAGGAGCGCGGGACCTTGGGCGCACTCATCGTCATCGACGTCCACGCGCGCGACGTCGTCACGTTGTTACGGGACCAGAAGGTGACCGAGCTCAGCGATTTCGATTGGGTCGCGCAGTTGCGTTACTACTGGGAGAATAGAGGTGAAGAGGAGGACGAGCGTGAGCACAAAGGGGAGCTCTACGTGAAGATGGTCCAGGCGACGCTTCCTTTCGGTTACGAATACCTCGGCAACCAGCCGAGGCTCGTGGTCACGCCGCTGACGGACAGGTGCTACATGACGCTGATGGGCGCGATGCATCTTAACCTCGGCGGCGCCCCCGCGGGACCCGCGGGTACGGGCAAGACGGAGACCACCAAAGATCTCGCCAAGGCGCTCGCGATGCAGTGCGTGGTTTTCAACTGCTCCGACGGCCTCGATTACCTCGCGATGGCCAAGTTCTTCAAAGGCTTGGCGTCCAGCGGCGCGTGGGCGTGCTTCGACGAGTTCAACCGCATCAACCTCGAGGTGCTCTCCGTCGTCGCGCAGCAGATTCTCACGATTCAGATCGCCATCCAGCAGAAGCAGAAGCGGTTCATCTTCGAAAACACCGAGCTCGACCTGGACGACCGGTGTTGCGTCTTCATCACCATGAACCCCGGCTACGCCGGCCGGTCCGAGCTCCCCGATAACCTCAAGGCGCTCTTCCGCCCGTGCGCGATGATGGTCCCGGACTATGCCCTCATCGGAGAGATTTCGATGATGTCCTTCGGGTTCAAGAACGCGAGGCCGCTGGCGAAGAAGATGGTCGCCACGTTCAAGCTGTGCTCCGAGCAGCTCTCCGCGCAGGACCACTACGACTACGGCATGCGCGCGGTCAAGTCGGTCATCACCGCGGCGGGTAACTTGAAGCGCGATTTCCCCGAGGATGACGAGGAGATTTTACTGCTCCGGGGTTTGATGGACGTGAACGTGCCAAAGTTCTTGGCGCACGACCTTCCGTTGTTCAAGGGTATCATCAGCGACCTCTTCCCCGGGTCGTCCAAACCCGAGGCGGACTACAAGGACCTCATGGGAAGTCTATCAATGTCCTGCGCCGAGCTCGGGATCCAGCCAGTCCCCGCGTTCATCGACAAGGTGATCCAGATGTACGAGATGACGCTGGTGCGACACGGGTTGATGTTGGTGGGTCCGACGGGCGGCGGCAAGACGATGAACTACCGGGCGCTGTCCACCGCGATGACCCGGCTCGCCAAGGGCGGCTCGAGTTTGTACAACAAGGTCAAGTACGTGGTGCTAAACCCTAAATCGATCACCATGGGCCAGCTGTACGGCGATTTCGACCCCGCGACGCACGAGTGGGAAGACGGCGTGCTGGCGTGTTACATGCGAGATTTGTCCGAGGAGCAGACGGTGGACAAGAAGTGGCTCATGTTCGACGGGCCGGTGGATGCCATCTGGATCGAGAACATGAACACGGTGCTGGACGACAACAAGAAGCTGTGTTTGGTGTCTGGTGAGATCATCCAGATGAGCGCGACGATGACGATGATGTTCGAAGTCGAGGACCTCGCGGTCGCGTCCCCCGCGACGGTGAGCCGCTGCGGGATGATTTACATGGAGCCGACGACGATGGGATTCACGCCGCTGCTCGATTCGTACCTGCAGTCGTTGCCCGACCTGTTCCAGCCGCACGTCGAGAAGTTCCGCGAGATATTCGAAAGCGTCGTCCCCGGCATGGACGGCATCGTCTTCTTCATGCGCAAGACGCTGAAAGAAACCGTGCCAACCGTGGATACCTGTTTAGTGCAAGGCGCGTTTAACCTGATGGCGTCGTTACTTAAGCGGTACGTCCGGGACCCGATGAAGGGCGACGAGCCCTTGAGCGGCGAGGAACGAAGGAACGCGGATAAAGCCGCGGTTCCCCTCTGGATCTTCTCCATGATCTGGAGCCTGTGCGCGTCGGTGACGGGACCCGGTCGGCCCCGGCTGGATGAATTTTTACGCAAAAAAGCCGAAGCTCACGATTTCGCCGCGTTCATGCCCCCCGAGGGCAAGGGCGACGCGAGCATGTACGAGTACTGCTACGACCAGGACAAGTGCAAGTGGGTGGAGTGGATGACCACGATACCGGAGTACAAGCCAAACCCCGACCAGGCTTTCGCGTCCATCATCGTCCCAACCGCCGACACCGTGCGGTACACGTACGTCATCGATAAGCTCCTGCTCAACGACAAGCACGTGCTGTGCGTCGGTGACACGGGCACGGGTAAAACTCTGAATGTCATGGACAAGCTCAACAACAACATGCCGGACCTGTTCGTCCCGATGTTCATGACGTTCTCCGCCAGAACATCCGCGAACCAGACGCAGGACTTTTTAGACTCGAAGATGGACAAACGGCGAAAAGGCGTGTTCGGGCCGCCGATGGGTAAAAAATACGCGATACTCATCGACGATTTTAACATGCCCATGCGGGAGAAGTACTTCGCGCAGCCGCCCATCGAGCTGCTGAGGCAGTGGATGGACCACGGCGGGTGGTACGAGCGCCACCCGCCGTGTCCGTTTCGGCGACTGCAGGATATGATCCTGGTCGGGTGCATGGGACCCCCCGGGGGCGGGCGTAACCCCGTGAGTAACCGCATGCTCCGCCACTTCAACTTCCTCAGCTTCACCGACATGTCGGACGAATCGTCCATCCGCATCTTCGACACCATCCTCAACTCGTACCTCAGCAAGAAGTTCGACGCCGACGTCGCCAAGCTGTCGCTGCCCATCTCGGAGGCGACTGTGCAAATTTACAACACCGTCAGGGCGGATCTACTCCCGACGCCGGCGAAGTCGCACTACACCTTCAACCTGCGCGATCTCGCCAGGGTGTTCCAGGGCTTACTCCGCCTGGACCCGCGCGCGGTGGCGGAGGACAAGAACGAGCTGTACGGGCTGTGGATGCACGAGAACCTACGCGTGTTCCAGGACAGGATGGTCAACAACGAGGACCGCGAGTGGTTCCGCGATTTGATTGATAAAACCGCGCGTGAAAAGCTTGGCGTCGGGTGGGACGAGGTGATGGCGTTGCCGGAGGCGACGCGGCCTCCCGAAGAGGCGGATAACGAGGACTGGGTCCCGCCGCCGAGGGTCGACAGGCTCATCTACGGCGACTACATGATCCCCGGCGCGGAACCAAGAGTTTACCAGCGGGTCAAAGACAGGTCCGAGCTTCAACGCGTCGTGGAGGAGGCGCTGGACGATTACAACGGCGAGACCACCGCACCGATGAAGCTCGTCATGTTCCTCGACGCCATCGAGCACGTGAGTCGCATCTGCCGCGTCATCAGGCTGCCGCTCGGCAACGCGTTGCTACTCGGCGTGGGTGGCAGCGGGCGGCAATCGCTCACCCGCCTCGCCGCCGCGTTGGAAGAGTTTGACTTATTCTCCATCGAGGTGGCGAAGGGCTACGGGAAGAACGAGTGGCGCGACGATCTTCGCAAGGTGCTCCTGATGGCGGGCGCGGAGGGCACGAACGTCGTGTTCCTCTTCACCGACACCCAAATCGTGCAAGAGAATTTCCTCGAGGACATCAACAACATCCTCAACAGCGGCGAGGTTCCGAACCTGTGGAAATCGGAGGATGTCCAGACGATGACCGAGGCGCTCCGGCCCATACTTCAGGCGCAGGGCTTACCCATGACGAAGAACGCCGTCAACACGTTGTTCATCACGCGCGTTCGCAGTTACCTCCACTGCGTCCTCGCCATGTCTCCCGTGAGCGACGAGTTTCGGCAGCGGCTGCGAATGTTCCCGTCGCTCGTCAACTGCTGCACCATCGACTGGTTCAGCGAGTGGCCGCTTGAGGCGCTCGAGTCCGTCGCCGATACCTTCCTCGGCGACGCGTCCCTCGAGACACCCGAGTTACTCAAAGGAATCGTGGACACGTGCGTGTTTATTCACCAGAGCGTGGAGCGAAAGAGCACGAAATTCTTCGACGAGCTGCGGCGGTTCAACTACGTGACGCCGACGTCGTACCTCGAACTCCTTCAGACGTTCATCCGGCTGGTCAAAGAGAAGCGCGAGGAGATCAACCTGTCCAAGTCGCGGCTCCAGAACGGCCTCGATAAGCTGTCCGACACCGAGGGTAAGATTGACGTCATGAAGCTCGAGCTCGTGGAGCTCGGACCGGTGATCGCGAAAACCACCGAGGAGGTCGAGGCGATGATCGGAGTCATCAAGGTGGACACCGCGAAAGCCGACGAGACAAAGGCGCAGGTCCTTGCGCAGGAAGAAGCCGCGAACGCGAAAGCCGCGGAGGCGCAGGCCATCGCGGACGACGCCCAGGCGGACCTCGACAAGGCGCTACCCGCGCTCGATCAGGCGCTCAATTCCTTGAAACTGCTAACAAAGGCGGACATCGTCGAAGTCAAAGCCATGCGAAACCCACCCGCGGGAGTCCGGCTCGTCATGGAAGTAGTCTGCATAATCTTCGGGAACAAACCGAAGATGGTCGAGGACAAATCCCCGGGCGCGAAACCCGGCGCGAAGGTTCCCGACTACTGGGACGCGTCGAGCAAGATGGTCCAAGACCCGGTGGCGTTTCTCTCCTCACTCCTCGAATTTGACAAAGACGGCATCACAGCGGAGACGATCGAGAAAGTCGAGCCGTACATCCAGCGCGACGACTTCAAACCGGAGATTATCCAGAAAGTGTCCAAGGCGTGCACCTCCATATGCAAGTGGGGCATCGCCATGTACACCTACTACATGGTGTCCATGCAAGTCGCGCCCAAGCGAGCCGCGCTGAAGGAAGCGCAGGATTCGCTGGAAAATACCAAAAAAGAACTCGCAGCCGCTAAGGTTACCCTCGCGGAGGTGGAGGCGAAGGTGGCGGGTCTAAACGCCAAGCTCGACGAGGCTAACGGCAAGAAGAAGGACCTCCAGGATCAGTCCGATACTATCGAGGCGCAGCTGAAGCGCGCGGCTCAGCTCATCGGTGGCTTGGGCGGCGAGAAAGTTCGCTGGAACGCCACGATTAAGAGTCTGGAGGAGCGTCTCGGCCGCGTCGTCGGCGACGTCGTCATATCCGCGGGCGTGGTGGCGTACAGCGGCCCGTTCACGCCCTCGTTCCGCACCGACTTACTGAGTGAGTGGTCGGGAAAGATGGCGTCGTTGAACGTGCCGCACACTCCGGGCGCCGACATCACGTCGACGCTGGCGGATCCGGTGCAGATTCGTTCATGGAACATCGCGGGACTGCCCTCCGACGGCCAGTCCGTGGAGAACGGGATCATCGTCGCCAAAGCCCGGCGATGGCCCCTGATGATCGACCCGCAAGGACAGGCGAACAAGTGGATCAAGAACATGTGCAAGGACAGCGGCATCGACGTCATCAAGCTGTCCAACAGGGATTACCTCCGAACGCTGGCAAACGCCATTCGATTCGGTCGAGCCGTTTTACTCGAGAACATCGGCGAACAGCTGGACCCCGCGCTCGAGCCGCTTCTACAGAAACAGACGTTCAAGCAGGGCGGCAGCGAGGTGATCAAGATGGGCGACGACGTCATCCCGTACCACCCCGACTTTAGGTTCTACATGACCACGAAGATGCGCAACCCGCACTACCAACCCGAGGTTAGCGTCAAGGTTTCGCTTTTGAACTTCTTCGTCACCCTGGACGGACTCGAGGACCAGCTCCTCGGCACGGTGGTGATGCAGGAGCGCCGGGACCTCGCGGAGGCTAAGAACCAGCTCGTCGTGTCCAACGCACGGATGAAGGCGCAGCTGAAGGACCTGGAGGATAAGATCCTGTACATGCTCAGCAACAGCGAGGGTAACATCCTCGACGACGAGGAGCTCATCAACACCCTCGCGCAGTCCAAGGTGACCTCCGACGACATCACCGAGAAAGTCGCCGAAGCCGAGGTCACCGAGCGGGACATCGACCAGACACGGGAAAAGTACAGGCCGGTCGCCACGCGCGCCTCTGTTCTGTTCTTCTGCATCTCCGACCTCGCAATCGTCGACCCGATGTACCAGTACTCGTTGGCGTGGTTCATATCGCTGTTCATCCGAGGGATCGAAGAGGCTGACAAGCCGGAGGAGATGGAAGACGAGGAGGCGCGCGCGGCGCTCCCGGCGGATGACGTCGAGGCGCGCATCGTCATCCTCAACGAGTACTTCACCTACTCGCTCTACAACAACATCTGCCGGTCGCTCTTCGAGCGGCACAAGCTCATGTTCTCGCTCCTACTGTGCGTGGCGATCATGCAGCAGCGCGGCGAGATCGACGCGCAGGAGTGGCGTTTCCTGTTGGCGGGTCCCACCGATACCAACACGTCGGCCAAGAACCCCGCACCCGAGTGGGTCACGGAGAAGGTCTGGATCGAGGTTGTCAACGCGTCCAACTTGTCCGCCTTTGCCGGCTTCGCGGACTCGTTTACCAAAAACGTGGAGCACTACCGCGAATACTTTGAAAGCGGCGAAGCTCACCGGTTTCCGCTCGACGACGTTTTCAACGACAAGTTGAACGAGTTCCAGAAGCTTCTAGTGATCCGTTGCATCCGTCCCGATCGGTTCATGCTCGGCGTGACCGACTTTGTGTCCGGTAAGCTGGGCCAGCGGTTCATCGAGCCGCCGCCGTTTGATCTGGAGGCTTGCTTCTCGGAATCTCGTGTTGACGCTCCGTTGATCTTCGTGCTCTCTTCCGGCGCGGACCCGATGGCGGATTTGCTGAAGCTGTGCGAGGAGAAGGAGATGCTCTCGCGGTTCGACCAGGTATCGCTCGGCCAAGGCCAGGGCCCCAAGGCGGAGGCTATGATCGAGAAGGCGATGGAGGAGGGCATGTGGGTGTGTTTGCAAAACTGCCATCTCGCCGAGTCGTGGATGCCAAAGCTGGACGTCATCTGCGAGACGATCGACGCGGAGACGGTGCATCCCGACTTTAGGCTCTGGCTCTCCGCCATGCCCTCTCCCGCGTTTCCCGTGGCGATCTTACAGAACGGCATCAAGATGACGCTCGAGCCACCGAAGGGTCTCAAGGCTAACCTGATTCGTTCCTACACCCGCGTCACGGATGAGTACATGGACCAGTGCAAGGACCCGGCGAGCCACAAGAGGCTCCTGTTCTCCATCTGCCTCTTCCACGCGGTGATCCAGGACCGGCGTAAGTTTGGTCCGCTCGGCTGGAACATCCGGTACGACTTCACCGACGGCGACCTCAACATGTGCCAGCGGCAGATTAAGATGATGATTGACGACTACGAGGAGATCCCGTACAAGGTTATCCGAGTGCTGTGCGGCGAGATCAACTACGGCGGCAGGGTGACGGACTCGCAGGACAGGCGGCTGATGAACAACATGCTGAACAGCTACATCATCCCCGAGGTTCTCACCGACGACTTCACCTTCTCGCCCTCGCCCAACTACCCAAGCCCGAAGGCGCAGAACGTGGAGGAATTTGTCGAGTTTATCAAGTCGCTCCCGCTGATCCCGCAGCCGGAGATTTTCGGCCTGCACGAGAACGCGGACATCACCTGCGACCAGAACGAGACATACTCCATGTTCGAAACAATCCTGTCCTTGCAACCCCGGGTCGCCGCGGGCGGCGGGTTGTCGCGGGAGGACGTCATCGGCGCCGCGGCGAAGGACATCTTCGAGCGGTGCCCTCATCCCTTCGACATCGACGCCGTCGGTCACAAGTACCCGACGGACTATAACCAGTCCATGAACACCGTCCTAACGCAGGAGTGCATCCGTTACAACAACATGATCGTCGTCATGCGGCGGACGTTACAGGAGAGCCTCAAGGCGCTCAAGGGCCTCGTCGTCATGACTGACGAGTTGGAGGCGGTGACTGACGCGATATTCGATAACCAGGTCCCCGACGCGTGGGCGAGCAAGGCGTACCCTTCGCTCAAGCCCCTGTCGTCCTGGGTGCTGGACTTGCTTGAACGAATCCAGTTTATCGAAGGGTGGATCGAGCACGGCCCGCCGCCGGCGTACTGGATCAGCGGTTTGTTTTTCCCGCAGGCGTTTTTAACCGGGACGCTTCAAAACTACGCCCGTAAAAACGGATTCGCGATCGATTCCCTCGGATGGAACTTTGTCGTTCAGGACACCAAGACGTACGAAAACACCAAGACGGCGCCGGAGGATGGGTGTTACATTACGGGATTCTTCCTGGAAGGTGCGCGGTGGGACTACGAGACGCACATGCTGACCGAATCGCGGCCGAAGGAGCTGTACACCGATTTCCCGTTGATGTGGCTCGAGCCGTGCAAAGATCGAGTCGCGCCCGCGGGCGGGATTTACAACTGCCCCGCGTACAAGACGCTGACGCGCGCGGGTGTGTTGTCCACGACGGGTCACTCGACGAACTTCGTGATGTACCTGGAGGTGCCCACGGATAAGAGCGAGTCGCACTGGATCAACAATTCGGTGGCGCTGTTCACCGCCCTGATGTTTTGAAGAAATAAAATCGATTGACGACGACGAAGAGAGGGAGAGGAGGGGCGACGGGCCCGCTCTCCTGCAGTACTCTAGTCAACTGGCCCGAGACGCGCGCGGGATGATCAGGTGGCTGATTTAACCGTCGTACCGCGCGCGCGGGCGTGTATCATTACCACATTAGATAGACACTTTGAGAGTTATAACAACCAGTGAGGTTTAGAGAAGAGACGGTGAGAATTCAGACCGTTAAGCCGTTGGATTTTTTTTTTTGTCACCAACCCGCCTCCCGCTGACGAGGAAAAAGCGCCGTTGGAATTGCCTCCGCCCCCGCCGCCCGCACACCGCATCGCGCGACCTCGCAAGTCACACGTGACACAGTGAACATGCCGACCTACTTCGGCGATATCGCCAAGGCGGCGAAGGGTGCGTCCCCGCGTCCGGATCCGCCGCTCGCGCCCCGAGATTCTCCAACCGCGTTCCGCCCAATTCCCGCCCCAATCGACTGAAACGACGACCCAATCTTCTTCCCCTCTTCGCAGACCTGCTGACCGGCAGCGTCAACTTCGACAACAAGGCGTCCATCGATGCCAAGAACGTCGCCGATGGGCTCAAGATCACCGGCAACTGCGTGCAGAAGGGCGGCGCGGGCGATCCCACCGGCACCCTCAAGGCGACCTACGACCTCGCCTCCGACGTCGTCGCCGAGGCTGAGGTTGGCGTTCCCAGCAACAAGATCTCCGCCTCCCTGGCGCACTCCGGCCTCGTGAAGGGCATGAAGGCGACCCTCAGCGGCAACCCGCAGGATGTGAAGACCGCCAAGCTCGCGCTCCAGTACCTCTACGGCGCCGTCGGGGTCAAGGCGGACATCACCGAGCTCACCGCGGGCGCGCCCAAGGCTGACGTTAACCTGTGCTGGGCCGACGGCGACCACGCCGCGGGTGTCTCTGGCATCACCGTCGACAAGTCATTCGACCCGGCGGCGCTCCCGAAGAAGCTCAGCTGGTCCGTGCAGAGCACCGGCGTCGTGCCCGACAGCACCGTCGCGCTCGCGCTCAGCGACGCTTTCGACACCGTCAAGGCTTCCGTCGTCACGAAGGTGCGTACCGTTGCATTCATCTTCATTTGTTGTTGAATTTGTTGCAAAATCCAATCCCCCCCCGCTGACCGCGTCTCTCCCCGCTAATTACAGATCGATAAGGACACCACCACCGGCGCGGAGGTTGTGTACAAGCGCGCCAAGGGCACCGCCACCGGCTCACTCGGCCTCTCCAAGCGTTTCTCGGCGGCTTGCACCGGAAAGGCTGTCGTGACTTCGCCCCTGCCCTTGAACGGCGCGTCGGCGGCGCCCGTGCTCACGCTGCAGACCACCGGGGACGTGTTCGCCAACACCACCGGGTCCGCGTCCGTGCAGGTGGACACCGCCGCCAAGTACAAGTACGGCTTCCAGTTTGCCACCAAGGTTTAATTGAGATCGATCATCATCATCAATCGTGTTTGGGCTGGGCTTTTGGGATGAAAATGAAACGACGCCGGATGCATGAGAATTTGATTCCCACGGCGGGCGTCGTCAGTTCAGTTCCCCATCGAGCGGGATGATGGGGCGGAACGAGCAGCGGTGGCATGACCCCCGCGTCATTCACACCTTCACTTATATTACCTCGTCGAGGACGCGTTGTACCTAACCGATTTAGCAGTCATCGACGATTCCTCTTAATTAATTAATGCAAAATAAATAAGTATTTGTACGAGTATCGTCACTTCCCGCGCGAGTTAATTTATCATTAAGGTCGGTTACGCCCGTTCAACACTTTTTTTGACCGGTCGGACTACCCGCGTGTGAGGCTAACACCCCAGAGATTCTATCGGAGCGAGGCCCACTCTCCACCGCGACCGACCCGCGCCGCGGCGAGGTCCGATCGTAGAGGCGCGCGTTCGTTTCCCAAATCGCACGGCTAAGATGCCGATGCCGGGAAAGATGGGCGGCTTCGGCTACGACGACGCTCAGGTGAGACGCGCCCCAGCGGACGGAGTGAATTTCCGGATCCCCGCCCCTCCCGCGGCCCCGTGCCCAATTATTCGGTCCCTCCGATACCATCGCCCGATGGAACTCACGCATGAACTCACCGTCTTCCCCTTCGTGACCCTTTCCACAGATCGCCGACGAGGCGCGCGAGCTGGATAAGGCGCTTCGCTCCACCAACACCGGCGAGAAGCTCAACGGCATGAAGAAGCTCTTGGGCATGATGAGCGCCGGAAGGGACGTCTCAAACTTTTTCGCATCCGTCGTGATGAACATCGCGCAGGACTCCTTCGAGGTGAAAGTGCTCGTCTACCTCTACCTCGTGCGAACCGCGGAGCAGAAAGCGGACGAGGCGTTGCTCTCGATCAACTCCTTCCAGAAAGATCTCGCGCACCAGAACCCGCGCGTCAGGGCACTCGCCCTCCGAGTCATGTCCTCCATAAGGGTACAGGTCATCGTTCCGGTTGTGATCCTAGCGGTGCGCAAATGCGCCGTGGATCCATCGCCGTACGTGCGCAAAGCCGCCGCGCACGCCATCCCGAAGGTGTTCCGCCTCGACCCCAAGCGCAAGGATGAGCTCACGGAGATCATCGAGACGATGCTGCGGGATTCCACCCCGTTCGTGCTGTCATCAGCAGTCGCCGCGTTTCAAGAGGTTTGCCCGGATCGCATCGACCTGATCCACAGGCACTACCGCAAGATGTGCCGCATGCTCGTGGACTGCGACGAGTGGGGGCAGATCTTACTCGCGAACTTACTGCTGCGGTACGCGCGGACGCAGTTCACGAGGCCGGATGCGTACGACAGGGCGCTCACCGCGGGCGGCGACGACGACGACGCAAAGATGCTGGAGCTGCAACTCCCCGGCGACGGCGGCGCTTTCGAAAAGGCGAGCTCCAACCCGCTCGCGGGAACCAAAGGTTTCTACTCATCCTCCGACAGCGACAGCGACGATGATGAGGATGAAGACGAGGACGACGTTGGGGCTGACGAGGGCAGCGGCGGGAGCGACAGCGACGTCCCTCGCGCCAAGAAGCCCCCCGCGGTCGCCAAGAAGAAGTCCAAGAAGAAGTCCAAAAAGTCCAAGAAGGGACCCAAGAAGGGCCCGAAGCCCACGAAGGATGCCGCATCGGCCGCCGCGGATCGCATGGGCTCCGAGTGGCTCGACGATGACCACAGGCTACTGCTCAGGTCCTCGCGACCGCTTCTCCAGTCGCAAAACACCGCCGTGGTGATGGCGGCGGCCTCACTCCAGTTTTACCTGGCGCCCGTCGCCGACCTTCCCAAGGTTCTGAGGGCGCTCGTGTTCGCCATGCGCATGAAACCCGAGGCGCAGCACGTCATGCTCAAGAACATATGCACCATGGTCGCGGTGCAGTCCTCGCTGTTCCAGGTTCACTTCGCGTCCTTCTTCGTGCACCCCGCCGATCCCGTGGACGTCCGGGCACTGAAGCTCGAGATTCTCACGCACGTCGTCACCTCCGACAACGCCGCCGCGCTGCTGCGCGAGCTGCAGAGCTACCTGCGGAGTACCAACCACGAGTTCGTCGCGCTGACCATCCGCGCCATCGGACGATGCGCCGCAATCATGCCGCAGATCGCGTCGGTTTGCATCCGCTCGTTGCTGGAACTCTCGCTGCACCCGTCGGAGGAAGTCGCCGGTGAAGCCGTCGTCGTGATCCGCGCGTTGGTCCAGCAGAACCCCAAGGAACACGCCGTGATCGTCATGCGGTTAGTGCGCAGGCTGGAGATGCTCGCGGCGCCCGCGGCGAGGAGCGCGGTGGCGTGGCTCGCGGGCGGCGAGCTCTACATCTTCGGCGAGCCCGCGTCCACGGCGCTCGCCGGAAGCCTTCCGGAAGCCCTTCCAGAAGCGACTTCGAAGGACGCCGCCGTCGCCGGGCCCGACGGGTTTGTCGCGACGCAGGTGTCCATGCTCGAGTCCTCCCTAGTTCCGGACTCCCCGAAGCTTGGAACGACGGACTCGGAGGCTGAGGGCGGGGATCCCGCGATCGACGCTCTCATCGCGGCGGCGGCTGGGGGTGAAGACTCACCAACACAAACCCCGCACTCCCCCGACGCAGGGTCAGGCGCTCTCGCCGTCGTCGACGAGAAGGCTGCGAAGAAGGCTGCTAAGAAGGCTGAGAAGACGGAGAAGAAACGGATCGATGCGGAGAACGCGTCGCGGGCGGAGGCGGAGCAACGCGAAAAGTTCTTCGAGCTCTCCTTCTCCGTGCTGAAGCGATCGCTCCGGAACTTTCCGGGCGAGACGGACGTCACCAAGCTCCAGATTCTCAACTCGACGTGCAAGCTCTTCGTGAAGGACCCCACGCGCGTCGGGCCGGTGCTCAAGCACGTATTCGCGCTGTGCTCCACGGATCCCAGCGCGGATATCCGCGACAGGGTTCGTATTTACCGCGCCATGTTCGCCGTCGGGGGCAACGCCGCGCCGCTCGCGGCGCTCAAGGAGAAGGTCGTGCTGTGCGCCAAGCCGGCTCCCAAGCTCCCGAGCCCCGCGGCGCCCACGTGCGTCCACGCGCTGGGTTCGTTGTCTCATTTCGTGGAGCACGTGGCGCCCGGGTTCGTGTCGCTTCCCGAGCACCCCGACGTTCAGCCCCCGTCGCACGTCCGGGACCAATACTACAACGCCAACGTGGACAGCGGCAAGGCTGGGAAGAAGGCGAGCAAGGGTGGATTCTACTCGGATTCGGAGTCTGACAGCGACGACAGCGACAGTGACTCGGACTCCAGCGGCAGCGGCAGCAGCGGTTCGAGCTCGAGCTCCGACTCCGACTCGGACTCGGACTCGAGCGGCGGGAGCGAGTCGTCGATGAGCGAGTCTTCGGATTCGGATAGCGACGGCGGGTCGGACTCGGACTCGGACTCGGACTCGGATAGCGACAGCGACTCGTCGGATTAGGGGAGACGCATCCGTGTAATTGATTCATCAACGTTTAGTCTTTATTAAAGCTCAATCGAACGCGTCGAAGCCGTCGTCGAAATCGAGGTCCTCGCCTTCGATCATCCCCCATCCATCTGTGCTGATGACATCGTTTTCGTTGTTGTTGTCATCGGCGTTGTAGTGGTCGCCATCTTCATCATCTTCGTCGATGTCGTCTTCGTCCCAGTGGTCGTCCTCATCTTCTTCGCCTTCCTCGTCGTCACTAGGCACCGGCGTGTGGAACTTCGTGTAGTTCCAGT
>Ga0315320_10002162_pt1 | contig 16216 bp, 8 predicted proteins | sample M140m21515metaG_FD_203458 | JGI IMG/M metagenome (GOLD analysis project Ga0315320, IMG submission 203458) | Ammonia-oxidizing marine archaeal communities from Monterey Bay, California, United States - M1 40m 21515 | ecosystem: Environmental > Aquatic > Marine > Coastal | place: USA: California... | reverse complement strand
TTCGATCTCGTGCTCTCTCATTCCATCTCATCTCGCATTGGTACATCAAACTTCGGCTGCCAACAATCAGCAGTTACTCGAAATCAGCAGTTACTCAAAATCAGCAGTTACTCAAAATCAGCAGTTGCCTATTCACAAGATATCCCCTCTCAGCAAGCATGCCGAGTCCTGGACGTGATCAGTCTCAAACAACATCGGTACATCGAAGCCAAAGCCCGCGTCCTTTGATACCGGACGCGGTCATTTGCAACCATAACTGCAAGCTCGGGTAAAACTGCGTCAGTGCTCATTCCTCAGCGCCGACCAAGCGGAGGCCACGACCTTGGCAGCAAACCCGAACGGCATCAACCATCCTCTTCATCACACGCAATCACTTGCCGGGTGCATCCAATGGCTTGAGCGGGAACATTTCAGATGGAGTACGCACTTCTTGCATCATTTTCGCCAATCGAGCAACGACTGCGGGGTTCTGGGCTGCAACATCATTTTGCTCGCTGATATCATCAGCAATGTTGTAGAGTTCGATATTAAGATTCCCTTTGCTCATGTTCTGGCGAACTGCTTTCCAGTCGCCCACACGAATGGTCTGTTGCCCACCATAGCTGGGGAACTCTCGATACAGATAATCCCGCCCTACCTGCTGGCGGCCTTTCAATGTCGCGAGCATTGAAATCCCGTCGACCTCATCTGAAACGGTATCGGCTCCGCCCACAGCTTCCATCAACGTCGGAAGCCAGTCTTCGAATCCACTCACTCGGTCACTGACTGTTCCTGGTTTGACGTGCCCTGGCCATCGCACGATGGTAGGCACACGGACGCCGCCTTCGTAGAGAGACCCCTTCAGACCACGCAATTCACCCACGCTTTTGAAGAACGTATAGTCGACCTCCAAATCGAGGTGAGTTGTTCCGTTGTCACTCGTAAAAACGACCAATGTGTTATCACTCAACTTCAGCTCATCCAAGAGATCCAACAGGTTCCCGACATACTGATCCAATCGGGTAATCATCGCGGCATAGGCAGCGCGGGGAGTGAAGTGCGGCGTATAGCCGTAGCCTTTACCCCGAGTGAAAGGTGGATCAGTCCACCCAAGATCCCAATATGGTTTCAGGTCTTCATCGGGCACATGCAGTGCGACATGGGGAATGACCGTGGGATAGTAAAGGAAAAAGGGGCGATCTTTGTTCTCTCTTAAAAAATCCATTGCCGCTGCGTTGATTCGATCCGGTGCGTAATCCTGTCCCTTGAATATGTCGTAACTGGCTGGATCGGATTTGTCAGCTCCTTTGGCGAGTGAAGCATGCCCCGGCACTGGCGGATTATTATTTAGCACGACATGTTGATCATCATCCCAAAGATATGACGGGTAGTAACTGTGAGCATGTGCTTGACAGTTGTATCCGAAAAAACGATCAACACCTTGCCGCAGTGGAGCACCTGTTGAATCAGGACCACCAAGCCCCCACTTCCCAAAAGCTCCGGTGACGTATCCCTGCTGCCTCATCAACTCAGCAAGCGTGATCTCATCAGCCGGAATCTCTTGCTGGCCTTCAGGCGGTGTCGATTTATTTGCTCTTACGAATGCGTGTCCCGGATGTTTACCAGTCATCAAGACACATCTTGACGGGGCGCACACCGCATTACCGCTGTAGTGCTGTGTCAAACGCATTCCCTGCTTTGCCAATTCGTCAAGATTCGGCGTGCGTATCAATTCCTGTCCGTAACTGCCCAGTTCGCGGTACCCAAGATCGTCAGCAAGGATGAACACGACATTGGGTTTACTGGGATCGGCAGCAGCAACCTTTAATGAGTTATCCAACAACGGACAAAGACAAAGAAACAAGGCGGTAACTGGAAAACGTAGCATGCTCAACATCAACAAGTTGGAGGACTGAATTTAGGGGAAGGAATGCAGAGGAAAGAGCAAAGTTCAACCGACACGCAGGTCCTGCGTTGACACGCCCAACGACCGTGCTGTTCGCACGGCATTCACGCGGGTCAACTTTCCTGCATCATACGCTCGTACTCTCTTCAATCGTGCACCTGACACCCGGAACAAACGGATGTCCGGCGCCTCGTGGCATGGAAAAATGGAACGCAAGCACCATCACCAACATGAACGAATCGCGATGAAATCAAATCATGAAGATTGTCATTCCACAGTTAAAACTTAATCCGACAGCGAAAACCACCGGACCGGCGAATTTCATCTTACCGCGCCAAGTCGTACAGTACGCTCCCCCGACGCGATCAATTTGAACCCGCAGCCAAATTCGATTTTGTTGTTTCCCAACAACAATAACGTTGAAAAAAACGTGAATTCCCGGAACATTGTACAATTCAACTCGTCCAAAACGTGGATACTTCTGTACGCGCGTAATTGCTCACAGCGGTAACGACGTCCAATCGCGTGCCAATCTCGCACCTCTTCCAAGTGTCAACCGGATCATCACTGACGTTAATTGAACTATGCCAAGATGCCCCCGTCCCAACCGCCCCCGCCGCGAGCGAAAGCAGACCACAGCGAGGATCGCTCGGAATCGTTTGCTAAGGGCGGAACATCTGGAAGACCGAAGACTCCTGGCGGTGTCATTTGAACTGAACTTCCTCGGGGGGAACACAGTAGGATTCAACGACCCTGTCCTCGGTGCCGACTACCAGTCCGCAATGGAATCCGCCGCCAGTCGCCTCGGCAATGAAATTCTGCACGATGCCACCATCGAACTCAACGTGACCTCCGAACCGTTCAACGGTACCAACATCGCTTCGGCTACCTCAGATGTCGGGCCAGTGGTCCCGGGAGGCGGTTTTGTGCATCGTGTCGTACCGTCGAAAATCATCGGTGAAGGTGATCTAAACGGGTCCGAAGTTGATGGGAACGTCGAGGTCTTTTTCTTTAGCGGCAGCGACCCCTACACCTACGTCACCGACCCCGCTGAAGCTGACGGGACCGGCGAGATCGACTTCCAAGCGGTCATCCAGCATGAATTGGTGCACATGCTCGGATTCACGAGCAACACAAAGAGCAATGGAACGGATGACGCGGGCAACGGGGTCATCACCCCTGGCACATGGGCACCCTATGACCGTTTTGTCTCAGATCTCAACGGCAACCGTTTCATTAACACTGACACCAATTCACCATTCGTGTATCAAATGAATACAACGCAATGGAACGCACACAGCACAGGTGGCTCTGGCCCCAACGCTGGGCTGTTCTTTGATGGCCCGATCGCAACTGCCGTGTATGGAGATCGCGTTCCACTGTATTCGCCGGACGTTTTTTCACTCGCTTCCAGTGTGTCCCATCTGGATAGCGAAAATTACCCCGGCGAAGGCTATCAATTCTCTCCTCGCACTCACTTGATGTGCCATGCAACTGTCACCGGTGGCTCGCCCCAGGAATTGACATTGGTTGAGAAAGCGATTCTCGCTGACACCGGAATGATGCTGCGGGAAGACGTCCCCCCCACAGTCACGACCCCACGCAACATTTCTGTTGAAGCCAACACGACAAATGGATTCACCGGCACCAATCAGGCCATTCTAGACTTCTTGGACGAGGCCGTCGCTGAAGACGTCTTTGACCCCAATCCAACCCTACAGAACAACAAGCCCGAAATGCTCACGCTGGGCGAAAACATCATCACCTTCACTGCGACAGATCTTTCCGGAAACACAGCAAACACATCTGCTGCCATCACCATCATTGACAGCACGTCTCCGACCTTCAACTTGCCACCAACTTTAACGATACATGCCAACACCCCTTTGGGTGCGAATCTCGAACACCCTGATCTTATCGACCTGATTTTGGCAAACGCAAACGACATCGCAGACGATTCACTGACCGTCACAGCAGATATCGAATTCATTCCAATCGGCGACACGAATGTGACATTCACAGTCACGGACGACTCAGGCAATTCATCGCAATCATCCAGCACATTGACCGTAACTGACAACAGCTTAATCATCACGACGCTCGACGACGAACTCGATGCTGATCCAAGCGGAACCCCAGGTGATTTGAGCCTTCGCGAAGCAATTGAGCTTGCTAACCAAAACCCTGATTTCACCCTAATTCAATTCAACGGAAGTTTGAGTGGCACAATCGCCATGAGTGGTCTACTGGGTGCGTTACAAGTCACCGAACCGCTAGGTGTTTACGGATTGGGGGCCGACAGCACCGTGATTGATGCACAAGGCAACTCACGTGTTTTCGACATCATCGGTGATCAGATTCCAGTCGTACTCAACAGCTTAACGATCAGCGGAGGCGAGACACAGGGCGCATCCGAAGGCGGGGCAGGAATTCGATTCAACAGTGACGGCAAGCTAACCCTCGGTGCTTCTAACATCATTGACAACACGACATTCGGAACGGGAGCCAATGGCGCCGGCGTTCAAATGCTGCTTGGGGAATTGTCAGTCATTGATTCTTGGTTCAATTCAAACCTGACCGCAGGAGACTTGGCGGGTGGCGGAGGCATTTGGTCGCAAACAGACGTGACCATTCGATCCAGCACCCTTTCGGGAAACTCGACTGAAGGCACAAACGCATCCGGAGGTGGACTGCAATTGGACGGCGGATCGCTACAACTGATCAACACCACCATTTCGGGCAACGACACGCTGGCAGGAGACGGTGCAGGCATCCACGGCACCGAAGCCATCATCGCCGTCAACAACTCAACCATCGTCAACAACGTAGCAAGCAGCATTGGCGGTGGAATTGCCCTCACTGCCGGAGTCAACTCAAGGCTGACCATCCACAACTCAGTCATTGCCAACAACACAGACAGCGGCCCCGCACCTGACTTCACAGGAACGGGTGTATTAACACAAACTGATGCGGTACTTTACAGTTTGATTGGAGACAACGCGGGCACCACCTTGGCTGAGTCACAAACCGCAGACGCAACGAGCGGAAATTTGGTGGGAGATGCGAACGCAGGTGGCGTGATTGACCCCATGCTGTTGTCCCTGAGTGACTATGGCGGACCTACGCCAAGCCACATCCCCGAGGAAGCCAGCCCACTGATTGATGCTGGTGACCCTGGCTTTCTACCTGACAGCTTTGATCCCATTCTGCAGTACGACCAACGCGGCGACCCACACGAACGAGTCCGAACCAGACTCGACATTGGGGCCATTGAAATCCTGACCCCACTTTTGATTGACTGGTCCACTCCGGAAGACATCGCTGTCGGAACTGCCCTCAGCGAGACACAACTTAACGCTACCGCCAATATCGCGGGCAACTTCAGTTACACACCAGCTGCCGGAACCGTCCTCAGCTTGGGTCAGGGGCAAACCTTAACGACCACATTCACACCGGACGATTTAGACCTTTACAGTCCTACCGACACAACAGTCACCATCAATGTCACAAGCAGCACACCAACATTGACGTGGGATACACCCGACGACATTGTGTTTGGAACACCACTATCCGCTACCCAACTGAATGCCTCGGCTAATATTGCGGGAGAATTCATTTACACCCCAGCAGCAGGCATGGTTCTCAATGCCAATCCCGCTCAACAACTGCAAGTCTTATTCAACCCCACTGCCCCTGGCTTTGTATCAGTCTCAGGAAGCGTCTCCATTAATGTACTCAAAGCAACACCGACGATTACATGGAACGATCCAGCAGCGATTGGCATTGGAACAGCGTTGACCGTTACTCAACTCAACGCAACAAGTTCGGTTCCGGGCACATTCACCTACAACCCCGACATCGGCATCGTGCTCGGCATTGGCAATGACCAAATTCTTTCCACGACTTTTATCCCCGACGCCGACGAGAATTACGAGAACGCCACTGCTCAGGTAGAAATTGATGTTCTGCAGGCACAGGATTTTGGTGATGCCCCCGCAATCTATCCCGTCACACTCGCTGATAACGGAGCAAGGCACATTCCGGGAACGCTCAGATTGGGACCAAGTATCGACGCCGAAAATGATGGGCAAACGTCGTCGAATGCCGCTGGCGATGGAAGTGATGAGGATGGCGTGTTGCAAATTGCTGATGCAATCACGCTGCCCACTGCCGATACAAAGTCAAGTTTCGAAATCATCGCATCCGAGGCGGGCAAAGTTGATGCTTGGATTGATTTCAACGCCGATGGCGACTGGTCTGATCCGGGCGAAAAAATTGCAGATGCGCTGGCTGCCACCACTGGCAGCAACCTGATTTCGTATCTAGTTCCCGCAGGTTCAAGCGTTGGTCAAACTGCAGCACGATTTCGCATCAGTTCCGCAGGTGGACTCGATCCAACGGGTGGAGCAGCTGACGGTGAAGTAGAGGATTACATGATCACTCTTCTGGACGGCACAAGCTTGCAGGATGTTAACGTCGAACTTGTGGGCGATGAAACCAGCGTCTTCATCGAGAACGCTCAACTGGTTGCAGAAATCGGCAACACTGAACTACTAAGGATGAGCACGAGCAGCATCGGTTCCCTCACTCTCACCGGTCGCGACATCGACCAATTGCTTATCATCAATGTTGACGATACTACCGTGCTCCCTGCGTCTGGATTAATCCTACGGGGTGGCGGTGGTAGTAACACCGCGTCTCTTGTCGGTGACAACGCAATACTGGACCTCACCGCCTCAGTCATCTCGATCGAGCAATTCCAAACACTCGACCTGACAAGCTCAGTCAACCAAAACATTACCCTCAATGCTGCAACGATCAACGACATGACGCCGCAGGAGAACCAGTTGCTGGTGCTTTTGAATGAGGACGATCAACTCAATTTCACCGACCTCAGTGGCTGGAACCTGGGGCCGTCCAGCATCCTTGACAATGTCTTTGTGCAAACGGCAACTCACCAAATCGACAATTCGACCATCATTGTCAGCCCAGCTAGCCCTTGGCAGAACTTTCTTCGTGCGAGCGATGTAAACGGCGATAATCAAGTGACTACCCTAGATGCCCTACTCGTCATCAACGAGCTTGGGCAGCACGCGCACTCAGACCCGCTGACCTCCGAGCTTTTCGATCCCATTGCGACTGGCACTTTTCCCGGATTTTACTTTGATCACAATGGCAACGGTTTCATCACAACACTTGATGCACTGCTGGTCCTGAATGAGCTCTCCACGAGCTCAGCGGAAGGGGAAAATTCAGAATTTTTTGATCACAACGACGAGCACTTGGCACATGCTACGAGTCCCATCCCAGACAGCCCACAAGTTTCACAACCAGCGTTTTTATCAATCGACCAACAGCAGCGTGCGATCCTACAGGAATTTCCTCAACAAAACCTGACTTTTAAACGAAAATTCGGGCCGGCCACAAATGTCGACCAGTTGCTAGCAGATGCGTGTTTCATGGACGAGTTTGTGAACCGCTAGTTGATGCGACTTTTCTCAGCCAGCGAACACCAGCATCCCGAAGAACTGGAGACCCTAGTCGGGATTGCGTTGCCCACGGGATTTGGGGTATTTGCAAGACATCCTTGGGCGCATTCTGTCCGTGGGTTCAGGTCGTGCTGTTGTCGAAACAACCGCTCGACTCATTAGGCTCGGCTCATCAGGCTCACGGAAGATGCCCTCGAGAACCAATCGTTTCATTTCCACCATCGCAGTTTGTGCACTGCTGCTCATTCCCGTGCGGGATTGTCAGTCAGCCGAAGGCGATGCGGCCAAACTTGATCAACTCACTTCACAGGAAAACTGGGCGGTAGCGGTCGAACTTGCGCGAAACATTACAACTGATGCGGAGCAAAACGAAGACCTGACCTTCGCACTGGCGCGACTTGCACGTGGCTTACAGAATGATGGACAGCAAAAGCATGCCGCTGAGTTTTATCAACTGGCAGTAACAGCATCAGAGTTACCACTAGCGTCCAAATTGTCAGATAGCGACAAGGTTCTTGTCCGCCTTGCTGCCAGTGAAGTCATGGTACGATGCCAAGCCATTTCCCAGGCAATCGAAACACTTGAACCGATTCTGGATCCCAACCCATCGTCGACTAATGCCACAGCTATTAATGCCACAGCTATAGGGGGCGCAGTTTCAAAGAGTACAGCGTTAAAACTAACCGTGCAGCAAAAGAACATCGCCGTTTGGGTTCTTCTTCGCGCCGGATCGGCGTCGCTTAGCCGCGGTTCCTACATGGATGCTACGTCGGCTTATGCACTGGCTTTGAGCCATGCAGACTCGGAGCAGCGTCCACTGGCTCTTCTCGGTGATGCATGGGCAACGGCAGTTCGAAACGAAAACTCCGCCGATGCCGTTCGCAAATTGGCACACTTTGTCGATCAATACCCCGAACACAAAGACGCCCCCAATGCGGCACGAGGCTGTGCACAATGTCTAAAACAAATGGGGCGTGACGCGGATTCCACCGCAATGCTGTCAGACCTCCTGAATCGATGGCCTGACTCCACTGCTGCGGTTGCGGTTGTACGGACACACTGCGGGCTTTCGCCAGCATTGGTACCAAACGCAGTGAAGTTCTGGATGATCGCAAAAGCGAAGGCGAATGATCTGAAATCATTTAATGCGAGCACCACGATGCTCGGATTGATGGTTGCTTCAGACACCTCCGACTTAGTCGCGTGGGCCAATCTTGCTGATCACTTGGCAATCACCGACATAACGGGGCAAACGACATCTGACACGCTTAAGCAGCTTCAAACTTTGGAGCGTGCATCAGATGCTGAGCAACTGGCAGTCAAATTCATTTCCCCTAGCGCCGACCGACCTGTCACTCCAGCGGCACGGGAAGCAGCCTGTCGATGGGCTGGTCGCACGTCGCGCTGGTCGATGCTTGCGATCGCGTCTGAAACAGAGGATCTCGACACGAGCGATCCTACACGCACACTTTCGGTGGAACGTCTTTTTGCTGAAGCACTAACTCAAACTGGGCAGATAAAACAGGCCTATGCTTGGTGGGTTCATCTGGCCGACGTTCGTTCAACCGACGATTTTCGCATCTTGATTCGATGCGCCGAAACGGAAACCGCTTTTGGCAATGATGCAGACAAAGCAGAGCAGAGAATTTCTGCTGCTCGCAAAGCCGCCGGTGACAACGCGGCAAGCATCACTCTGATCAGGATGCTTGAATCCGAGCTTGCGATTCGCAGATCCAATTTTGACGAGGCTCGCAGGATTCTTGAGCAGGTCGTCCGATCGACAAAGACGGCAGCTGCATTACGAAGCAGAGCCCAGTGGCTGATCGGCGAAACTTGGTACATGCAACGCCAATACAAGACCGCCATCGAGGCATACCGCAAGGTAGAAGCGATGGACTCCAACGGCAACTGGGCAGCCGCTTCCTACCTGCAAGCGGGTAAATCGTTTGAGCAACTGGGGCGAAGAAAAGAAGCCACTCTTTGCTACGGTGCAGTCCTGAGCCGTTTTGCCAGCACCGAATATGCCACTCCTGCAAGTACCCGTTTGGCGGCCCTGTCCTCCAGTACCGCCCCTTTCCCCACTTCTTCATCCCAACCGACGATCCGACGATGAACCAACAACATCGCCAACCAACAAATGCTCGACTGTTACCCGTCAACAGGGCGTCGAACCGTCACACATGGCAGTTGATGTCACACATTGTGCCATTGCTCGTTCTGTCGGTGGCCGCGTGCTGGTGGATGATTGCGATGCGGCCAGCGATGGCGCAATTCCCCAACCAGCCCACAACGTCGACGCCATTTCAACCAATCAACCAGAATTTCAGTACAGGGGCTGCACCGACAATCCCTGCATCCGCAATCCCATCAACAGAATTCCAGCCAACTGCTGCCGAGCAACCAGCAGAGGAATCGGGTTGGGAACTCCCAGGATTCTTTGAAAAGCTCTCAGAGGGTGGCTGGCTGATGCTGCCCCTCGCGGTGTGCTGCTTGGTGGTCTTTTCGTTATCCATCGAGCGCACCGTCGCATTACGCCGTGCGCGGGTAATCCCTCGACCGTTTGTACGTCGTTTTACGGAGTGCGTTGAAGATGGACAACTGAGTTACGAAGAAGCGACTGAGCTTTGCGAAGAATACGACTGTCCGGTAGCGGAGGTTTTCCGTGCAGCAGTACGTCGCTGGGGACGTCCCATGTTTGAGGTGGAACAAGCAGTCATGGATGCCGGCGATCGCGTTGCCGACGGCTTGCGCAGATTCCTGCGAGTCTTTCATGCGATTAGCAACGTTGCGCCACTGATCGGCCTACTGGGAACAGTGCTGGGAATGATCAATTCCTTTGACACCATCAGCAGTCAGGCTTCACTTGGACAACCTGAATCTCTGGCTTCAGGGATCAGTGTTGCACTGATGACCACGGCAGGCGGCCTGACGGTGGCGATCCCAGCTTACCTTGCCTACATGTACTTCAGCAGTAAATCAGACAGCTACTTGAACGAAATCGACAAGCTTTGCCAACGCGTGGTGGACTGCATCTCTGCCGAAGGGCTTGAAAATGCAGGTGGAAACCGAACAAACAGAAAACGGCGTGCTGCTTGATTCACGCCACACGCTTTGGGATTGAAACTCACCGTGGGTTTGAAACGCAAACTGGGTTCAAAAAACTCTCGTTCAGCTCACCGAGAGTAGCACTGCCACTTTCATCCAACGCTCCGCCTCCGCACCTAACCCTTTCTCTGGTGATGATCAGATGACGACAGGCCGACAAAAGACTGAAGACGCAACGATCAATCTGACCCCCATGATCGACGTAGTTTTCCTACTCGTGATCTTCTTCATGGTAGGAAGCGAATACAGTGAAGCAGAAAGTAAAATTCCAGTGAATGTCCCAGCAGCGGGACAGATGCAGGCAATAACGCGTGGTCCGGACGAATTGCTTGTTGAAATTGCCCTTGATGGCAGCATCTCGCTGAACGCCCAAACCACAACGCTCAATGCCCTGTCTACAACGCTGAAAGAATATCACACCAATTATCCCGACGTGAAAGTCGTTGTGCGTGGTGAAGCAAACGGGGCTCTTCAGCAAACTGTCGAGGTATTGCAGGCAGTGCGTGGCAGCGGAATCGAAAAGATTGGAATCTCAACCATGAGGATGAATCGTTGATAGATCCAGCCCCTTTATGGGCAGATCCTCGACTCACATATTCAGTTGCGGCCGTTGCCGTCATGCTGCTGCTAGCGGCCGTCTGGTTATTTGGACGAAAGAAACGCCAGGGAAGGCAAGCAGGTGCAATTTGCCTTTCGATATCCATTGCGTTTCATTTAGCTCTGATCATTCTAGTACCCAAACTGCCTGCTTTTCGCGGTCAAGCAACAAGTTCCAGCGATTCCGCAACCTCACCGAACGAGTCCCTTTCTTCGTTTGAGTTTTTTGATCCCGACAGCGATATACCGGCAGAGTTCAAAGAAGTTGAAACGGCAATGAGCCCGTTGCCCGTTTCCAACTTGACTGATCTGCTGGATTCACCCAGTGAACAAATCCCGACCGCACAAGCCACCATTGACTCACAGGATGGGGTGCCAAATGCAGAACCGGACACAAGTTCAGTAGCCAGTCCTTCCACCAGCCCTTCGGAGGAAACGCTAGCGATTGCGTCACTGATTCCCAAAGCGCTTACAGACAAGGCTAATCCGCCGCCGCTTGAATCAGAAAACAATGACACAGTGTCGCCTAACGCAGAGCCCAGCCTAGCGATCGACATGAGCTCTCAGCTCGACTCTCTTCTGGAATTGGCCTTTGCCGCAAATCAATCGGGAACGCCACCAATCCCAACCGACCCGACAACTGGTGCTACCCAAGCCCCAGTCGCACAGGCTGCCAAAGTCATTCCGCCACGCACAGCCCAGCCCACACCGTCTCAACTTGCCTCGGCAAAAAGCACACCACTGGTTGCCTCAAACGAAGCATCACAAGATGACTTTGCGAATCGTAAGGGCGATGCCAAAACAACTGCCTTGCAACAAACAGGCGGCAGCGAGGAAACGGAAGCTGCCGTCGCTTCCGCGTTACGTTTTCTTGCTCGCACTCAACAGGCCAATGGCTCATGGAACCCACGAACCACGAGCGCCGGCGTGGAACGAGCACCATTGGGAGTGAATCGACATGGCGCGGGCGGCAGAGCCGAAACGGCAATCACGGGAGTTGCACTTCTGGCGATGATGGGTGCAGGAAACACACATCAACAAGGCGAATACGCTGACAACGTCTATCGAGGCTTGGCTTTCCTGATCAACACACAAAGCCGCGCTACCCACAATCTTGGATCACTGGCAGGGCCCAGCACATCAGTTTACTCAGCCACCTACAGCCACGGCATCGCTGCCCTGGCAATGTGTGAAGCCGCTGCAATCACAAAAGATGCATCGGCCCTCGTATCCGCAGAACGCGCGATGGCTTACACCAAACAGATGCAAATCCCAGCCACTGGCGGCTGGCGATACACACGACATGACCGTGATGGTGACCTTAGTCAACTTGGCTGGCAGGCGATGGTCCTTGATGCCGGCCACCGTGCCAATCTTCCGGTCACTCGGCAATCAGTGGATGGAATCCAGCGTTTTCTCAGAAGCGTGCGGGCAGGTCGCGGTGGCCTTGCTTCTTACCGCCCGCGCGAGGCTCCCACTCGCACGATGACAGCCGAAGCACTGGCAACCCGCCTACTCATCGGTGACAGTGTACCCAAAGCCGAAATAGCAGAAGCGGAAAGGTACTTGATGCAACAACCGCCGGGCATCGGAATCGATAATTATTATTACTGGTACTATGCAACCCTTGCCTTGCACCAATTGCAGGACAACGCATGGCACCAATGGAACGAGTCCCTGCAGAGACGGCTGCTATCCACCCAGCGTTCTGACGGACGCTGGTCTTCCAACACGGTGTGGGGCGGCTATGGTGGAGAGATCTACACAACTTCCATGGCTGCTTTGTGCCTCGAAACCTATTATCGACACGCAATCCGGAAGAACAAAGCACGAATTGCAACACGTCCGGGAACACAGACAATCAACCGGTGAACACTTCAACCCAACTTGTCAAAACGCTGCGTCAAGCGGCAACCGATTTGGGTTTTTCACAGTTTGGTATCACGCCTGCCGTACCCACCTCAGGTTACTCTGATTTAGTTTCCTGGATCGACTCTGGATATGCAGGCGAAATGGGATACTTCGCCACTCGGCAACAAGCTTACCAACATCCCAATGGTGTCCTGGCAGGAACCAAGTCAATCATCGCGTTGACGTACCCCTATGAAGCAACCGAAGCGTTGCCTGCGTCACAAGGCAAGGGCAGGATCGCCAAATACATCTGGTCAGGCTTGGACTACCACGACGTCATTCACCCGAAGCTGAAACAGCTCTGCAAAATAGTCAGTCAACAATCACCGCAATCAAAAGCACGTGGCGTAGTTGACACCGCCCCCCTGATGGAACGCGAAATTGCAAAGGAAGCTGGCTTGGGATGGCAAGGAAAAAACACACTTCTTTTGAACAAGCACAAGGGAAGTTATTTTTTTCTCGCCTGTATACTTTGCAATATTGACCTTCCCAGCGATGAGAGCCACCAAACAAGTCACTGCGGAACATGTCGAGCATGCCTCGATGCATGCCCAACAGAGGCGTTCCCCTCGCCGGGAGTGCTTGATGCAACTCGCTGCATCAGCTATCTGACCATCGAACACCGAAGCCCAATACCGGCACCTCTTCGAGAGGGGATTGGGGACTGGCTGTTTGGCTGTGATATTTGCCAGGAAGTATGTCCCTGGAATCGCAAACCAACGCGAGAAGCAAGCCGGATCGAGCAAAGCGAATCGAGCAAATCAGAAGCAGAAACGGAAACAGCTTCACTACCGCTGAAACAACTTGATTTACCAACATTATTCGAATTGACGGACGAACAATTCCGGCAACGATTTCGCAAAACACCACTGTGGCGAGCTCGCCGCAGAGGCATTCTTCGCAACGCAGCGATCGTGCTTGGCAACCAGCAACACACCTCCGGCCTTCCTGCCCTGAACCGCGGCCTTGAAGATACCGAAGCATTGGTACGAGGCGCATCCGCATGGGCACTAGGTCGCATTGGAGAAGCTTCTTCTAGAACTTTGCTAAAATCTCGCCTGAAACGGGAGCAAGATCCAGAAGTAATGGATGAAATCAGCCTCGCTCTTTCAACGTTGGACATCAAGCGTTAAAAACCGTTGTCGTCCACTTCAGTTTCATTGCCGGTTGAGTACCAACATTGTTCAACGGCAGTTCCTCATCATTCCGTCCTCTGCAATCCATGCTTGTCCGTGACCACTGGCACCTCAACCCCGACATCAACTTCCTTAATCATGGTTCGTTCGGCGCGTGCCCAAAGGTTGTTTTGGAAAAGCAACATGCCCTGATTCGCCAGCTTGAACAGGATCCGATTCGGTTCCTTGCCCCAGAACGGGACCTATTACCCAAGCTGGACGAGGCCCGACAGTCCATTGGCGAATTAACCAAAGCCCCCAGTACAGACATCGTATTTGTTCGCAATGCCACTGACGGTGTGAACGCCGTCCTGAGCTCCTACCCATTCAAAAAAGACGATGAAATCCTGATAACCAACCATGGATACAACGCATGTAAGAATGCTGCTCACCACGCTGCAGAAAAAACTGCTGCAAAAGTCACGGTCGCGAACGTCCCCTTCCCTCTCGCTTCCAAGGCTGACGTGGTCCACGCCATAAAGGAACAGGTATCATCACGCACGCGTGTTCTTCTGGTCGACCATGTCACCAGCCCCACTGGCTTGATCTTCCCGATGGAAGAGATCATTGCATTCGCTCACTCGCAGGATATTCAGGTGCTAGTTGATGGAGCGCACGCACCTGGAATGCTTCCACTGGATCTCACCAATCTTTCCCCTGACTACTACACTGGCAACCACCACAAGTGGCTATGCGCTCCCAAAGCTTCCGGCTTCCTGTACGTCAAACCAGAACTGCAGACACAGGTTCGCCCAAACGTCATCAGTCACGGCGCAAACCAGCCCCATGCCAACCGGTCCCGTTTTCTTACTGAATTTGACTGGACGGGCACTTACGATCCGACTCCTCTACTTTCGGTGCCAGCTGCCCTCCAATTCATGAATTCCCTCTACCCCGGCGGACTAACCGAACTCTATCAAAGAAACAAAGAGAAGACGTTAGTGGCGAGAAAGATGCTTTGCGATGCACTGGAAATTGACGCTCCCTGCAACGATGAGATGATCGGCTCCATGGCTTCAATTCCTTTCAAAGCAGAGCGTTTCAGTCGACTCATCGATACCGCAGCACCAGCGGATAATTTGCGTCGAGTCCTGTTCAACGACCATGGCTTTGAACTTCCGATTTTTTCGATGCGGGACACCAACAACGCCTGCCTTCGCGTTTCGATGCAAGCATACAACGAAATCTCCCAAATAGAGCGTCTAGCCAACGTCCTAATTCAACTCAAGGGCTGATTCTCTTCCCTACTCCCTAACAACATCTTCACACTCAGCCCCCCCCTCTCTCCCACACACAATCGCACCGGTATAAAATTCACCAACTGCGACCTACACTGCACCTTTGTAACGGTTCGTCACAGACGGTTGCATTCAGTAGCAAGTACCTAATGGAGCATCTACCACCATCAGGCTTTCCTTTGGGCAATCAACCTAAAGATGGTACACTGGTCCGCAAGAGGCAAACCAGAAAAGCAAACAATCCCCCTCATCAGCCACGACTGAATTTCGGTGTCCGGAGAATTCGCGACATTGCCTGCGTCCCTCGAAACTACACCTAATAGTAAGCAAATCATGAGATATTTTCTTATGAGCCTGCACGACTCGCTTGATTAACATCATGAGCCTCTCATCCAATCCCAAACCCGCTGGCGGTATTCAAGCAGCCAGCCCTGAAACGTCATTCGCTCGACTCCAGACGATTCTTAAATCGGAGCCGGAATGCGTCAAGATTGTCAATGAAGCTGGCGAGCTCGTCGAACTGAATCCAGCCGGCTTGAAGATGCTCGGTGCCACTGATATCGAGCAAGTTCGTGGAACCCACCTGTCAATGATGGTGGATCCCAACGATTGGCCAACCTACGAGCAGAACCTTGCCGGTGTATTTCAAGGCAAGACTCTACAGTGGCAGTTTCGTTGCAATTCCCCTAGCGGCGAACAACGCTGGATGGAGCAGACCGCGGGGCCTGTCTACTGCGACGAAAATCCTGAAATAGTAACAGAGATGGTCGCGATCACACGCGACATCACCGAGAAGAAGCGAGATGAGGGGCGACT
>Ga0315320_10002161_pt1 | contig 16216 bp, 11 predicted proteins | sample M140m21515metaG_FD_203458 | JGI IMG/M metagenome (GOLD analysis project Ga0315320, IMG submission 203458) | Ammonia-oxidizing marine archaeal communities from Monterey Bay, California, United States - M1 40m 21515 | ecosystem: Environmental > Aquatic > Marine > Coastal | place: USA: California... | reverse complement strand
GGTAATTGGTAGGAGGGCAAGTAATTATCGAAATCAGCAAAGGCAACAGTATCACGGCGACCACCAGTTATTGAGTCCTGAAAAGTTTGTGCAAAATTCGTTCCAGAGAACGAGCCGGTTTTCAGTGAGGTAGCAAAGTCAATTTCTTTATAGACCGAGTAAACAATATTTCCAGAATCGGCATCGACGAGAAAAAAGTCGTAAATACCAAGTCGCTGTAAAAAATTTCTAAATATTGGATGATATAAAGCATGCGCTTTAGAATAGGAAGATCCGTCGTCAGCATCATTTAAAATATCTTTTGAACCAAGAGGGCTTTCATTCTGACGGATGTAGAGATATTGAAGATATGCTGATGTATCAGATAGATTTTCTATAAAAGATTCGGTTGGTGGCTCAGAATCAGTTTGTTGAACGAATTTGTTTGAGAATTCGCCGGTGTAAAATGTCGACAGACGGTTTCGGGCATCTTGAACAGAAGATTCGTTCAGATTGTCATCACTTTTGAGTTGCTCAAAGCCGGTAGTAAACGCCTCGAGTGCTTCGAGGGTCATTCTGTTTTCGGCAGTAATTTTTAGTTGTTCTTCCAGTGTTGAAAAATAATTACGGACAGCTTTTCCGGTAATGGAATTCACTGTTTGTAGTTTGAGTTGTGATTGGTTCTCAATCGCTTTTGCTGCCGAAGAATACGTTGCATATCCCATGAAACCTAATGGCAAGAGAGAGACTGCAAGGAGTGACCAGAGTAAGCGGTTACTGAAAAAACTTGACGCTCGGAGCTTAAATGAACTTTCGGACGGTGCGATAGTGGAGGTAGGACTTGGAACAAGTGCAGACATAGTAAATACCGTGGATGTGGGTTTCTGGGGAAATGTAGTTTTAACCGACCGATAACGTTCTGGTTTTAATTTCCAGCAGACGTTTTAGAATTTTCTCAGGTGATAGAAAATGAATGAGGTGACTTGTCGTTGGTAAAACGCCCGTGATGACGTCAAGCAGTGCATTGGAGGGTGGAGTAATTTGATGAGAGTCGTAGGCTGTTACGTCAAGCAATTGATCAACCAAAAAACAGTACCATTCATTTCTGATGTCAACGATAATATTTATTTGTTGAATACTGGGTGAGACAGGCGAAAAGTTTAGAAAAGTGCGAAGGTCGATGACTGGGACGATTCTTCCACGAAGGTTAAGAAGCCCCGAAATAGCAGGTGAAGCCAGTGGAACCTTGTTAATAACGCCTTTTTGAAGCACCTCTATGACAAGATTTGAATCGAATGCAAAGCATTTGTCCGTTATGAGAAATGTACAGCAACGGCTTTGCTTGACTGCTTGCTCTGGTTTTTTGGTTGAGTCTGCATTCATGAGGGACGTTTCCCGTCTAGCAACCGAATTGCAGCAGGAATATCAAGAATTTCTGTTGCGGCATTGCCCACAAGAAGCGTTCCCAAAAGACAATCGTCATTCATTATTTCCTCAAGTGAACCACGGCCTGATTCAACATCAATAATTTTTCGAACGGAAAGTGCCTTGTTGCCGTGCTCGTTTGGCAGGACGATCCCTACCAAATCAGAGTTCGTATCATTCGGAGTAGATGTTTTTGACGTGTGTAACATTTTGTCAGGGTCAATAAGTTGAGTGAGTTCACCGTTGCGTTTTACGAAATGACTGTCCCCAGCTGGATTTACTTCAGATTCAGGAAAGTTTTCAAGACGCTGTACCTGATTAAGGGGTACAGCAACGCGTCGACCAAGATGAGTTTCACAGACAAGGTATCGGGAATCCTCCTGTCTCACCTCCTTGAAGTCATTGTCTTTGCTTTGAGGATCAACGGCACGGCGTGCGTGGGCAGGAATATCAGCTGCTATTGTGATTCCTCGAAGGTCAAGAATAAGGACAACGCTACCGTCACCCATAACGGTCGCACCAGAATAAATGCCCATAGGTGCCAAGAGACTACTGATCGCCTTCACAACAATAAACCATAGCCCAGTCGTTTCAGTCGCATGACTATTCTGATCCTCGGATGTTGTCACCGCATCTATGACAAGTCCGAATTCATGATTATCGACTTTTACCACGACAACGGCACCGGTATGGGGCCGCTTTTTCCACTCACGAAGACCAAGCCATCTGTCCAGGTAGACCACTGGAATCAGCCGATTTCTTAATCGGAGAACAGGAGCACCCTCAAGCCCCTCAATCATATGGCTCTTTTCGTTTTCCCTCAGTCCCACCAGTTCTTGTATATATGATTGCGGTATTGCAAGCCGCTGGTTACCGCTTGAAACGATCAAAGCAGGAATGATTGCAAGAGTAAGTGGAATTCGTACACGGACAACAGTGCCGACACCACTTTGACTACTAATGTCAATAGTCCCGCCGATAGATTCAATGTTTGTACGAACAACATCCATGCCAACGCCGCGTCCAGATATATTCGTCACGGCATGAGCCGTTGAAAAGCCGGGTTCAAAAATAAACTGAAATATTCGCTCCGTGGACATGTCGGCAGCGACAGCATCCGTCACAAGACCTTTTTCAATAGCCTTTTTTCGGACGGTATCGACTGAAATGCCGGCGCCGTCATCTGATACCTCAATAGTGACCTGACCACTTTCCTGGAAAGCACGCAAAGACAACTGTCCTGTAGGTGGTTTTCCAGCAGTTGTTCTTCTATCAGTCGGTTCGATTCCGTGATCCACAGCATTACGAATTAAATGAGTAAGTGGATCACGTATTTTTTCGATAAGCGTTCGATCGAGTTCGGTGTCAGCGCCGTCAACGTGAAGACTAACTTCTTTAACACATGTTGCTGCGACATCACGAACAATTCTAGGAAACTTGTTGAAGAGTTGGTCGATTGGGGCCATCCGCGTCTTCATAGCCACTTCTTGGAGTTCACCAGTTACGTTATGGATTCGGTTGACGGCATCTAGTAGCGCAGGTTCGTCCGTAACTGTTGTTCGTAATTGGTTTCGAGCCAAGACAAGTTCGCCCACGAGGTCAACTATTGTATCGAGTAGTTGTACGTCTACCCGTATCGTGGCATCGATTGTGTTTGTTGGACGAGCGTTTTCTTTACCTGATTCAGAATCAGTCTGTAGTACGGAATCAGGCCTATCACTTTGAATAAGTTCAGGGACGACTGCTGATTTCGGAATTTCATCAAGAGCCGGTGTGGACGTCGGATTATTTCCTTGGTTAGATTGCTCGATACTGTCTGTGGTTGAGGTAACAGGTTCTTGCTGTTGGATTAAAGAATCAGTATCTGTTGTAGTGCAGGCTTCGTCGAGCCGTTGGCAAAGATCTGGAAAGCTGATATCACTCTCTTTGCCCGTAGACTCTATGGATGATAAGAATGTCCGTATTGCGTCAACAAGCTCGAGCAGGAGAGAGGCCAGAGTTTTATTGAAACGAACTTTCCCATCCCGAAGAAGGCCAAGCAAATGTTCACCGTGGTGGGATAAGGTGCTTAGTTTCGTAAAGCCAAAAAACCCGCAGGTGCCCTTAATGGTATGAACTGTTCGAAAGATACTCGCTAATCGATCCGAGTCGTGCGGCTGTTTTTCGAGCGCAACGAGATCCTGGTCGAGTTGGTCTAAGCTTTCAGACGCCTCGACAAGAAATTCCGATATGAATTCTTCGTTATCGGCCATGAAGTGAAACTACAGATCTTCCATTCCCTATTTCAATGAGACAGAGTGTCTCATTTACGCTTTCAACCGTACCTCACGAGGACAAAAGGTCAACGTATTCAGCAAACTTTTCGTAATCTTCTAAAAGTGTGCTAATCAGTATTACCAGAACAATAGATAGTTCCGGTTGTTTCAGCTGAGAGACAAAGATGTCGAAGAGTGAATAATCCTCGAAGCTTTTGCGAGAAAGAGCAGAAGAGGCACCTATCTAAAGTAGCCGTGCTTTCCGCAGTACTAATGTTAATGTGAGGGTGATAATCGCTGATACAACCCAGAACATTGTATATCCGTGCACCCACGCTGTTTCTGGCATTATTTCAAAATTCATACCATAGACGCCGCAGAGAAAAGTAAGTGGCAGAAAAATGGTGCTTACAACGGCGAGGCGATTCATTGTCATGTTAGTTCGATGAGTCATTACCGTGAGGGAGAAGTTCATTGCACTTTCTAGAATTTCCCGATTTGCTGTGATGTCGGCAAGAAGACGTTCGAGTGTGCCAATCATGTTACTGAGGAATTGTAGTGTTGCTTCACTGACCAGCGTTGTTTTTCTGGAGACTAATTCTTCCAGTACGCGTCGAGCTGGTAGCACTCGCTTTCTCAACGCCAGAAGCCTGCCAGAGACATTTGCAAGTTTGGCTAGTGTTGCTTCATCTGCAGATCGTCGAAGAGCAATGCGAGTTGACTCAACTTCTTCATCAAGAAAACCTTGTACGGATAAAAACTGTTCAATTTGTTTATCCCAGAACTCATAGAGTAGAAAGCTTGGTGTTGCAGCGTGTTGTTCAAAGTCTCGAATGTAGTCACGACGAACTGCATGAAGGACACCACATGAGCCATTTGAGAACGTAGCGAGAACGCCCTCACAAATAACGATATCGAGCACTTCACTAATGATTTTATTCGAAGTGTCACAGGCTCCTACGAGTCGGATATGTAAAGCATCATCTGTTCTGTGTAGTGATGAGACGAGTTCATCACTACCCTCATTATATTCAGAGCTAAGAATTTTCTGGACAGGAGTTTGAACCGCCAGGCATTCAGGCAACGATCGTTTAAGATCGGTATAAAGTTGGTCTTGAAGTGTTGTGTCAATCCAAGCAAATCGTCCGTCGGCAATTGTGGACGCAACGTCATCAACCGTGATAGCGCCATGCGATTTGTCGCGAAAGTCGAGAAACTCAGCATGTACGGCAGAATGGGATGGCATGGCTGTGTGGGGTATTTCTAATGAACGAGCAGTAATCATAGAAGCACTCTTTACCATGGGATTTAATCATATCAGGGATAGAAGTACCACGCCTAGGTTGCCCAGACCAAGTTCAATTTTTTGTTTGAGTACACGGTAATAAAGTGTCTCGTTGAGAAGAATTGGTGTCCCATTACTGGCAGATGGAGCTCTATGATCTTCCAGTCGAGACTTGAAAACTCTGGCACTGAGCGTTGTTCTCGAATTAGAATGTAAAAATACAGGCGACAACTATTAAGCGTATGGTCACTTCTCGCGTATCGAGTCAATCTCACGATACACCTCATTCTCAGTCAACTAGATCTCAAAGCCTGCGAAAAGCAATCCCTCGTTTACATGACGAAAAATGGGCTGGGTATAATACGTTAATCCTATTAGTGAGCTTGATTGCCATCGGAATGCTCATGATCGGTGTCGTGGTGGAACTAACTCCATCGGCAAGATCATTACTGGCTTACGCTGATTTTATTGTCTGTATTGTATTTCTGGCTGATTTTATTGTCAGTTTGGTACGTGCCCCTAATCGTTGGCATTATTTTGTGACGTGGGGATGGATTGATCTTCTTTCATCAATACCGGTGTTTGATTCAATGCGGTGGGGTCGAGCAGCCCGCGTAGTTCGAGTGCTACGAGTTATTCGTGGAATAAAGGCAACACGTTTTCTTGCCTCACTTGTTTTTAAGAATCGTGCAAGAAATGCAGTGCTTGCTGGGAGCTTTATCGCCGTTGTCGTAATTTTTTCATGTAGCTTCGCTATCTTGCAATTTGAGGGAGCCCGTGGCGGTAATATAACGACACCGGAAGATGCTATCTGGTGGTCAATCTGCACTGTAACCACGGTTGGTTATGGAGATCTCTATCCGACAAGTTGGGAAGGCAAGATAGTTGCTTTCGTCTTGATGGTTACGGGCGCGAGTTCTTTCGGTGCTTTATCCGGTCTCATCGCTGGGCATTTCTTACAGCATGAAGATGATCATCAGGATGAATTGAGGGAGCTTACGGCGGAAGTTGTATGTCTAAGAAAATTTCTAGAAGAGCATGGGCTTCCAAGTCCATCTGCACAGACGAAGATCGTCGAAGACCAACGGCAAGCGGCTTAACTATTCAATGAGTAGGGGGCGGCCTTGCCGCGCTAAGTCTCGTGGATTGCTTTCCAGCGTGACTTTCATGAATACGTCCCAGAGCCGTATACAGATCTGGTTGGCGGGCGAGTCCAAGTAGAGAGTGTGCCGTGAGATAAGCAATCGATATTTCCAAGAGACAGTCGTATGCACCCGTTATTTCAACAGCCATGATGGTAGCCGTGAGTGGAGTACGAAAAAGTGCTCCAATACTTGCCGCCATGCCAGCAACGAGACAGACGGCGTGAAAGTCAGCATCGACACCGCCAACTATAGATGCATAACTTGTCGAAAAAATGTGTCCTGAGAGAACGCCAAATAATAGTGCAGGGACAATGAGTCCACCGGGTGCACCAGTCGCATAACTGATGGCACTAAGAGGAATGCGAGAAGCCAAAATGAGAATCGCTGGGAGGAGCGGTAAAGAATTATGAATTGCATCTTCAAAAATTTGATGACCAATACCAAGTACTTCAGGCCTAATAAGGAGTATGGCTCCGAGTAGGCATCCCCACAGGCCTGTGACTAGAATTATTTTATTGGAGAAATTATGAAATTTATGAAATCGTTTGGCAACGAAGAGAAGGAAATTTTGAAACACCAGGCAGACAATTCCAGTGCAAAGTCCAACAAGAGCAAACGTGGGTAACTCTTGCCATTCTCGAAAGCCATCAAGAGAAATTGGAAGTTCGAAAACAGGTCCATGGAAGAGACGACACACCCAATCAGCGATGGCACAAGCGAGAATGGTTTCAAAACAGTTGTGTGCATGAAAGGGCTGCTTGAGAAGCTCGAACGAAAAAACAACTCCGGACAAGGGAGCATTGAACGCAGCTGCCAAACCAGCTGCTGCACCAAGTTCAACGGCTCTTCTCCGATAGTACACCAGCCCAAGCCCAAACTGCCTGAGTACGATCGCCGACATCGCACCAATTTGAACACTCGGTCCTTCCCGGCCGAGCGGCATGCCAGAAGATAGAGCACAAAACCCAGCTAAAAATTTTACCCATAGAATTCGTAGGGCTCGTCGTGCTCCTACTGTCCGGTGTGTCTGTATCACCGCTGCAATGCCACTACCCTCTGCTTCGGGTGCAAAAAATCGGACAAGCAAAACAGCCGTCGCCGCTAATATTCCACATGTCACAACAACTCCGATTTGAGCGATGATTCCATGAGCTGTTGCGAGGACGGCAAGTCTCGCCCTCGCTGCTTCAGCAAGATTCATCACGGCATGAAATCCGACAGCGGCAAGGCCAGCCGTAGCACCTATTACGATGGTACCGATTTGTTCCCGAAATGGTGGGACATCATTATCAGACGGTGGATAATACGTTGCCATTGAGACACACTGAGCGAAGATTGATGTGTAACTACGATGATCCTAAGAATACAAGAAGGAAGAAAATTATGTATCTAAAACAGCAATATTCAGAATCATTCTGCTGGATATACTCGGGTTATGTACCAACGACTACTCCTTATCTTAATCCCAGTATCTTTTGTACTTCATGCGATTGATGCCGACCCACGGATAGTTTTTGTGGCATCACTTTCAGCGATCGTACCATTAGTTGAGATCATGGGGATTGCGACTGAAAGGCTCTCGAAGCATCTCGGCTCTGTTGTTGGTGGTTTGCTGAACTCTACACTGAGTAATGCCCCAGAACTCATCATAGGCATAGTTGCATTACGGAACGGTCTTGGAAGGATTGTAAAGGCTTCACTGACAGGTTCCATAATGGTTAATTTACTTGTTGGTTTGGGATGCGCTCTTGTGATAGGAACACTCAAGCATGGAGTTCACTCTTTCGACAGGCGTCAGTTTCGATCGTCAGGGTTAATGCTTGTCATGTGTGGTTTTTGTTTTATTGTCCCTGCAGTTTTTCGAATTGGAACACCTCAAGGTACTCGAGATCTATCTCTTGAACTGTCGGCTATTCTGTTAGTGATCTACGTTGGAAACGTTTTGATTACACTCCTTGGTAGTCGGCACTATGCCGAAGACACCACGCCAATCGTGAATGATGGCAAAGAATCATATTCAGCATCACGAAGCCTTGCTGTTCTTGGCATGAGTGGCGCAATGCTAGCGTTTATCAGTGAATTCGCCACAGAATCACTTATTCCGGCAACCCGTGTTATGGGTTTTTCTGACACCTTCAGTGGGATCGTGCTTCTTGGTGGTGTGGGGGGAATCGGAGAAGTGCTTACTGCAGTTCGATTTGCACGGCAGGGGAAGCAAGAGCTTGTTATGGCGGCAACTGTTGGATCCACAATACAGATGGTTCTTTTCGTAGCCCCCCTTTTAGTCTTCACAGGATTGTATCTTGGTGAACAAATGAATCTATCATTTTCAATGTTCGAAGTCGTTTCCATTGTGTTAACAATCATTGTAGCAAGAGAGGTTATCAACGCGGGTAAAGCTACATGGATGGAAGGATTCATACTTTTAGCAACCTACCTCATTCTTGCGATTGGCTTTTATCATCTTCCGGATGCAGTCATCGCGCGGGACAGAACTGCTGCAGAAGGTAGTGCGCTGCCTGCCTTAAAGGAAGATATATTAAATCAACCTGACGGCTAATCTGAAGACAGCGTTAAAGCGTTTTCGATGAGACCGATGTGAGAGTAAGCCTGCGGATGATTACCAAGAGTTCTTCGTAGAAGGGGGTCGTACTGTTCCGGTAGTAAGCCCTCGGGTCCAGCAAGTTCGATCATTGATTCAAATAAAGACTCGGCTTCATCACGCCGGCCAGCTTTGCACAACGAATCAACTAGCCAGCTGGCACAGATGAAAAAGCCACCCTCTCTTCCTGGCAAGCCGTCATCGGCAAGATATCGAAAGACGGTTGGTCCCATTCGAAGTCGTTTATCTATGGCATCGATTGTGGCCATGAATCTAGGGTCAGTACAATCGACTAGCCCCATCAGCCCAATCATAAGAGACGCAGCATCGAGGTCATCTCCACCGTATGCTGCTGTGTAGGCGTTGGCTTGTTTATGCCAGGCCTTCTCAAGGATGTCATCTGCAATAGTCTGACGAAGCTGCTCCCATGCAGGCTTCTTTCGATCTAAGAATCGTTCAGAGATACGAATTCCACGGTCGACCGCGAGCCAGCACATCACTTTTGAGTGGACGTGATGTCGTCGCGGTTTACGAATCTCCCAGATGCCATGATCGGGCTCATGCCAACGAGCCTCGACTGCTCCAACCATTGCTTCAACGAGTCGCCAGTGTTCACTCGATACAGGTGCCTCAGCTAATAGAAGCTGCCATACGAGTTCAGCGATTGGTCCAAAAACATCTAATTGAACTTGTCCTCGTGCAGCATTACCAACACGAACTGGTCGTGAACCAGCGTATCCGGCGAGTTCTGTAATCTCTGCTTCAGCACCGACTTCGTGCCCGGTCACTGTATATAGAGGCATGAGGCGTTCAGGTGCTGCTGCCCGGTCAACAACTGCGAGCATCCAATCGAGAAAAGCCATTGCTTCAGAAAAAGAACCAAGCTTTACCAAAGCAGCCGCTGACATAGCTCCGTCTCGCAGCCAGCAATAGCGATAGTCCCAATTCCGGATTCCGCCAAGGTGTTCGGGAAGACTTGTTGTTGCAGCTGCAACTATTCCACCTGTTGGACCATAGCAAAGTCCTTTTAGAACGAGCGCACTACGGCGAACAAGTGGACCTTCTCGTTTCGGCAAGACCAGTCGATCTGCCCAAGACTCCCAATATAACTTGGTGCGTCGGTATCGCTCTTGAGGAGGGAGAGTTTGCTGTTCGCGTAATGATCCTGTGCCATAACGGAGTTCGAGACGTAGTGGTTCTCCGCGTAGCACTACTGTACCGATAGCAGTTTGGTGAGAACCCTCCTCCTGAAGTTCCCATTCAACACCGGGTGCACGTAAGACAATAGGATCGATCGTATCATCGATTTCTAGTCCATCTTCACGAATAACTAAGCGAGTAGGAAGTCTTCCGAAGTCCAGCCGAGGCGCAAATGTAATGCGCACTTCCCCACGTCCTTCTATCTGCCGAATCAGATCAGTTCTTCCTGCACGTTGTGTAGGTTTCCCGGCAGAGCAATCGAGGAAATCGGTGACGGTCAAACGAGGCCACGTTGTTTTCAAAACAAGAGACGTTCCGTCGTATTGCTGTTGAGAGTTATTGTCCTGCTGGGAGGGTTCGATTGTAAAGTGGCCAGCTGCAGGACCACCAAGCAACTCAGAAAATAATGCGGGCCCATCAACACGTGGGGCACACATCCAACTGATCCTAGCCCCGGGAGACACAAGTGCCATAACTCGGCCATCGGAGAGTAAGGCGTGTCTTTCGATTGGTACTGCATCCGCCCCAGCTAAAAATGCTTCTCTGGCACTTGCTAATCGAGCAAGCCTTCTTGCAACCTCAGTGGGATCACTAATTCGAAATGTTGCAGAACTGTCCCCCTCACCAACTTTTACAGAAACATCTGGACCGTGCAGCCTTACGAAAGCATCTTCATCGGTTATGTCATCACCGAAATAGACGACTGCAGTGGCACCTACTCGATGACGGAGAGCATCGATACAATCACCCTTAGAAGTATGGACGACTGCTAATTCAATAACTTTTTTACCCGATTTAACTTGCACATCATCCCATGTGGCGGCTCCCAAAAGTAGTTCATCCACAGCTTTTTCAGCTTTGTCATTCGCCACGTTTCGGTAATGAAAAGCAATTGAGGCGGGCTTGGTCTCAATATGAAATCGCTCATCTTGAGCTGCAATTCGGTGCATCTCATCGAGTACCCGTTGCCGTAGTAAAACCTGTTCTTCGGTAAGGGTGCGAACAAAATCCTGATCAAACTCACTGCCATGTGAGCCGACAAGCATTACTTGCCCATCCAAGGAACTCAAGCTAGCGAGATCAGAGAGCGAGCGGCCCGAGATAACTGCGCAATGAGTTCCTGACAAAGTGGCAAGAGCCCGAAGTGCTATGATCGATTCTCGCACCGGTTTTGCGTCTTCCGGATTATCAACAATAGGTGAGAGCGTGCCGTCATAATCAGTAGCAACTAATAAGAGAGGCACTCGTGCAATAGCCTCGATGGCTTGGTCGAGTTCGTCTTCATCAATGTGCTTCGCGGCTGCGTCGGTCTCGGTCAAGAGTGATCTCCAATGGTATGAAAGCTCTGAGCTTGGAACTCAGGAGGTTGGGGGATTTGTGCCAATAGGTAATTGCATGGTGGCCGAGGACGGGCGTGGCTGTTCTGCGTCCAGTGCATGCGTGAAGTCAGATGCCCATGTATAGACTGTTCGCTTTCGAACTCGTTGTCGCAGGCTTCGCATTCGGCGAGCCTGCTCCTGCCGAGGCATCGCAATAGCATTTTCGATTGTGGCAGCCATGCCATCAATGTCATGTGGATTCACTAAGACTGCTCGGTCAAGTTCAACTGCCGATCCAGTAAACTCCGATAGTACGAGCACACCCGTCTCAGTTTTTCGGCTTGCTACATATTCTTTTGCAACAAGATTCATTCCATCACGAAAAGGGGTTACTAGCATTACATCAGCGGCTAAGTAGTAAGCAACTAATTCCTCAATAGGAAGGCTTCTTCGAAGGTAGTGCACGGGTACAGCCCCTACCGTTCCAAATTCACCATTAATATGACCAACAAGTTTTTCAATTCTGTCTCGCACTTCAATGTACTCATCAACGCTTTCACGAGAAGGAACACTTACTTGAACTAATACAAGGTCATCAACGGTATGATTGCCTTTATGAAAAATTTCGTTGACGGCACGTAATCGCTGGTCGATTCCCTTTGTGTAATCAAGCCGATCAACACCGAGCATGATCGTTCTGTTCTCACCAAGGTCAGACCGGATCTTCTTTGCGTGTTCTATGATCTTAGGGTCATTGGCTAGTGACTCTATCCGATCAAAGTCAATAGAAATAGGATATTCTTTAGCAAGTACCCGCCTTCCATCGACATTGACTGCTTGGCCACTTCCGCGATGAGAAGTATAGCGATTTACGAGTCGAACAAAATTCTGCGCACCGTGACGAGTTTGAAATCCAACAACGTCTGCACCTAGCATGCCTTCTAGAAGACGTTTTCTCCACGGTAACTGCGCAAAAAGTTCAACGGGTGGGAATGGAATGTGAAGAAAAAAACCAATACGAACGTCAGGCCGTAATTCACGAAGCATCCCGGGAACTAATTGAAGATGGTAGTCCTGAATGAGCACATGACCATTTGGTGCTGCTTCGTTTGCGGCATATTCAGCAAAGCGTTGATTAATTGAAACATAAGGAGCCCACCAGCGGCGTTCATATTGAGGGGTTTGACAGGCGTCGTGATAAAGCGGCCAGAGAGTACTGTTCGAAAAACCTTCGTAGTAATCTCGTACTTCTTCACTCGAGAGGTGAATGGGAACATTGTAAAGTCCATCATGTTCAAATGTTTTGCAGTCTGTTTCCGCACTGCCAGCCCATCCGATCCATACGCCTTTATTTTCGCGCAGAATGGGCATAAGTGCTGAAACGAGTCCACCGGGACTTGTTTCCCACGGGCTCTCTGGAGAAGCACGGTGTACAGGTAGTCTGTTCGCGATGACAACCAGATCACCACGCCTGTGAGTCTCACGCATTCTAGAAGTTTCTGGAGAACGCAAAGACAATCCTTACTGTCGTGGAGCTAACGGGGTAAGCTGTAAAGCAACGCCAACTGTGGCTAAGGAGGCGTCGCTGTTATTCAGTGAAGTCACTGGACTTTCTATCATTGATTGAATATTGGTGGAGTATACACAAGTTTTCGTTCTTGTTGGCGTCTGTGGGAGACTTCCCTAGCCGAATACTCTTTAACGAGTCAAACTATTGTGAAATAGCGCAGTTGGAAGAAATTGATTGAAGATTTAGTTGTTTTTAAGAAGAGGTGTGTAGGGCAATGCGGGGAAATGATTTTGTAGAACCGTTGGGCATGCGGGTTTTGATTCGGAAAGACGAAAGTCGGAATCAAACTCGAGGGGGTATTGTCCTGCCAGATCAGGCAGAAATTCCAACCATCACGGGCAGGGTTGTAGAAGTGAGTCTACAGATAGAACGCGACGCGGACTTTCCGATAGAAAAATATGATAAAGTGCTATTCCATCCAAGGAATTCAATACCTGTAGATTTTGAACAAGATAATTTGCTTTATGTCGTTCCAATTGAAGATGTTGTTGCAGTGTTTCGTCGTGATGAGTCTGCGACGCCGCAAAGAAGAAGCAAGACCGATCCAAAAGAAGATGGCTAAGTTATCTCAAACTTAAGTTCAGGATGGTGTCTCAATTATTTTTAGGTGGTCGAGCCTATTGAGAACGCCACCCCATGCTTTTCTATGGCGTGTGAAAAATAGTTTCCGCAAAGCGTCGCATGCATGACCAGTAGAGAGTATTTCCAGAGATTGAGTTGTGGTTAGTTTCTGGAATTATTTGCAGTGTCGTGATTCCAGGAGCCAATGCCTTCACTAATCTTGCTGTGTTTGTTGCTGGAACTACCTCATCGCTTGAGGCAGCCAACACAAGCGTTGGGCACTGAATTTTTGACGCAAATTGAACTGATACGTACGGGTCTTTGATAAGTAGACGAATCGGTAGGAATGGTGCTATCTGTTGTGCAATGTTTTGGATACTGTCGAACGGAGTAATGAGGACAAGTCCGGTCGGATTCACCTTAGCAGCTACTCCAATTGCGATGCTGCTTCCTAAGCTACGACCTATAATTAAAATTTCAGGATGGCGATCACGGATACGATTGTAAACTACAAGTGCATCTTTTCGAAGGTCATGCTCTGTTGGCTTTCCGGTGCTACCTCCATAGCCGCGATAATGCATCATGTACAAAGCGACACCGGAAAGTTCAAGAGAATATTCAGGAAGAGATAAAGATACATCCTCTGCATTACCACCAAAGTAGAGGAGGGCCCGATCATTTTTCAGGTTGCTTGCAGAAAGCTCAACAACAGCTTGTTGGGTGTCTATCTTTATTATTTCCACCCTATTGTTTTGTCGTTGACGAGGGAAATAAATGAAAGAACGTTGGGTGAAAAAAAAGAACAGACAAAGTCCGATATATGCGGTGGCACAAAGTACTACGATTGTGAGTAACATTTGACGTGATCGTGGCATGCAAAAGACTGACAATAACTATTGTTTGCCAGAAGCTGATGGGGATAAAAGTGCGAGGAAGTCCAATAGCTTGGTATGCGTGGTTATAAACATTCAGAAGAATGAAAGTGACAAATTGTTTGCTTGTAGTCGAGCGTCTAGCAATCGTTATAAAAGCGTCATGGTGTCTATAAGAAGACGCTATGCTTCATGCGCTAGATAGCACTCTTGCAGTGCCCAAGTTTTCGAACGCATTTAAATTAGTACACACTAATTACATTTAGTTGGGTTAAAAAAACGGAGAGGACGGGATTCGAACCCGTGGACCAGCTTTTGACCGGTCACGTCTTTAGCAAAGACGCGCATTCGACCACTCTGCCACCTCTCCATATAAAAATCAATCTGACCGATTTCCTCTAGACGAGAATGTTCGAGCGCGTCATTCTGAGGGACTCACAGATTACTTGCAAGGAGGCACTGGAGTGACCGCTTGGAAATGCATAGTTTTGTAATTCATCGGCATGGCATCAACTATCTATTAGTTGGTGTCACTTTGCTGTTTGGCAGTCAATTAACGTTAGAAAAAACCGTTTTTAGCGATGAAGCAAAAGGAACGGTTGAGGGGTACGGCGTGGCGGAACATGTACAAGTGCTGGCAGATGATACGTTTGAAGGTCGCGAGGGTGGCCGCCGGGGTGGGCGAGCTGCCGGAAGCTATATCGAGGAACAAATGAACCCGTTCGGGCTTATACCGGCCGGTTCGGATGGAAGTTGTTTTCAACCATTTACAACACGATTTGGAACGCTTCGGAATATCTTGGTCATGATTCCTGGTAGTGATGCGGTGCTCCAAAACGATGTTGTTGTAATCGGAGCACACTATGACCACGTTGGATTCGGTAACGCACGGAATAGCTTTGGTCCATTCGGTTACATTCACAATGGTGCTGACGACAACGCATCAGGTGTGGCGGGTCTTATTGAAATAGTGAAAAAATTAGTCGCATTGCCTGAGCCATGTAGGCGAACAATTATAATTGCGTTTTGGGACGGTGAAGAACAAGGCCTTTTAGGGTCTAAGTATTTTTTGAGTAATCGTCCAGATTGCATTAAGGGCAAGAAAATTATTTTTTCAATTAATCTGGATATGATTGGTCGACTTCGTAATGACCAATTAAGTGTTTTTGGTGCCCGGTCGGCGATTGGTCTGGAGACACTTATTACTAGAATAAACAATCGCTCCAAACAAAGTTTTATGGAACTTGTTTTCAACTGGGAAATAACACCAAATTCTGATCATCATCCATTCTTGTTAGCGAACGTGCCAACGGTGATGTTTCATACCGGTCTTCATCCGGACTATCACCGTCCGTCCGATGATTCACACCTAGTTAACTTTGCAGGCATTGAGTCGGTATTAGATGTTGCCTTCCAAACACTCTTGCAGGTTGCCAATGGTGCAGATGACATATTTAAATTTCGTAAGGAAGCTTTTCGTGAGTCCAACGCGTCTCGCAAAAAATTGGAATCAAAGGCTTTTTTGCCAATCAATAGTCGAGGTCGCTGGGGTATAGGAATTCGGAATGACTCAGCGAATCCACATTCTCCAGTAGTAGTCGCGATTCGCGAGGGATCACCAGCAGAGAGAGGTGGTTTGCAAATTAAAGATCGCATTTGCAAAGTGAACGGTGTTGCGGTCACTGATCAAAAAGAACTTATGGAAACGTTGTCAGGAGCTCCTTCCCATTCAGGTATCGATGTTGTTGTATCACGACGAGGTCAGTTTTTGGATTTACATTGGATGGACTAACAAGAATGATTTTTTATGAAGCTGGCACTGTGATGTCGAGAGTCGCATCATACGGACGATATAAACAGTAAAAGAATCAGTCCTCTTCCCATTCGTCTTCGTCTTCGTCTTCCCATTCCTCATCATCGGCCTCATCATCGGCCTCATCATCGGCCTCATCATCGGCCTCATCATCGGCCTCATCATCGGCCTCATCATCGGCATCATCGTC
>Ga0315320_10002160_pt1 | contig 16217 bp, 8 predicted proteins | sample M140m21515metaG_FD_203458 | JGI IMG/M metagenome (GOLD analysis project Ga0315320, IMG submission 203458) | Ammonia-oxidizing marine archaeal communities from Monterey Bay, California, United States - M1 40m 21515 | ecosystem: Environmental > Aquatic > Marine > Coastal | place: USA: California... | reverse complement strand
GAACGAAATTGGACAGTGGTGGCATGGTCCAAACTTTGACCATGCTGGCGATACAAGGCATGGTGGGCGGTGGTGTCCTGGCTGCATTGTGGGGTATCACGAAAGTAAAATCACGCGTGGTTGATGACTTGGTCGTCAACATGGTCGACGTCGGTGAAGAAACCGGTGAACTCGACACCATGCTTTACAAAGTTGCAGATACGTATGACGAAGAGGTTCGGACGATGACCGATGGCCTGACAGCCTTGATGGAACCACTGATGATTGTGTTCCTGGGCTTGGCGGTTGGATTCATCGTGATCAGTCTCTTCATGCCGTTGGTGTCGCTGATCAGTGGATTGACTTGATCCGCCTGCCAACAAAAACGCCGCTCTTCGCTGCCGGGTTTCACCGCAGCGACGGGCGGCAACCGGCGTGTACCCCAAGGGTTGCCCGCCAACGTTTTTCCCTAACGAAATCCCAACCCCTTCAAAATCCATCATGAACGCAAAACGACGCCTCTCAACGCGCAAGCCAAGTGTTCAAGCACATGCCGCGGACCGCCACAACAGGTCAGTCGGTTTTACGCTAGTCGAACTGCTGGTTGTGATTACCATAATCGGAATTCTTGCTGGCATCGCAGTGCCGGGCATTATCTCGGCTGTCAGCACCGCCAACTCAACCGCGATGAAGATGGAACTCAATTCGCTGGAAACGGCCGTGCAGCAGTATCAGGAGAAGTACGGTGACTACCCGCCAGACTTCTCTGACTGGGCAGTCGTCGAACGTCACTATCGAAAGATCTTCCCAAGGATCTCAAGCGACCTGGTTTTACTGAAAACACTGCTCACGGACAGCAACGGCTACAACCCGACGATCATGGATCGTGGAGAGGTACTTGCATGGGCTCTGGGTGGATACAGCAGTGATCCGCTGCGTCCATTTACAGGCCCAGGGGGTCCATTGGAACTGGTTGGTATGAGCGGACAAGCTGGTGACATCCCGATCTACCAAGTCAACACCAGCAAAGAAAACAGTCTGTTTGACTTCAAGCCAACACAATTGGACTTAACCATCCCTGACAAGGATGCGCCACCCACCATCAATAACTACTACGTTTCCAGCGACGGTGACCTGTTCCTGAGCTATGCGGCCTCATCGAAAACCAAAACACCCTTTGTCTACTTCGACTCACGCACTTATGAGTACCGCAACCCATTACCCACATCGAAAGGCTTCAATGGATTCTGGCGTCCTGAGGCCGGTCCCATTCGCCCCTACATTTCGGACATCATTCAAACGGATCAAACCTGGCAGTTCATGAAACCGGATTCGTTTCAAATCATCGCTCCGGGAATTGACGGCAGCTTTGGTTGGCTGAGCAAGCAGAACGGCACAACTGGCCCGAACGACAACGACACCGTGTCTGCTGTTTATTACCAGTATCCGACAGGAAAAGCCGGTCAGGTAGTGGTCAATCCCAGTAATGGGGTACGAACACGCATGTTGCGCGACGACGTCAATGGCTATCAGGAGCCAGCTGCGGCAAACAGAGTCGACAACTTTCAGTTGGACAACCTGACCAATTTTGCAGATGGAAAACTGATCGATGAGTTGAAGGAATAAACGCCGTTGAGTCGCTATCCACAGGAAACATGAGGCATCTCAGCATGAATCAGCAACAATCGAAAACCGCATTCACTCTCGTCGAGGTACTGATGGTAATCGTGATCCTTTCGATCATGGGAGCCATGGTGACGACAGCTGTTTCAGGCGTGACAGTCACCGCAAAGCAGTCACGCACCAAAACAATCATTGCCATTGTCGATAGCGTGCTGGCGGAACACTATGCCAACCTGAAGTACCGCCAACTGCCTGTGGAAATCCCCGATCTGTTCCTTCCCTCCAGCAATGCAAACGAAGTTGGTTATGAAGTACTCGCCTCGGAAGCAGCGCGAGTTCGGTTAATGATGATCCGCGACCTTCAGCGGATGGAAATTCCTGACCGTCTTTCCGACATTACCACCGCTCCATCTCAGATATACGCAGCTACCAACCAAGTGCTGATCGACAACAACGGCAACGTGGTCAACACACGTGATCAAAAGAACCAACGCAAGATCATGAACGTCTCATGGTATTCCCCCAATGCAACATTCCTGAATGGTGGCGACAACATCCCATCGCGTCTGGCAGCCTATCGCAATCGCATGCCAGCCAATCTGACACTCAACAGTCCAGAAGCACTTGCAAATCAGGGAGCAGAATGTTTGTACCTGATCATGGCAACTTCGTTCGTGGGCGGCTCACCTGCGTTGGAGGCCATTCCAGCTTCAAACATTGGCGACACCGACAGTGATGGGCTGCGGGAAATCCTGGATGGTTGGGGAAATCCTCTGGGCTTTATTCGCTGGCCTGTGGGTTACTTCGATCCAGAACTCTCGATTGACCCAACCATCCCTGATGACTTCGATCTGTTTCGATCGGACTATGCCTACACGATGGTACCGGGCAGCACCAGTTCCTCAGCGGGAGCATACGAAGTGCTCTCAAGTCGCAACTACTTCGACAATGCACCGATCAAACCATGGTCGATGCGTCCACTCGTCTTCTCAGCCGGTCCCGATGGGGAATATGGCATCACGACCGACCCGATTACCGCAGCGGGCGTCTCGATGGCGAACTACAACTACCAGGCATCCAATTGGTGGTGGCCCACAACAGTCGATTTCTACGGCGAGGAACTTCCTAGTCGAACTGGCAAATCCACTTATCCGTTTCCGGATCCCTACCTACGCGTCTTCGTCAACTCGAATCTGAACAATGGCCAGTTCGCCGGACGGCTTCCGGGGCAACCGCTACCGACCACGACCTCAGTCAATGAATTGACTGACAACATCAACAACTATCAACTGCAGGTCTCGCCACGATGATCCCTGTAAACACACTTGCCCGTCAAACAACGTGTCGCCGCCGAGCAGCGTACACATTGGTAGAACTGCTGATCGTCCTTGCGATCATGGTACTGTTGGCGGCAGTCGCATTGCCCACGGTCAAAGACCTGCTTGCCAACCAACAGATTTCCAAGACAGCTCGAAACATCTCGGCCTTCATGGACAAAGCCCGCAGCCGAGCCATTGCGGAAGGAAAGTTTGTCGGCATCCGACTGGAAAGATTGAATACGATCGATCCCGTCAGTCGGGCCCAATCAATTCGCATCCGCGAGTTGACCAGTGTGCCACCGTACACCGGAGACGCTTCCAACGCCTTCGCGATTCTCAAGACCAATACGGGATACACCAACGCAAACCTGTCGTACCTGACGATTGCCGAGTTCAACCCATTTGACAATGCCTTGCTTGCGTTGAGTGCCAGCATGGTCGATCCGAATGCTGCGCTGCAAATCAACGATTCAACACAACCGGGCTACGTTCTGACACCAAAGTCCGAGCCCAACGATGACTCCAATGCTCCCATTCGAAGCGGTGATTACCTTGAACTTCCGGGCGGACGGCTTGTACCTTTCAAAATCCAGTATCGGGCACTGAATGCAGGAGCAGGGATTCCTGTGAAACTGTTTTTTGATCTCAGTGAGATGAAGACAGCGGGTACAAAATCGTTTCCAGCTGGTAATCCGATCTTCCCCTCAGGTGGCCGGCGAGTCAAATACAAGATTCATCGACGACCTGTGGTTTCGACCTCAGCACCGTATTCTCTGCCCAGGGGTGTCGCGATTGACCTGAACTATTCAGGCACTGGCATGAGCGGTAATGAGTTTGCTCCATCACCGATGAACACAGACATACAGACCGGCGCAAACGCCAAGCCAATTGACATCGTGTTTGGCCCAGACGGTGGTGTCGCATCGATCACCAGCGCCTACAGCGACGTGCCGTCGTTCCCCCAAGGGCAAGTCTTCATCTGCCTTGGTGACTCAGACGGCATCCGGCCAGACAACCTGTTCACGCCTGACAAAAAGGCACCGGCCAACCTGGTGAACCTGGAATCAAAGTGGATCGTAATCAATCCAGGGACTGGCCGTGTCGTCTCTTCGCCTTTCTCCTCGGTCTCGACGTTGCCAAATGCAGTCGTCGTCGACCCCTATGACGCCTCCCTTGATCCAGCGATCACCGAGGCACGTCTACTGGCCAATTTCGCTGACACGGTGGACATCGAATGAGCAAATCATACTTGAAACAATCGGTCCGTAAGGCGGTCACGCTGGTCGAGGTCATTTTTTCGATCGGCGTGGTGCTGATCGGATTGCTGGGCTTGCTGTCGATTTTGCCGCTGGCAGGTAAACGTGCTCAGGACTCCATCAGCCTGAGCGTTGCCCCCGTGATCGCCAACAACGTTCAGGCGGAACTACTTGCGAGCAAGTATTTATCTAACGATCGGCTGGGAGCTATTACTTTTGGAGCAATCGTTCCATCATCTGTTGGTGAAAGTAATCCCGATTTGCAGGGAGGTCCAGAATTTCCCAAGGCGTTTCCACTTGGATATTACCAGCAGGTGCTTGCAGGCTTGGCCCCACCGGCAGGCGTCACCCCTTCGTTCTGCATCGACCCGATGTGTGCTTCACTGATGGCCGCACCCTACGACGCAAAGACCCCAAACAGTTATTACGTTGGCTGTTTCCCCTACTACAAACAGAATCACGACCCGATGAAAGATCCTTCATCGGCTGGTTCCAGCAGTTGGCAGACTCGACAGCCACGCATGTTTCGCGTCGGAGTCAAAGAAGATTCATCTTCGACCTTCACTCGATTCATCAACGTGACTGAAGCACTACGACTCACCGAGAATCAGGATGACCTGATCATTACTCGCGGGAAAGACAAGTCACTGCCAGCGACATTCAAAAGTGGTCAAATTGCTCCGGTGAACGGAGGTCTTGAATATGGCAAACGCATTCCCAGCGGCGAATACAGTTGGATCGCGACGGTCAATCCGTTACCTGGAGGCGTCTACGCCTCGGTGTCAGTCGCCGTGATCCGTCGTCGCCTGAGATCGTTTAACGCTTCAAACAACACGAACCCACCGCCGACAGCGGAGGGGAACGCGTTGGGTGAACGCCTAGCCTATGTCACCTATGCTAGTGGATTCAAAGGTGGTGCTGGGGGTGTTGTTCACTTGGCATCCAATGCCAACACGGTGCCCAAAATCTTGCCTGGCAGTTGGATCATGCTTTCCCGATTTTCGCAAATCGCGAGCGACAAGCTGATTGATTACCACCGCTGGTATCGCGTTGTCAGCGTTGACGGCAAGGAAGAGCGATACCCAAGGGGGACGGTGTATGACAATGCAAACGGGAGCGCGTTCACGAACAACGTTTGGCTGCAAAAGCTCACTCTCGAAGGCCCTGACTGGGAATTTGGCTATCCCAGTGGTTACGCCACGACACCTGAGGTGAATTATTACAGCACCAATGATTCGTCCATGTACAACAACTGGACTCCGTACATCATCGCAGACGCTGTGGGCAACCCGGCAACCATACCATTCTCAAGCAACACCTATGCCACGATGGTCGAGGGTGTTGTCTCAGTGACTGAACGAGTTGTCAAACTGAGTGACTTGTAACATTGAACTGACTCAATCTCTCTTTTCTTCTTATCACCGCACCGAGATTACTGTCATGCATCATCACGAAAAACGAACGGCCAACTGCAAGGGTGTGATCCTGTTGGTCGTGCTCAGTTCGCTGACGTTCTTCAGCATTCTTGTGGCTGCCTATCTGGTATTCAGCAACGAATCGCGTGATGCGTCACTGGCTCTCTCAAAACGCAGCACGCGTGATCCCGATGTGAATTGGATCATGAATGAGGCGTTGATGACCTTAGTCCGTGGTACCGATGACCCCAGCAATCCGTTCTATGGCGAAGACCTGCTCAGTGATTTTTATGGTCACGATGGATTGTCGTTACAGGTCAAGAATATCAATCAATATGTATTGGGGCCACAATTACTGGGCGTTTCGGATCCCAACGACTGGCCATTAGATGAGTTGACTGATACCGCAGACAAGTTCACCGGCTTTGTACGTTTTCCAGCCAGCAACATTGGCAACGGCCTGAAAGTGCCACGCCCCAACTTGCCAGCTCGCAACGACGTGTACGCCGGTCGGTTAGTCACCTTCACTGACGGACCTCTTGCCAACCGCACTTATCGAGTCATGAGGTCGGTCTACCATCCTCAAACCAATAATTTGTCGGCCTGGGATGACCTGTACATCGACTTGGACGATGTTGGCATGACCAATGGAGCAACCTTACGCAATCTGCTGAGTTACTTTTACGATGACCCACAGGACATCACCAAGGAAGGGCACACGTTTATCGTCAATGGTGCGCCGAGAAATTCTCCCGGAGTCGGCTTTGATGGGAACAATCTGAACGAAACCATCTCGAATGTACCGGAACTTGTCCAGAAGGTTCCGGGCACGAATACCGATGCTGGTTTCACGGGCTTGCCCATTTCGTTACAGCCCAATCATTTGGGGCGTGACGTTGACAAGAGCAAGACACCCGGCGATTTTGACGAAGATTACGATGCCCCTGATCACAACAACTGGTGGCTCAGCCTGCGACGTGATGACGGCACTGTCATTCCGTCGTTTCATCGTCCTGCTGTGCTGAATTATCTGATCAACGAATCACCCGATTGGTCCAGTGCAACCAATCAGGAATTCAATCAGTTGATGGCAAGTTTGCAACGTGGCACGTTCAGGCCGCTGCCAATCGCCAAGGATCAATTGGGAAGTGGCTCGCCGGCCCTTAACGAACGGTTTACGGGTGGCAGTCCCGAATACGCACTGCGCACTGCCTTGCGAATGAACGCCAACCCCGCTCGCGTCAACCAGTTGTTGCAAGCCCTCGTCAGCGGTGAGTGGGACGTCGACAACGATGGTGACGGAACTGCGGACAGTATCTGGGTTGATGTTGGCCTGCCAACATTCACCACTCGCGACGGTAAGCTGATGCGACCGCTGATCGCACCCATGATCGAAGACTTGGGCGGTCGCTTGAATCTCAACGCCCACAGCAACGTTCAGCTCAACCCGCTGATCGGTACCGCGGGTCTGCAATCCAATCAGCAAGCAAAGTGGGCAGCCGCAAACGGGTCAGCGCAAACCCCAGCGATCAACTTGTTTCGAGGACTGGGATGGGGCCCTTCGGAAATCACCATTCCACAACTAGCCAATGTCAGTGCCGGACACGCTACCAACCTGAAGAATGCAATTGATTCCCGTTACGAGTACGGCCACGAAAACCGTGGAAGCACGTTTCAAGCTGGCAGAAATGGCCGTGATGCTGTCGATGCCTTGCTGACCGGCTTTCGCCCAGCAGCTCACACGGCAACCGGCGGCTTTGGTTATGGCACTGATCCATTTGGACGAAAGGGCACTGCCATCGGACGCAGCGGTCATCTGCTGGTAGCCGGGCAAGCGAACGCGGCCACGGTGGACGAATCCTACAACACACCCTACGAGCTGGACCCGACCGGTAACCTGAGTGGCGATACGAATTTTAAAGTCTCTGACCTCGAAGCTCTGCTAAGGTCCAACGACTTCGATTCGGAACTGCTACCAGCGGAACTTCGTGAGCGTTTGCAATCGCTGATTGGCGGCAACAACGACCCGCACAACGCCAACCAGTTGTGGTACGAACACGCGTTCACCGCCAAAAGCACTTCCAGTGACCATCCCACTTTTTCGCTGGAGGATTTGATCGAACGGCTGAACGGCGCCAACCAATACTCCAGTGCCCAGATGGCCGAACTCGTCGCACCCGAGTTACGGTTGGGACGCAAACTGGATGTCAATCGCGCAGTCGGAAATCTGGTGGATGACAACAACAATCTCGTCATTGATGAACCGATGGAAACGGCCAGCACAACCGTGGCGGCCAGAGACGGCGTCGACAATGACCGTGATGGAAACATTGACGGTCAGGACGCCAATGGAGATATCGGTGAAAAGTCGGCATACAAGGTTGCAAATGGAGCAACCGGTTCGATCCCCAATGACTTTGCGAATGTAACACCTTACTACCGCTGGGATGAGGCTAACAACCAAAACAACCAGATTCCCATCGAAGGCCGACAACTCCTTGCTCGCCATCTCTATGTACTCATGATGGCACTCAGTCGCGACATCGACGCCCAGAACAACCCGCAAGAATCATTCTTCCCGCCTACAGATGCCAATCGCACGTTTGATGACATCAACGCTTCTGAAGAAGCCTACAAGGCAAGACGACTGGCACAGTGGGCGGTGAACGTGATTGATTACCGCGACCCGGACTCGATCATGACGCGTTTCGTCTACGACGCAAATCCCTTCGATGCCAATGGTTGGAATCCCCCAGCAGACTTGACCGCTACCCCTGCTTCGGCCCAATTCGTTGTGTGGGGCGTCGAATCACCTGAGTTGTTGTTGAGTGAAAGCATGGCCTTTCATGATGTGCGTCTTCGTGACGACGACCGCGATGATGGTCCAGGCGAGTTCAAGAATGCTAACGGCAATGGTAACAACGGCAATGGTAACAACGGCAATGGCAACGGTAACCCAGACAATGACTCCGATCAGGTTCGCATGCCACAAGGGTCATTGTTTCTGGAACTGTATTGCCCCCATCCCACTCAACTCAACGACCAAGGGACCAAGCCTGGTTTCCCGATGGAGTTGTATCAGCAACAAGCTGGCGATGGTTCCATTCAACTGAAACTGGACGCCACCGCCCCCAACCTCGCAGGCGGCGCGGGTGGCGCTCCCATTTGGAGGATTGCAATTTCAGAGCGTCATGACGAGTTCGCGGATGCGGCACAACGAAATCTATCGCCGGGACGCTTGCGTGACCCGAATTTCGCAAATCGGCTCCCTGACACGGCTTCTTTCGAGTTATCACAACCCGATGAACTTGGGCCCAATGGCAATCCTCGCTTGGCTTATGACCGATTCATCTGGTTCACCAACAGCGGAAATGCTGACACCAATCCCGATGCCGCGTTCAACGCCATCAGAGACTTGATCAATTCAAATAACATCAGCGACATGGTGGCCAATCAGGTTTTCATTGCTCCCACGTTCGATCAAGACAACATCACCAACTCGGACCGCAATCTGGAACCAGGACAATTTCTGACACTGGCACCACGACAGGAAACCCGTTTTGGGTCCAAGGTTTCCTGGAACAATGGTCAGGGAAAAGCATTGGGCATTGGTAATGGGAACGGGAATGGCCCTGGCAACAACAGCCAACCCGATGGTCTGAGCGAGCAACGCTGGGCGATTTTCCCCAACGAAGGTCTGGTTCAATCTGATCACGATGACAACCGTTTGACACCTACCCTTGCTGCCGCCGGGGAAGTTGGCACACCAGCGTTACCACTTGTGATTGCTGCACCACGTCCGGCGGGCTGGGCAGTCCCTGCCCAGGACCACCCCAATCTGGCTCAGAACGTCGTTGGCATCAGTGTTTCAGAGCCGCTGCCGCGTGGTGGCAACTACTACCCACAACCTGGGTTCCAGTATTTTCAAACAGCAGACACTGACTTCGACGGAGATGGTGATCCAGATTATTTTCTGACCGACGCTTATCTTGACTACTCCGACCCTAACAAGGCGAGGACTGCGAGAGATGAACCACTGGACATCAGCCGCGACCGTATTCCGAACGCTAATAACGAGCCGCTGTTGGGTACGATTGAAGATTACTGCTCAGCCTTACTACAACGTTTGGCCGACCCTACCAAGCCTTACAACGCTGTCACCAACCCTTACCGCACGGTCGACTGGCTGCCGATTGACTTGACTGTATTCAGCGGTGAGGACAGGGAAAGCAAGATCAGTGGTGCTGGCGACTACACGCGACGTAGCCGGCAGCGGAATGGGCACATCAGGCAGATCGGCAACGGTAATCCAGTAGCGGCCAACTCGCTGTACTCCTACGAGACTGACTTCACTTCACCCAATGTTTCTCTCGCAGCAGCCAATGTTGACGGTGATTACTTCCGCTTTCAAACCCAGAATGGTGGAACCCCACACCTACAGTCATCATTCAGTTTCCTGAATACCGCTCAGGCTGACGCCAATCCAGGCTTCGCCGGTTTTGCCGCCACTCTGGGCAGTCTCGGATCCCCGGCCTCTGACGGGGTGATTGGCAACGACCGAAATTTACCGCAAACGCCTTACGCAATTCATCCATGGCTAAACCGTCCCTTTGCGTCTGCCATGGAAATCATGATGGTTCCAGCCTGTTCGCAGGGTCGACTTTTTGAAGAACTGTCTTTCAATCAGGCGGGGGATTCTGCTGTATTTTGCGATGGCACGAATGATCAGAACCCAGATATCGTCAACGCACCGTTCCGTCACTTGTTGAATTTCTTCCACAGCAGCAACACGCCCGGTGTCGGACTGGAGTTTGCCCGGGTGTTCGAGTTCGTGAACACACTGCCAAGATTCCGTGGTGAGGTTGAGTTGATCAGCCCCAGCCGGCTTTGGGGCACGGCCAACAATCCAGTGGCTATGCCAACCGCATTCAGGTCGCTACTAGCCCCTCCTTTCAACATCAAGTACGACAATCACCGTCAGGGAACGGTCAATCTCAATACGATTTCCAAGTTTCCGGTATGGGCCGGTTTGATGCAGGGGCACATGACGGCCTCTGAATTCAGTTCACCGAACTCCTCTGCCGGCCAGTTTGCATACGACAACTTCCAACGAATGCGACGCGGTTATAACGTTTCAGGGAACACAACCCCGACGAAAGTGACGGCAGGAGCTGGCCCTTATAACTACGCACCGAGGTATTTGAATTCCGCTTATCCAACGGAGTTTGGCGGAGTCTTCCGAACCAGCGTTCATGCGAACAAGGCGATACAGACACGCAGCAACGCTGCGGGCCAAAATGGCTCTCGAGACCAACTGCGTCGCAAGTCGGTCAACGGCGGACTGATGCGTGACACGGCAAACCTGTCGGCCACCACACCTAATCAAACTTCAATGTTTGTCCGCCGTGCAGATCAGGCGCCCATCACCACCGGAGGTAATAACCCATCCTTGGATCGGCTCCGCAATCCCTTCATGCGACAGCAGACTTTGATGCGAATGCCGAATCTTGTCTCTGATAACTCTCAAGTATTTCTTGTTCGGATGACCGTTGGCTTTTTCGAAGTTGATGCTGCCACGCAGTCACTTGGTCGTGAATACAACGCTGAACTTGGCAGAAGCCAGCGTTATCAGGGCACGTTTGTGATTGACCGCTCTATTCCAGTCGGATTCTCACCAGGCAGCGACCTGAATACCCGCGACGTTGTCATCTTTGAGAGCTACGCACAATGACGCAATGCAAGATGAATCAAAGCACAATGAATCGCCACCATAAGAAGCGACCTAATCTGATGCACAAGACACGACATCTGATCGCACCTAAAAGCGGCCCCACTTCGCAAGCAGGCTTCACTCTGGTCGAGATGCTAGTCGCGATGACAGTCACTTTGCTCATGATGGCTGCTTTGGCCCGCGCATTCGCGTATGTGGGAACACAAATTCAGGAGAGTCGGGCAGATACTCAATTAGCAACCAGCTTGCGGGACGTTACCACGAAACTGCAAGACGATCTGGGACAGTGCACAGTCGAATTGAAGCCCAACACCGGCTTGGAAGAAGATCAAAACGGCTACTTCCTGTACTACGAAGGTCCCGTGACCGACGCAACCTCATCGCTTTTTCGAGCCGACGACTCATCCGGAACACTACAACTCAATGATGCCCGCTATGGCGACTTTGATGACTACATCGCGTTCACTGCGGTGGCAAGAGGTGGTCAATGGTTCCGAGGCAAGGTCCCCCGTTACATTCTTAATCAGAAGTCCGCTGAACTGGCTGGCGTAGCTTACGATGCAGCCAACTTTGCGGGTGACCCATTCGATGCGGTAACAATCACCTCCAAGTACGCCGAAATCATTTACTTTGCCAGCCCTGAATACGCGATCGGTTCAGTACCAGCTAATCCAGCTTATTTGGATGTTGATGGCGATACTGATTTCGGCAGCGGAGCAGCCACTGAAAACGGTCTACCTGATCGGATCAAAATCCATCGACGTGTGCTGCTAATTCGTCCTGACCTGAATCTGAATACAGGTGTCTATGCTAATTATGGTGGGGTCCTGCCCAAGAACAGCAAAACGCTTGCCAACGGAAGCACTCATCACTTCATGCAAGCGGATGATTGGCCCAATGCAAACGCGGTGACGCCGACAATTACCGGGAATGCGAACGCTGCTGATGGCTGGCTTTATGGTATGGCTGGCGTGCATCAACAATGCGACTTGTCAGTCCGTCGAATCCTGAGCGAGAACGGACTTCCCATATCGGGTGGTTTTGTGGCGGCCAATTCACTGGCCGATCTCAGCCAGCCGCACAACCGATTTGCTCATGTACGGGTGCCAGGAAATCTATTGATAGGTAGCTCAAACCCCTATCCCACCTCAATGCCAGTACTTGCCCTAGGCGGCCCCGCCACGATTCTTTCAGCGGTCACGCCCGATTCAACGCGACTCGCTCCCGTCAACACACCCACGGCCGCTACCATCGTGACTCCCAACTGGCTCAGCGGGTTCATTCGTCCTGAGTTTGTGCTTGGCAACGACCTGACCCATATCAATGACCCTAATGACGACTGGGGGCTTCAACGCATTGGCGAGGACTTGGTCACCAACAATGTGCTGAGCTTTGATGTACAGATTTTTGATTCTGGTGCAGCTCTTTTTAGTGACAACCCAGCGGACGCCACCAGCGCAGTGATACTGGAGACGGTCGGCTCTGGAGACGCAGGATACAGAAACGCCGTTCAAGCTTGGCTGAATAACAGCGTGGCGTCAAAACGGGAAAACGGAGCATTCGTCGATTTGGCCTACCCCATTCTCGCAGGTGGTGCGATGCGTGGTTGGCAACCCCGACGGCTGGACCGCCGGAGTAGCAGCGACTTCACTTTCATCGATTCGAACAATCAAATGTCCGGTGTGGTCGTATCTCCATTCTCCGGAATTCGAGCGGTTACGGCAAATCCCAAGACCGCCTATCAAGAGGCTTTATTCCGTTCAGGACGAATGGCCACCTCCGGTCAGAACGTAGTTCTGTTCCAGCCCGCTTTTGACACTTATACCTCAGCCTATGAAAAAGATGGCTTCTACCAAGGGGCCTTCAATGCGAATAGCAAGGGCTCGCTATGGACAACGTTCATCCAAGGCAACAACACGGTGACTGTAGACCGCGGCGCTAATGGGCTTGATGATGATCTGCAGTTTGGAGTGGATGATTTCAATGAACGTGAGACACTCGCACCCTTTCTTAATCAAGCTGAAGCAGTTCGGGTGACAGTGCGGCTTGAAAATCCTTCGCTTCGTTTTGTGCGGCAGGCATCCGTTGAGTACCGTGGCAAGTGATCGTGCCACAACTACAAATGATTCCAGCATGAACCAAGCCAACCCAACCGCCAAGCCATTTCTGATGTGTACCATCGGTGTGCTGATACTGGGCATCGCTATCCGATCTGCCAGCCTGCTGCAGTCTCATGCCATCGCCGTTGAGTCCAATGCAATTGGCTCGCAAATGGAAAGCCTGCGAAACAGTTTGCAAAACAGTCTGATGAACATCGAACAGCCTGCCACTGGCTTGGATGATGCAGGACAGCCCCAAATCCGAGACAAGCTCAAACGGGTCTATCAAGAGCAACCAGATCTGCTCAGCAAGACACAACTCATGGTGCAGCACTTTGATCCCTCGGCGCGTGTTCGTCTGCTTCCCGGTCTGGACGGCCAACCAGGAACGGCTGACTTTGACGACAACGTCAACGGTGTGATTGATGACGCGGGTGAACTGGGGGCTACCTTCAGTGATGACCTGTGCGTTGTCGAAACGTCACAGGAACCGGCTAGTCAGATCGAGCCGAGCATTGTGTTGCAGCGTGGTGCCTACGTCACTGCCGAAAAACGATTCACGCAACCAACTCGTTACCACGACCGCATTCTCGTCCTGCACCAAGGGCAGAATGATTCGTGGTCGTTTGTGCTGGATCGCTAATCCAACAACGCGTTGTTTAGTCTATGCATCGCTTCGCTTGCCGACCAAACTCGACTCTTGAAAGATCACTTTTGAGGGTGTGACGTCTGCTGGGATCAGCAATTTTGCTTGGCATGCGATCGACGTACCAGGAGAACGAAGGAGTCCATGAGTCTGAAAAGGGCTGATGATCGCCGTCCTCAATTCGCAATGTTTGTCCCGAACGGCAACCTAAAGGTAATAATCACAACCTTATCCATGCTGTTTGGGTGGTAAACAGGGTAAGGTCTTGGCGGCGTTGCTTGCATCTCTAAAATTAGCGGCCCGAAGGCGGACTCACACAGGCCGTCGTTTGGCTCGGGCACACTCCCTTGGCGTGTCTTGCCGATGCTTTTTTTTGCGGCACGAGAGAAACCTTTTCAGTTGGTTTTCGATTGCTGCCTGATTTCTCATTTTCCCTTTCTCCATTTCCCGACGACCGAACATGCCTGACCAACACACGCTGGACATCAAACGCGTTGCCATTCTGTTTGCCGGTGGTCCTGCCCCCGCAGCCAACGCCGTGATCTCGACTGCAGCTTTTTCGTTTCTTGAGGAAGGCGCTCAGGTATTTGGTATCAAGCACGGTTACAGCCGTTTGGCAGAATACACGGCAGCCGGTCCGTTGAAGGAAGGTGAAGACTACATTTCCTTTACCCACGATACGTTGACGCACGCGCGTAGCAGCCGTGGAATCATGATCGGAACAGCTCGAACCAACCCTGGCAAACACGTCAGTGCCCCAGAACATCTCAAGGATGCGGAACTGGTAGCTCCGTTACGTCGCGTGTACGAAGGTCTCTGTTCGCTGGAAGTCGACGCTTTGATTTCGATCGGCGGTGATGACACACTGAAAACAGCCAACAAGATGAAGATGTTCCAAGACAATCTTCCTGAAGACGCCCGTCGATTCCCGGTCATTCACCTGCCCAAGACCATCGACAATGACTATTCCGGCATCGACTTCACGTTTGGATTCTTCACCGCTGTCGAGACACTGGCGGAGGAAATTCGAAACTTGAACTACGACGCTGCCGCCGGCCGCGCTTACTTCCTTTGCGAAGCGATGGGCCGCAGTGCGGGCTGGCTCGCCTACGGTGCTGCGATCGCTGGTGAAGCCAGCATGGTACTCAGTGTGGAAGATGTCACCGGTTCATTGGCCGAAGAAGAAGTGGTCAATCAGGAAACAGGCGAAACACGAAAGGTGATGGCCTTGGATCGCGTGATCGACCGTATGGTCGACATGATGATGGCCCGCGAGCGAGAAGGGCGAGAGTACGGCACGATCGTCGTCGCAGAAGGCATGGCAGAATATCTGCCAACCAAATATCTCGAGGGCGTGAGTCGCGATGACCACGGACACATTAACATCTCCTCGATCAATCTATCCGCGTTACTCGCCAAACTGCTGAGCGAACGATACAACGAGCGGACGGGACGAACACGCAAAATCAACGGCTTGCAACTTGGGTATGAATCCCGATGCGCCCCCCCTCACGCCTACGACGTGATGCTCGGTTCCCAACTCGGGGTCGGAGCCTATCGTGCGTTGGTTGAGGAAAAACTGAACGGTGTCATGGTTTCAGTGTCTGGGCAACTGGACCTGCACTACGTTCCGTTCGAAGATTTGGTCGATCCCCAAACTCTTGTGACCAAAGTTCGCTTCATTGAACAGGATAGTGACTTCCACCGTCTGGCACGCTTCCTCGAAACGTGTATCGACAGCTAAAAAAAGCGAAGTCAAGGATCGCAAGGATCCAAACATTAAAATGGTTCATCGTTCGCAATGAACCCTCGTTTGCAATGAACCACCGTTCACAACGATTCGCGGCCAGCTCGGCGTAATGGTGTGCCCCTGCAAGCTGAGATCTGCAAGCTGAGATCTCTTCAAGGTATTCAGCCACGGGGTGCGAAGTTTGCCGGACTCGGTTGTCGGCTGCTCGGTTCCCAGAGCGTGTCAAAACTCTCTGCGGCGAACCCGACCCGCCACCCCCTATTGTGAGGGCGCAGGCAGCTCCCTATGCCGTCTTGTGTAATCTAGGCGGCAGCCTCCGGGATTGCGTACCCATGAACGCGCATTAAGCCTGGCATTTTCGTAAAAAGCTGCCAGAAATGCCACTTGGTGGCTCATCTT
>Ga0315320_10002159_pt1 | contig 16220 bp, 14 predicted proteins | sample M140m21515metaG_FD_203458 | JGI IMG/M metagenome (GOLD analysis project Ga0315320, IMG submission 203458) | Ammonia-oxidizing marine archaeal communities from Monterey Bay, California, United States - M1 40m 21515 | ecosystem: Environmental > Aquatic > Marine > Coastal | place: USA: California... | reverse complement strand
AATATGGAGCTTCTGTTCGAAACGGTGGAGCCCATCATGCCGCCGGAGGTCTACGCGCTACTTCACGACCACTTCAACGCCCTGGTCACGCAGAGACAAAGTGGTCTTGCGCTCGTCTCCGGTGCGATCGCGCTCTTCTCCGGATCGCGCGCGACGGTCTCTCTCTCTCGTGCGCTCAACCGCACCCACCGAATCGATGCCCTCAAGTCAGAGTGGTTACGACGACTCCAGTCGATGGGACTGACGATGGGCGTCCTTCTCACGTTTCTGATTGCAGTGTTGGGCCTGACGCTGGGCGATTGGATCGTCGGACTCCTGATCTCCTGGGAGATGCTGCCTGTGGGGCAAGGCACCGCGATCGCCGTGGTGCGCTGGCCGATCCTCTTCATTCTGTCCACGTTTCTCGTCCAGCAACTGTATTTCCTGCTCCCCGATAAACGACCGCGCTGGCGTCCCTTGTCCGTCGGTTCAGGGGTCGCGGTGACGACCTGGGTGCTCTCCACCTTTCTCATGCGAGAGTTCGCAGCCAGCATCATGTCCAGAAACGTGGCCTATGGATCCCTGGGCTCGGTTGCAGTCGTGATGGCGTGGTTGTATCTCGGCAGCCTCGCGCTGATCGTGGGGGCCACACTCAACGCGCTGTATGAGCGTGGGCTTCCCCCATCCGAGCGGTCCTACGGACTCCAAGACACCGACGTGAGACCAGGAGAGAGTGATGTTGACTGATCGGACCGTGGCGATTCTTGGGACCGGAACCATGGGGCGCGCCCTTGGAAACGGAATGGTGAGTAAAGGGGTGCTCTCCGCAGATCAACTCCGCGGCACGGTCCGTCACCAGTCGGAGCTCGAGTCGGTTTCTCAGCTCGTCGACTTTGCTGTGGGCACAGACAACATCGCCGCCGTGACAGGTGCGGACGTGGTCCTCCTGTGCACCAAACCACGCACAGCTTCGGGTCTGCTCCGCGAGCTCGCCGATGCTGGCGCTCTCGACCACGACCCGCTCCTCATAAGCATCTGTGCCGGGGTCTCCACCGTGGCACTGCAGGCAGCGTGCGTGAACAAGGCGAGGATCCTGCGCGCCATGCCCAACACCCCATGCCAGATCGGCGAGGGCATGACCGTTGTGTCTCGTGGAGAGAGGGGCACCGACAAGGATGTCGAAGCCGCGCTCCTGATCTTTCGCACTCTCGGTCGCGCGCTGGTGCTCGACGAGGAGCACATGAACACCGTCACAGGACTGAGCGGCTCCGGCCCCGCGTTTGTTTACGTAATGATCGAAGCGCTGTCCGAGGGAGGAGTCATGATGGGACTCCCCCGCTCCGTCGCCACCGAGCTGGCCGCCCAGACAGTCAAGGGAGCAGCCCGGATGGTGCTCGAGACCGGACGCCACCCCGCTGCTCTTAAAGATGACGTCACGACGCCCGCGGGCTGCACGATCTCAGCCCTTCTTCTTTTGGAAGATGGTCGCCTCCGGAGTGTGCTCGCGCGGGGGGTGCAGGAGGCCGCACGCTCTGCCGGCGGGCTCGGCGGAGACTGATGACTCGGACGCCACGACCGAGCCCCCGGATCTACACTCGATGACAGAAAGACGAGCGCCACATCTTCGTCGCGCGCCCGGCACCGGAGTGACCATGTATCGCTACTTCCTTCATGCCATCCTCTGCTGCGCGATCGCGGCCTCGTTCTCGTGTGGAAGCGACGAGATTCGGGGGACCACTGTGCTGGAAGGGTCGCCTGATGGCCTGACTCTGCAAGGAACCTATCTACGGCAGAGCTCCGCAGAGGCTCTCCCCACGCTCATCTTGTTCCATGAGGGCCAGCCCGGTCATGACCGAAACGACTTTGACCCCGTATGGAGTCTCCTGGAAAATCAGGGCTTCAATCTACTCGCCGTCGATCTCCGCTCCCACGGAGACTCGGATGTCTCAGGCTCCCCTGACGACCTCGCGACAGATCCCAACGGATACCCCGTCGATCTGAGCACCTGGTTGAATTTCATCGCAGAGCGCGAAGAGGCACAAGATCCCGTCTCTCGCGACCGTGTCGGGATCGTCGGGCTGGGCGTGGGCGCGTCCCTTGCCATAGCCGCGATCCAGAAAAATCAGGTGCAGTGCGCTGTCGCCATCAGCCCCCGAGCCGCTGAGGTCGAAGCCTTACGTGCCGGCATCACGTTCGCCGGGTCAGGCGACGATGACGACAGTGCAGGAGATGACGACGACAGCGCGTCCGAGGAGCTCGCGCCGATCACCAACACCGCCTTCATTGACGGATTGCAGTCGATCACCGTCGAGGAAACCCAAGGCCTATACGATATGAGTGAGGACGCGCGTAGCATCCTGCTGGTGGACGGCCCGCAGTCAGGGGCTCTTATTCTTGAGGACTTTACTGACGCCCTCGCCGTCGTCGGCGCGTGGTGCTGGGATCTGCTCTGAGTTCGACAGAAGAGACAAACGGCCCTCTCCGTGTCACCGACCGGCAGCTGGAGGTTCTGCGCGCTGTGCGCGGGTGGGTCATCGACCGTGGGCGCATGCCGAGCGTCCGCGAGTTGGCCTCGACCTTGTCTCGTTCCCCATCGACCGTACAGCAGCATCTGCGAGCTCTAGAGCGGCGTGGGTATCTGGAACGCGACGGCTCTGCCCATGGACTGAAGCTCCTCGTAGACGACGAACGACTCGGTCTGGAAGGCAACGGCGCCAACCTGCCGGTCCGCGCCGAGCTACGCCCCGGCGGAGCCCTCATCCGTCTTCTACCTCCCTTTGAGCGTCTCAAGGTCGGAGGCGAGTGGACCAATGGGGACTTCGTCGTTCGAGTAGAGGGAGACGCCCTCAGCCCAGAGGGAATCCTCCAAGGCGATTTGCTCGTGGTGCGACCCGGCACAACTCCGGGGGAAGAGCCCGTGCTGCTCGAGTTTCTGAACGGGATTGCGACAGTGAAGCGCGTCCTCGGAGGACGCACCGGTCGCCCATCACTCGCACCGGCGACTCCTCGGATCGATCGCCGGCGAGGACGAAGGCCTCCCTTAAGCTTCAAGGTCCTCGGAGTGGTCCTCGAAGTGGTGCGGCGCTTCTAAGTTCGTAGCTGAACGGCTCGACTAGCGAAGCGGATGAAGACGGAAGCAGGAGTAGGGGTCAGAGACCACCTCCTGCACCGCAGCTTCGAGGCTATCGAACGAGGGGGTCCTCGCGTAGGGCCACCAAGAGCCACCAGCGCGACGCCAGTACAAGAACCAGCGATCGGCTGCGCCGTCCTGACGTACAGACCGAAGCTGGAACACCGGGGTGTGTACGATCGACGCCGTCGTCAACGGCTTGATCTCGTCGACCGTGATCCAGTTCGCCTCGGTTCGCATGCGGAGGCGGCGAGGCCTGAATGCCTTCAGCTGAGTCTTCAGCGTCTCACGCCAGCCCTTGATCGTCTCGCGATCTGGCTTCCACTGCACGAGCATCGCGTGGACACCGAGCTCACCGCCGGTCTCGTAGGCTGTGGTCCACCCGGTGAACGTCTCAAGATCCAAGCTGTGATCGTCACAGAATGGCTCGAGGTCCTCGGGAGGGAGTCCGCTGGCCTTGATCGCGAGCTCGATCTTCTGCTCCAGCGTCAAACCCTCTGCCATATGTACCTCTGATTCGGGTCCTGTGGGCGAGTGCCCCGGGGCTGCCTACGATACCGGAGTCAGGACCGGACCGATAGCCCCCCTCACGACCACGCAGGGCGGCACTGATGACCCAGCCCCAACGGCAAAGGTGGCGGAGTCTAAGCATCAAGCGCTGGGGTAGTCTTCGCCTATGCCTCCGAAGTTTAACGATCCTGAAGCGCTCTTCGACATGCGCCGCGAGGAATCACGCCACGGTCCACGTGATGATCGCGACCGGGAGAAACCGTCGTGGAGAGAACTCGACCGGAAGCGGGATCGAGGTGAAACTGGCGTGAGCAGGAACAAGGAACCTCGAGAGCGCCATCACGACCGAGCAGCTCAGAAGCTTGTGAAGGAGCAACTCGGGGCTCTCTTCGAAGACAAAGAAGCCACGAAGCTTCGCAAAGACGTGCTTGCAGCCGACCGGACCGGACTATCTCAAGCAGTTGCGGCATGGGTCGATGCGAAAGGATCCTTTCCACCGGATGATCCGGAACTCTTGTCGAAGGCTCTCGACGTGCGGAAGTCCAACCACCTCGTTCTTGTGGTTGAGGCCCTCAGCCAACACCTCATCACCACCGACCCCGTTCGAAAAAAGATGTTTCTACTGAAGTTACGAGGCAAGTCGCGCACTGTCTTCGACCGAAAGGTCTCGGGCCAAATCCGACAAATCCTCGCGGAGCATGACGCCGAACACTAGCCCCGCTGTGCTATAGGCCCGATGCTGCAGAGACGGCGTGGTCGCCCGGCAGCCCGGAGCCCCCATGAGCCTCTTCGAAATGCTGACACAGAAGCCCATCGATATCGATGGAGTTGCCACCTACCTCGACAGCCTCGACACCGACGGACGAGTCGCCGAGATTCGGACGATCCCTGGTCGCCTGCAAGGGGCCCTCTGGGCCGCAGTCGAGGGAAAGAAGAAGATCGGAGTCGAGCATTTCGTTCCGCGTGAGGTCCCCGACGGGACATTCATCCGGCACTACGGGCGCAACTCTCTGCCCATGTTCAACGACTTCGAGAAGCGCTTCTCCCGTCCCCGAAAGGGCGCAAAGGAGTTGTGGGCCTACAACCACTCCCCTGCAATGGGTCTCGTCGGACCGGGCTACTTCGTCCTGCGGAAGGACACCGACCTCGGCACCCACGTCTGCGACTACTACCGCGTCCCGCCAGTCCAACCTGAGGACGGTCCCCCCATTCGCAGCAACACCTTCGGGCTTTCGTTCTTTGTTTACGCGCACATGGTGGACGTGATGTGGGGCGTGTCGAAGGATGTCTCCGTCGGTCGCGTGATCCGCGGAGGGCGCCCAGAGGGCCAGTACTTCCTCCTGTGCCGCCAGGAGATCATCTCCTGATCGCGTCGGCTCCCTTCAGGAGACACGCAGCCGGACCGACAGGTCAGTCCATGTAGCCAAGAGTGCGAAGACCTTCTTGGAGGTCAAGGCTCTCGGCTTCGCTCTCATCGAGCGTCGCATCATCCTCTCCGAAGCCAGGGAACTCGTCCTTCGGGAGCATGGGTCCAGGCCCGACCGCCTCTCGGCGTTCAGACCGCATAAGGCGATAATGGGGCTGAGCTCCAGTCAGGCGATCCCGAAAAGTTCCTCCGAACCTCGGAGACTCCACCAGACGTCCTTCCAGCGTCTGCACATGGCGAGACCGATCGACGCCATCCCATACGTACCGAGCGGAAGGTGTGCGGACCGAGTACCTGCGCCACATCGTTCGCGCCGCCCTCGGATACCGAGCAGGCACGACCGCGTTATGAGAGGTGACGGTCAACGCAGACGCTGAAGGCGCATCACTCCCGCTCGCAAGGCTCCGCTCGAGCGAAACACCATCGAGCTTGAGGTCGTCCACCGTCTCGATCCCACGTTCGATGAGCGTCGGGCCCTCCGTGTCAGGCAAGGGACCTGGCCAGGGCACACCTGCCAGTCCACAGACCGTCGGCGCGAGATCCACGCCGCGAGCGAACCCTCCAAGACGTTGGCCAGCGGGAACCTTCGCCGACCCTCTCCCTCCATGAAACACAAGCGGGACATGCGTCGTGTCGTCAGTGAGCCACCGGCCATGCAGGTCGTAGATGTGCCCCACGGTGTGACCTTCTGGGACCGACTCTCCCCAGTTCTCGCCATGGTCTGCGGTGATGCAGACAAGTACGTCATCCCCGCCACTCTGCGCAGCGTCGACGTACGCACCCAATAGCTCCCTATCGAAATACTCGACGGTGTCGAGGTACGCCCGGCGCTGCCGGGGACGTTGGTTGGACGGGTCGGCTGCCAACTGCTCCAGGATCTCGTTGCACAGCGCCTTCCAGGATTGACGGGGGAGAGCCTCGTTCCTGTACGGCAGGTGAGTCCACCAATGGTGAACAAAAACCAGTGCATCGGAGCCACGAGGGCGTCGTAGTGCTGCGCAGATCGCCTCTCGGTCCTGACTGTCGCCGACCTTCCCTCGGGCCTGGGTCCCAGCGAACGCCCAGCGCGGGTTGTGAAAAAAGCTGAAGACCTCAAAATCTGCTGCCCCGAACGCCGTGAAGAGAGTCGGCCGACGCCGTGGGTAGGGGTGACGCCAGCGAGCGACGCCGAGGCGGTGCGGGAAGGTCCCCGAGGCGATGGCGTTCAATGAGGGGACAGTCCAGCCCGCCGAGGCGATCGCCTGCTCGTATATGGACCCGCCTCGGGCCAGGCTGTCCATTCGCGGCGTCCGGGCTTCCCCCCCCCCAAAGCCAGGCGCATCCGCCCGGAGAGAGTCGACGACCAGAACAAGAACAATCACGGGTTCAGCGGCGGTCTCGGAAGACCAGGAGTAGCCAGGTCGCGATCACACACGTGAGACCAATCCCACCCATGACCGCCATGTTTGTTATGAGCACATCATCTTCGAAGCCAACCCGCTTCCAGAACGTCACGAAGCTCTCGCGGCTTCGATCACCTCGGTCGGTCCCAGCGGCGTACTCGACCTGAAGGAGCGCTCCATATCCCCAGCGCAGCAGAACTGGCTTGCTCAGAAGCGCAGCCGCCTCCGAGGCATCCTTTCCGGTGACCGGAAGGAGGATCCCGCTCAACATGATCTGCGGGAGAATCACAAGAGGGACCAATTGAATCGCTTGAAGCTCACTGCGGGCGATCGCCGAGAGCAAGAGCCCCATCGCCATAGAGGACCAGCCGGCGAGGAGAGAGGTCCCCGCCAGACCCACGAGCGAGCCTTGAAGAGGAACCAGAGGAACGAGGATCAAAAGGAGCAGCATGATCTGCATCCCAATGAGGGCGCCCTGGAGGAGGAGCTTGCTCACCAAGTAGGGCCCGGGCCTCAGAGAGCCCATCCGTTCCCTACGGAAGACGGCACGCTCGCTTACGATCTCGCGAGCGACATTGCTGCAGCCGAACCAGACCGCCGCTGCGATGATCACGAACAGAGTCGGCGTGATGTCGTCCTTGAGGAAGCGAGGGTCGAACCGCCCCGCGTGGAACAACAAAACGGCGATGGCGGCGATGACCGGGGCCTGAACCATCTGCACCGCCAGGGCGCTCCGGTCACGCCACTTGAGGCGTGCGTATCGCCGCACGAGATTTATGGACTGTCTGACTGGATTCGCAAGAGACGAGCGGCGAAGCCTCGAGCCCTTTCGTGCCAGTTGGAGCTGGTCCTTACGCAGACGTGAAGTCACAAACCGCGTGTGCTGTGGGCTAGCGCGGTAATCGGACTGCCACCCCTGAGGCTCTCGTCCGAGAGACTCGTCCAGGGGGTCAAGGACATCGAGGACGTAGTCTGCGGGGTTCCTCGCCGACTCGGGCGGGACCTCAGACCGGTCAGAGAAGTAGCGCTTCACCCCAGTCACGGGACCGAAGTAGGCGACCTTGCCCCCGGTCGTCAGGAGCAGGATCTTGTCGAAGAGGTCGAAGGCCTCTCTCCGAGGCTGATGGATGGTCATCACCACCGTGCGGCCGCCCGAAGCGAGACCTCGACATTGACGAATAAGCTGCATCGCCGAGCGGGCATCGAGCCCCGATGTGGGTTCATCGAGGAGCAACAGCGACGGCTGACCAAGAAGTTCGATCGCCACATTCAGCCGCTTTCGCTGGCCCCCGCTGAGACCTCGACGAAGCTCATCACCAACCAACTGGTCTCGCACGCGCTGTAGATCGAGTTGGCGCAGGACCGTGTCCACGCGGCTGGTGATCTCCTCGCTGGTCAGCACGTCTGGGAAATTGATCTTCAGGTGGTACCGCAACACCTCCTCAGTGGTCAGATTGCGGTGCATCACGTCTTCTTGAGGCACGTACCCAATCGCTTGCCGGAAGACGTTGAAGTGCTTGTAGAGGGAGAGACCGTCGACAAGGACATGCCCTCGAGTGGGCGGCGTATAGCCAGCCAATGCCGTCAAGACGGACGTCTTCCCTGCCCCCGAGGGCCCCATGACCGCGACCATCTCACCAGGAAGGATGCTGAACGACACTTCGTCGACGACACGTAGGCCCCCCTCGACCTCACGGACCAACTTGTGGGCATCGAGACGCACTCCCGCGACTCCACCGGTCAGCTCCGCAGACTCGACTCGCCCCCCTGCTTCAAGTCGCAACCGATGCGGCCCGACGCGCAAGTCATCTCCGAGCTTGACGTCGACGAGCCCTAAGACCCGTTCGCCGTTCAGCCATGTCCCATTGGTCGAGCCGAGATCAGCGACTCGGAATCCAGTCTCAGTCACCTCAAGCCGAGCGTGCTGCCTCGACACGTTGGGCGTGTCGATGACTACGTCCGCAGTCGAGTCTCGCCCCACAATCAAGGTGGCGCCGGGCCGGAGTAGGTCTCCGACAGAGGTCTGGCTTCCGTCTCCTGCGGGACGACCCATCGGGGGAGAGTTGATAGGGATCGGCCCCTGTCCCCCCTCCGCACGCAAGAGCCTCGCGTTCGGCGGCAGCGTGCTCGTAGAGCCCGCGATGTCTTCGTCGAAGGCGGCCTCGAAGAGCGACGTCTTGTTCGCAGCACGCTGGCCACGGACCGCGCAGATCACCTCCAGGGGTGTCAGCCGCACACTGCCGACCTCAAACGGCGCCCGCCAATCAATGAGGGCTCGCTTGACCCGCTGGTCGTTGACGTAGGTCCCATTCGCAGAGTCAAGATCCTCAAGATGGAGACCGTCTGGCTCTCGGATCAAACGCACATGCCTGGCGGAGACCACGGGGTCGTCGAGGACGAAGTCACAGTCAGGCGATCGCCCAACTGTGATCGGAGCAAAGAACTTGGGCAGCTCGGTGACGTCGAGGACGTCCTCCGGAACCATCTCCTGAGTGAGGACAATGCCATCGATGCGGACAAGGCTCTTGTCCAGAGCAACCACGACGGCGCCTTGTCGACGCTCGCCATCCACAGACACGTCGACATCGTCCGTGAGAGGCTGAACCTCCACCATCGTCCCTACTCGTCGGAGCCTGACCCCCCGGGGCGCGAGCTTCGCCGAGGACACCACGATGTCGGCGTCCAGACTCGAGCCTAGGACTCGCCAAATCCCCGTCGACAAGGACATCTTCGTCGTTCGATTGGCATCGAACTCGCCCGACATCGATGTCTGCGGCCCGACCTGATCGGTCTGGCCCCCGCCAATCCCGCCCGCCGCTCCCTTAAGGGGGACGAACGCACCCGAGAACGCGGCGCTATCGAGCGAGGAGCTGGAGCTGGCAGACGGTAAAGTCCCCGAGACAAAGCGGTCTCCTGACCGATCCTCCGTCGGACGCTCCTGTGGAGCAGCCTGACGTTGTGTCGGCCTGAGCTTCGGCTCGGGATCGTCCCGATTCGTGACGGGGTCGTCGTCGGACACACAGCCCTCCGCGACGCAGCGAACCTAGTTCTTGTAGGCCACCGCGACAGCGAAGTCCGTCTTCGCCGTTGCCTTGTGCACCATCACACGAAGCAAGTATTCGCCCGTCTTGGCGGGCTCTACGGACACAAAAGGCTGGGCATCAGGGGAGGCGTCCTTGTCCACGAGCGCCCCCGTGTCGTCGAAGAGGGACAGGTCGAGATCGACGCCCTCTCCGTCGGCACAGCCGAGCAGCAGGTAGGTCATTCCTCGGTAAAGCGTCACCCGGTAGACGACCTCCTCCTTGTCGGCGGCGGCGTCTGAGTCTTTCGCTCGTAGGCGGTTTCCATTCCCGATCACTGCAGCTGAGACCAGCTCGTCGAGGCAGGTCTCAGCCTTGGCGGGGTCTGCCTGAGCTGTGTTCGGAGCGACGAGTCCCACCAGGCCGAAGGCCAGAGCGGAGAGGACAGCGAAGAGAGGTGTGCGCGTCATGGGTCTTCTCTCCTAGAAGCGGGCGATGATGTTGCCGGTGTGGGTCGCGACCGCCTTGAGGTCCTCGGGGCCGAGGGTGTCCTTCTTCGCGATCTCCGACATGGCGTCGAGCTCTGTGATGACGACGACGACATCTTCGTCGCCTGCCTTTGCCGCTGAACTCTGCTTGATGAACTCCGTGAAGTGCGCGAGCACAGTGGGCTGGTGCACAAGCGCCGGCGCCTCCTTGCTTCCGCCACCCTCAGCCAACACGCTGGAGAGCAGGTGCACGCCTTGCACCCAACCGCCAGCCTGAACGAGCGTCGTAATCTCTTCACCCGCTCCACTCGCCAGGGCTTTCTGGATCTTCTGATTCAGAATATCCATCGCGGGAGGCAACTCGGTGTTTCCGATCGTACCCGCCTCGTAGTCGGCGATGAGCTTGTCCGTCTCACTAAGGACCTCATCACCGGCGCCGAGAGCTTGAAGCCCAGCACGGGCGGACTTCATACGTGCAGTCACGGCCTCCTTGGTGCCGTCTTTGCTCGCGAGCAACACGTTCGCGATGCGACGCCCGGTCTCGAGCGCCATGACCGGCTTACTCTTTCCGTCGAGGGAGCCATCCTCGCCCAGGCGGTCCTTAAGCGATGTGGTCACCTCAGACGCAGCGAGTGCGATCTGAAATTCGGAGGGAGCTGGCACAAACATCGCGGTCTTGCCGCGACTACTCGCGGCAGCGAAGTCGATCTTCGTCCCAGCGTCAGCGGTGGGAGACGGAGCCTCCTCGGCGCTGGGAGCGGCCGGCTGGTCCGGGGCAGGGGTCTCGGTCGTGCCGGAATCGCCACAGGCCGGGGTCAGAAGGAGGAGGGCAGCCAGAGCAGTGGGCGCCGTCCAGGAGCTACGGATGAGGAGCATGTCAGGTATCCCCGGTCGAGAAGAGGAGCCGGCCAACACCTAGGAGACAAATTGGTCTCAGGGCGTCTGCACGGACGCTACATGGTGCCGAACGACCCTCGGGTTTTCAACCTGACCACGACTAGGGGAAGATAGGGATGCGCGACACTTGTGTCGTAGGAGGAACCAATGAGCGACCTTCCCCAGTGGCTAGAGCCCGCCGCAAATGCCTTAAACAACGCCGCCAAACGCGGAGCGTTGATTCTCTCAGACGGACCTCTGTCGAGCGATTACGCCCTCCTTTTGAGCGATGCAGCGGGACTGAAACTCGTCACAATCGACGCGCGCGTTTACGGACTTCTGCCCGACGGTGTCCTCCGAGGAGCACTTCGCGATGAACTTGGCGGAGCGCATGGAGAACCTGACGAAGCATTTTGTATCGACGCAATCGGAGAGGGTGAGGCGGCGATTAACAATTGGGAAGCCGTCCGATCACGCTGGGAATCCAACGATCCGGATCATTTTGAACTTCCCCTCTCCGAATTCGACGAATCGTTAACCTCCCTCGACGATCTCGAAGCCCCTGCGCCGCCAAATCGACCGGGAGCAGACGTGAGTCGCAGGGTCGAGACGCTTGCGCGGATCATGATCGGAGCTTGCGACGTCGCCCCCCGACTCGTGATCCTGCGTTCGGCGGACTTTGCAGATTCGATCTCCGTCGCGGCCCTGTGTTCCGCGCTCGCGAGTGGCCGCGGCGCGGGAGTCTGCTGGCTGGTTGAGGGTCCCATCGAAGAGGGCTCTCCCCTCGAGCGGATTCTGGCCCCGATCGCTCGGAGCGCAGAAGACGATCGCTTCGAAGGACCCAACATGGTGTCAATCGCGGTTCCCGCAGCAGAGGACAACTCTCCAAACCCTCCGGGGCGTGGAACCGCGGCCGAGCTTCTCGCGCTCCTCCAGGCCGGAGGGATCGCCCTCCCCGAGGATATTCTCGGCGGGCAAGCTCTCTCCGCGTACCGAGGCCAGTCTCCGCGAGCGAGCTACCAGGATCTCGAGGGTCTGCTCCACACCGGTCGCGCCACCGCCTCGGATGGTTGGGTCGCCGTCGATTCCTACGGTTCACCAGACCCAGGGCCCCTGGCTCGTGCCGATGCCCGCGCCCTGCATCTCGCGGTGGAAGGAAGCAAGCATGCGCACGAATCCTTCGGCTTGACGCTGCTCGCGGCGCTCGCTCTCGCCGCGCAGCTACCCAATGCCTCCAGCCAGGTCGTGAATGCAGCCAGGGAGCTTCTCGACCGAGGGGACGCGCTCGGGGCCAAGCGGTGGTTGGACCAGGCGGCGTCCATCCTCGGGGGAGCCCGCGGAGAGGGGCTTGCTCTTCTCCGCGCGCGCACCGCGCGTGCTCTTGGCGATTCACAAACCGCGAGCCGTCTCGCCCGGGAGGCGATCCTCCTCGGAAGAGCGGCGGGGAGTGAGCTGGCCGAGCTGCACGCAGAGGCCGGTCATCTCGCAGTCCTCGAAGGCGACGACAAAAGTGCACAGACTCACTTCGAATTGGCGATCCACCTTGCCACGGAGGGAGAGACACCCGTGATCGCCGGGCGCTCCCACCTCTCGCTCGCTGAACTTCACGAGCGAGCCGGGCGCTATCACCCTGGCGCCGCGTCTGCCGCCGAGGCGGCCAAGACGTTTGAACACATTGGCGACACCATCTCCGCAGCCCAGGCGTTCGCGATGCGGGCCATTTGCATCGCTGGCGCCGGACTAGCCCCGAGAGCCTTGAAGGAACTGAAGCACGCCATGAAGCGCACCCCAGACCCCGAGGACCCGCGACCAGGGGCACTCGATGTCAGGATCGCGATGGGACTGATCTTCCGCGAGGCAGGGGACCGCGACAAGGCCCGACAAGCCCTCGGGTTGGCCGCGAGACGAGCGAAGCTCCATGGCCTCGCAGATCGGGAGGCGATCGCGAGACTCAACCTGGCGAGGTTCCACCTTGAGGCGCTTCCTGTGCGGGGGGCGGAGCGAGGTGAGGCTCTCAGCGCAGGCCGGGAGGCCGCAGAAGCAGCCATCCAGCGCTCACGGGGCGCCGGTCGCCCAGACCTTGAGGCTGAGGCCGAGGCGCTGCTAGGAGAGCTGGCCTGGCGCAGCGAAGATTGGGACGGTGCGAGAACCGCCCTGGGCCGGGAGCAGGAGCTCTGGAACCAGTCCGGAAATACGGTACGAGTCGTGGATGTCTTGCTCCGACGGGGGCAGCTGGCGAGCCGGCGGGATGACTGGCAAGGCGCCTTCGACGCAGCAAACACGGCGCTCACTCAGGCACAGCGAAAGCGTCTCACAGACAAGCAAGCCCGGGCGTACATGATCCGAGGCGATGCGCTTCAAAAGTTGGAGAGGAAAGACGAGGCGCTCCAGTCGTTCCAGGAGGCGCAACGGATCTTTGGTTCACTGGGCGAGAGTTACCAAGGGCAGGCCGGCGCCGCCGAACGTAGGGCGCAGCAACTGGTCGCGGGGCCCTGACCTGTCTCTCATGTCCCAAAGCATCCTCGTGCGGGGGTCCATTCCCAGCGATCATGAAGCGATCACGAAGCTCGGGAGCGAGGCCTTCGGACGCTTTGGAGATTATCGAGAGCCGCTGACGGAGTGGCTCTCGAACCCGGGCATCGAGACCCTGGTCGTCAGCTCGAATGGAGACCTTCAGGGGTTCACCATGATCGCGCTCCTTGAAGGTCCCGAAGGAGTACCCGACGGCTGCGTGCTCGCCGTCGGCGTCCGCGCGGATCTCCAACGGTCGGGCCTCGGGCGGTCTCTGCTCGACGCGGCCGTCGCGCGCTTGTCGGCCGAGGCCGTTCAATGGGGCGTGCGGCGGTTGGTCGCCAGCGTCGCCAGCGACAACACCCCTGCATTACGCCTCTTTCAGGCGGCCGGGTTTCGCGACGTCGGGGCATCGGGCCGGTCCTACGCCTCAGGCGAGGTCGCCAGACGACTAGTCAGGGTCGTCTGACCGGAATACCATCCTGCCGTGCTGATGCCCGTCCCCGTACAGCTCTCCCTTTTGATCGGCTCGCTGCTGTCATTTGTGCTCCTCGCATTCACGCTGAGGAAACGGCAGACATGGCCAGCGCTCCTCCTTTGGCTTGCGCCGGTTGGCCTCATGCTTCCGTTGGCGGACTGGACGATGCTCGGGCTAAGTCAAGTGATGCCAACGTTCGCGATGGATGGACAATCCGGAGACGGGTGGCGCTTCGGTTTCGTTTGCTTCGTCTTGCTCTGTGCTGTGGAGGTCAGCACCCAACGGTTCATGACCCTCGTTGCCGGCACACACACGATCCGCAGCGGCCCCCAAGCGTCGTCACCAGCCCCCGGGCTGACGCCGCCCACCTCCACCGACGTCTCTCAGACCTCCTAAACATGGCCCGACCGCTGCGAGTGCAGCTCGATCGACGCTCCGAGCGTGCCATCAGAGGAGGGCACCCGTGGCTGTGGCCCGACGTGCTCTCGCACGCTCCCCGAGAGCCCCGCGCGGGAGAGGTCGTCGAACTACTCGACGCTCTCGGGACGCCCATGGGGATCGCCCTCGCTGATGGAACACTCCGTCCCGGCGCCCCAGCGCTCCGGGTACTGACCCTCGACGAGCGCCCACCACCTCTTGAGAAGCTTCTGCTCCGCCGGCTCGCGCGAGCGCGGGAGTTGAGGCAGCGACTCATCGAACCGGAGACCACCGCCTTCCGGCTCGTGAACGGCGAGGGTGACGAGCTTCCCGGCCTCGTCATCGACCGGTTCGGCGGTGTACTCGTCGTGCGTCCTGACAGTGCCGGCTGGGAGGCCCACGAGCGGGCGCTGGTCCAGGCCCTTCGCTCCGAAGGTGGTGGTCGGATCGAGTCGATCATCCTTCGCCCGAAGGGCGGGGAAAGCCGTTTGCTTTGGGGAACCGAGCCCCCCGACTCAGTCGTGGTGGTCGAGCACGGGCGCAAATATCGCGTGCGTCCCGGCTACGGACAGAAAACAGGTTTCTTCCTCGATCAGCGGGACAATCGGAGCACCGTGCAGCGTCTCGTGCGCCGGGGAGACAACGCTCTAGACCTGTTCTGCTTCACAGGTGGTTTCAGCACGGCTCTCGCCGTCGGAGGAGCCGGTCACGTGACCTCCGTGGATCTCGCAGCGTCCATCCTGAGCGACGTACAAGGTCAACTCGAGTTGAATGGCTATCCCCTCGCGCAGCACACGCCCGTGGCCGCCGACATCTTCAAGTGGCTTCCCGAGCGCGCGCGGACGAAGGGAGCAAAATACGACGTCGTCGTCTGCGACCCTCCCGCGCTTTCGCATAAGAAAGCCGATCTACCCAACGCGCGGAAGGCCTATCGGCGTTTGCATGAAGCCCTTGCACCCGTGGTGACCCGTGGAGGACTCCTCGTCACCGCGTCATGCACCGCCCGCCTCTCGGCCGATGACCTTCTCGAAGATGCGATCGCAGGCCTCCGCACGGGAGGCAGGCGAGTCAGTCGCGAATTGCTGCGCTCGGGCGCTGGCGCGGATCACCCCGTCCTACCCTCGCTCCCCCACCTCCGCTACCTGTCTTGCCTCGTGCTCGCGTTGGACTAACACCTCGGTCCCCGGCACCACCGCGCTGTGGCATCCATCCAACCCAGGACTACTGTTCGCTTATGCCACCGCGTCTCTCACTCGGTCATCTGACCAACTCGTTGACGGAGCGGCCCCCGCGCGAGTTGGATCTCGGACCCGTGAAGCGCGCAGCCGTCGCCGCAGTCTTCCGGGAGGGAACCGACGGAGCCGAACTCCTCTTCATTCAGCGAGCAGCGCAACCCCATGACCCCTGGTCGGGACAGATCGCATTTCCCGGTGGTCGAGAGGAGGACATCGACGAAAGTCTGAGCGCAACGGCGGTGCGAGAGACCGATGAAGAGCTTGGTCTGGACCTGCGAGCCTCTGGGCGACCTCTGGGCCCGCTCGACCCGCTGCGCGCACGCTCTCGGCGCAAGATCACGCCGCTCGTCATTCACCCTTTCGCCTGGATTTTGGAGGGAGCGTCTCCCGAACTTCATCGGGTACCAAACGATGAGGTCGCCTCTGCCTTCTGGTTTCCACTGAGGCATCTCGTCGATCCCGCACGACACTTCAACTACGAGGCAGAACGGGCGGAAGCCCCTTACACATTTCCCGCGATCGACCTTGGAGAGGGCCGAGTGCTCTGGGGACTCACCCACCGTATGGTGATGGAAATGGGCGCCCGCCTGGGTCTCGTAGCCGACCTAGACGCCATGACAGCTCCTCGACCTCGTTGAGGCTGGGGACTCACCCCGATCGTTCCTTGGCGCTACGCACTCTTTGCTTTACGGTTCCGCCCGCCATGAAGAAGACCAAGAAGAAGTCCGACTACACGCGCCTAGAGCTGAAACTCGTTCGGCAGATGGG
>Ga0315320_10002158_pt1 | contig 16235 bp, 12 predicted proteins | sample M140m21515metaG_FD_203458 | JGI IMG/M metagenome (GOLD analysis project Ga0315320, IMG submission 203458) | Ammonia-oxidizing marine archaeal communities from Monterey Bay, California, United States - M1 40m 21515 | ecosystem: Environmental > Aquatic > Marine > Coastal | place: USA: California... | reverse complement strand
GGAGGGTTTTCAAACACTCACCATAGAGCAGCCTGCTGAGTATGTGCTCGGTGCAGCGATAGCTCTGAGTCCTGCGTGGGTGCTTGAAATAGATCTAATGCGCAATTTATGGGGTGATGCCAGCACCTATGAGGATATCTACAAGGATCAAGCCATCCTCATGGTAGGCACTCAATATACGCTGGGCAACTGGCGCTTTAGGGCTGGCTATAGCCATCAATCAGATCAGTTCAGGGAAGAGCCGAATAATACAATTGGTGCGCTCAATGGCATTGGCACCATACCTCTACCGTTCATTAACAACGACCTGGTTAAGCTAGTTCAAACGGCAGCGGTACCTATTGTTGGCCGTCATAGTGTATCGCTGGGTATTGGCTATGACATGACACCCTTTACCCGCATTGATGCGTTTAGCGCCTATTCCTTTGAGGAAAGCCTCATCAGAAATACGCCCAATGTCGACGTGGCGCTGGGGTTACCTGCGAGTTCTTCATATCGCGCAGATGTGATTATGTGGGCCGTAGGTGTGGGCATTCACTTCAAGCTCTAACGGACGGTGAAGATCCTGCCTACCCATCGATTCCTTGCGGCGGGCAGCATCCCTATCCCACGAAGCCCTTTTGCTAGTTGATCAACTCGCTATCTACTGCGACCACCTCAAGCGCAGCAACGGCTCCTTTAAACCCTGAGCGGGTCGCATCAAAGTCAAAGCGCGATCCGTAAAACCACCGAAAGTGATGGCACAGTAGAACTTGAGCCTACCACCAATCAATTAAGCGTCAATTACCCATCCGTCGCAGTGCGCCTTTGGTCAGAAATTGATCGTAAACATCGGGGTTGTTTGCCTCTGAACGATAACCACCTACCACCTCTTGCACTTGCTCAAGGCGCGTCACACGATTGGTCTGCACGTCATGCGCATGCACGCGAGTCCAAGACCAATAGGGGTGCTTACCATCCATGAAACGCTGCTGACCATTATCGTAGAGTGAGAAAGCCCCATCAAAGGATCGATAAATCTTGCCCTGCCGATCGTAGCTGACCATGCTGACAGGCAATAATGTGCGTGCATCAAACGCCACCCGTTTTTTGCCGATCGGGGCCCTTGGGTAGCCAGTAGGCTCAGCCTCAACCACCAAGACTTCTGGTATCAACTCGACCGAGGTGTCCCAGAAGGTCTTGCCTTGCTGTCCTCCATGCACGGCCCCACTCCAATTCTCATCGTCTGCGCGCCAACCGCTGTTAATCGCCGCCAACATAGGTCCACGCTTTACAAATCGATAATTGCCCCAGGTAAGGAAAGGATCTCCCGCCGCCCAAGCGTCTGAGAGGTAAATCGTGGAGCCAGGAATCATTGGCTCGAAGCGCTGATTTGTCGGGAAACGTCGAACTCGCTTGAAGGCGGGGAGGTAGCCATATAACTCGGGATACCGATTTTGATCGTATGGCCAAATGTTCAGATAGGAGGTACCGCGACTGTCACTCGGCGTAAGAAAAAAGACGGATTGGAAGCGAAGTTTATCCTCTTGCCCTTTCATGTAAGGCTTAGGGTCCAGCACAATTCGACCCGTTGCATTCATCTCTACCCAGCAGCTTTGATACTCATACGACACATCACCTTCGGGGTCGAGATCATATTCCTTCACGGCGTAAAACGACACGTCATGCCGTCCCCAACTCAGTGTTGCGCCCGCGAACACTTCGCTCGCCGAGCGCGGATCAGGAAAGGGGTTACCACCCACCCAAGGAGCGCCCTCATCGGTGACGACATTACCATCCTCGGCAAAACGCGCCCTACCCTGATGCCTCAGCGTCGCTTCGATATACTCCCATGGACTCAGTTTATAGAGATCAGTGGTCGGCGGCGCAACCTTCAGTTCCCGACCCATTTCGGAGACCTGCAAATATTGAATGGGATCGAGTAGCTCACGAACCGCCTCGACATTATCCGCGTTAATCGTGTCGCCTTCCTGAACCCGCCCTTGGGTATAAGAAGTGAGCGAAAGTAGCTCATCAGGATAGACGCCCTCTGCCGACCCCTTGGCCGCCAAAGTCGGCCATAGGGGTAATAGCACGCCTGTGCGCAATATCCCTTTTGACAGTTCTCCAAGAAAATGTCTCCTAGAAAAAGCGTGATCGAACTTTCTAATGTGCACAGGGGCGTCTCCCAAACGGCGTTGCTACCCACTTCCAGAGGAAGCTTTCTGCGAATACCATTACGCCGACGCCTGCACCAGAGAGCGCAAATCTACCTTGGGGTCTGCTAATTTTATCGGATCTACCTCTCGACCATACAATCGCTTGCCAGCCATAAAGGCCTTGGCGGAGTTGACAGCCTCCACTGCAACGAGACGATTTTCGCTGAAATAAAACATGGCAAACTGATGGTCTTCTTTATTGCCTCGACACACCGCTTCTGTGCCATCGGCTGAGAAACCGACCGCTTGGAGCTTCGAAGTATATTGATCACTCCAAAACCAAGGCACCGAGCAATACTCCTCCCGATCGCCCATCATATTAGCAGCAGCGACGCGGGCTTGATCAATCGCATTAGGCGCTGATTCGAGTCTTAGCCGTCTTTTAAGAAGGGCATTCGGATGATTGGTACAATCCCCCGCCGCATAAATATTGGCGTCGGACGACTGACAGAACTCATCCACTAGCACGCCGTTTTCGCACAGGAGCCCCGCTGCCTCTGCCAACTCGGTATTGGGAATGGCCCCAATACCGATCAACACCAGGTCTGCATCGATCTCTCCGTGTTCGCAGACTACTCTCTCAACACGGCCCTCTCCCTCTAAAGCGCTGATGGCTGCGTTACAGCAGATCTTCACACCATTAGCATGGTGAAGGTCAGCAAAATACTGACTCATTTCATCTGTGGTGACGCGCTTGAGTAGTCTATCTGCCGACTCCAGTACCGTAACGGACAGACCCGCTTTGGTGGCCACAGACGCGAACTCTAACCCCACATATCCTCCACCAATCAAACAGACCCGACGGGCATTACCCATGGTCTGCTTCAGGGCCTCAACATCGGCAAGCGTTCGAAGATAATGCACTCCCGCTAACTCGGCGCCGGGAATTGCTAGATTTCGTGGCCGAGCCCCCGTAGCCAACAGTAATTTGTCGAACTGGATGGATCTTTGGTCGGTAGTGAGCAGCTGTTGAGCACCCGCATCGATCGACCCAATGGTTGTATCGGTCAGTAACTTTATGCCCTGCTCTACATAGAGCTGCGCGGGCCTGAGAAGCAAGCTGTCATAAGCCAATTGTCCACTGAGATACGCTTTAGAAAGTGGCGGCCTTTCGTAGGGCGGGTGGGGCTCCGAACCCACTAGCGTAATGCCGCCTTCGAACCCATTTATCCTCAATTGGAGCGCTGCTGTGCCTCCAGCCTGTCCGGCCCCGACAATGACAAACTCCTTCATAAAAAACCTCTGTTTCAAATCTAGCCAGATTCAGCACAAAACCTAGCCTATCTCGCGTATAGTGTCATAATGATATTATCTACAAAAGAAATATTTTTGATTATCAAAATTGTATAAGTCTCCAAAAAATTATTAAATCAGGGTAGGCCTGCACAACAGCGCTAAGCGGTAACGGGGGTTGATAACAGTGAAGCCAAAAAATGAGACATACAGGCATGCGAACATAGAACGCGTTGAGCGTTCTAACGCTTCGCACCGGCTATTTGAGCTTCTCTATCGCGTGCATTACGTGGTGGGCATGAAAGTTCAGGATACTCTGCGGACCGATGACACTCTGGATCGACACCAGATTGCCGTGATGTGGATCATTCGCTCTGAGGGTGTCGACGGACGCTCGATACCGCGGAAATACGTCGAAAAACAGCTCACCAGTTGGTATGAAATCAGCAGCAGTGCCATCTCCAAAGCCATTCGCTCATTGGCATCCCCAAAGATAAATCTGCTAACAATCACCGAACATCCAAGTTCTGGGCGAGAGAAACTGATCGAACTGACTCCAGAGGGCATTCAGTTCATGCAGCAAATGACTCGTAACGGATCCGCTATGTGCGAGTGGTTTTTAGAGAACATGTCTCTGTGGGAGAGGGAGGTGGACGTCTGTTTGTATATCTACACCAAAATCACCACCATTTTCGGCAAAATGATTGATCAAGAACGGCTGGCCGCAGGAGAGCCAATCGCTGAAGCCGCGCCTCAAGAATCAGTCCTTCATCACCCCTTAACCGCCCAGATGGGTGAGCGAAGTTTTTCTTGGGAGGAACTTCCAAGTGTGCCGAGAGAGTACGCCACACTGATGCAGCTCAATATTTTTTTTCCTATTCACTACAAAGCCGGCAATAAACTAGAGCAAGTAATGCGGAGCGGCACTGGTTTGAGCAGGCAACAAATTATTATTCTGCTCCTAATCAATGGTGAAGGTGAGAACCACTCGAGCATGGCACGAAAGCGCATTGAGAACGCACTCGCTAGCTGGCTTGAAATTACGAGTAGCTCAGTGTCCAAAGCTATTCGCTCACTGACAACATCGGAAATGGGTCTTCTCGCGATCAATGAGAGCCCCGATTCGGGCAGAGAAAAAATTGTTCAAGTGACCGAGAAAGGCGGCGAATTCATTGAAAAGATGGTGGCCAGTGCGGTTGACTACCTACAGGGTCTCGTCGATCAACTCAGTGATGAGGAGATCGACATGGTGGCGCATATCTTTTCAAGAACTTATGAAATTTTTGAGTCGTACGATGGTCCATTCCGCAGCCGCTAACGGTTAAAATCCCTCCTCGGGGGCCACCGTAACCCTGATGCCGTCTATGTCCTCCGCAGCGAACAATTGGCAGGATAAGCGGCTGTCTTCATTGCCGAAGTTAAGAAATTCAATCACCTCTGCCTCATCATCGCTGGGCGCCGGTAGCCTATCCCTCCACTCCGCTGCTATATACAGATGGCAAGTCGCGCAGGAACACGAGCCGCTACAGGTCGCATCGACCAGGTCCTGTGTGCGCAAGGCGAACATAAGCGGCTCTCCAGCGGCCGCCTCTACTTCGTGCTCTTCACCTTTTCTGTCAGTGACGAATATCTTCATACCACTTGATTCCTATTCACTCTGTATCGCAACGCGATTCACAATATTTCATAAACTTGATAATTCAGTTGGCCGCCGCCAAACCGAGTCATTTTCCCAACCGACATTATGTCATTGAGCCAAGCGTATTTCTCGGAGCTGGTCTCAAAGTTTGGCGCTGAACGCAGATACATATCTTGGTCGGTGAGCACCTCCCCCGCGGCTGACCGTGCAGCGAGCTCTTCTGTCATTCTCACGACACCCCCATAATAACAATAGAGCGTCTCGCCGTCGTCAGTCCGCATCGCAAGACGAGCATCAATTTTCCAATTGCCATTGTCCTGCACGCGCGCCCAATCTCCCCCCGGACCGATCATATCGCCACGGAGCTGCGGACCTTCGAAAGTGCCACCGGTGACATTAATCACAACCAGCCCCGGCGTAGCCACTACCGGCGGCTCAAAGCTAATGTCGATGCTCATCAAAAATCTACTGTCTATTCCACCCTCTGACATCTTGTTGCACTCCAGTTGGTTATTCAGTTTTTAAGTAATAGAAAAGCCATTTAAATCGGCGCCAGCGTGAGCGCATTGCTCTCGATAAAGGGGAAATCCACCAAAGAAAAACACCACATTCCGGGGCTTACCCGGAATGTTATCGCCCATGTAGTAATTGTCCGATTTGGGGAACAACGTCATGTTGCCAATATCATTGGTTAGCTGAACATACTGACGCTCAGCTTCCTCCTCCGCCTCGATAAGTTGCGCATTGCGCTCGCTGACGGTCGAAAAGAGATTACAAATAAAATCACCTTGGTATTCGGCCAGCAGAATCGGGTTATAAAAAGGACTGTGTGGACCGTTCACCCAAAACAGGTTCGGGAACCCATGCGTCATCATCCCGAGGTAACTCGTTAGACCCTCAGACCAGCGAGCCTTGAGGGGACGATCCTCCCTGCCTCGAATATCGATCCGATCCATGGCGCCTGTCATCACGTCAAAACCGGTGGCAAAGACCACCGCATCCAAGTCAATTTCTTCGCCACCGACGACAATTCCGCTCGCAGTGAATCGCTCTATGGGTCGATCATTGAGATCAACCAGTTGTACATTCTCCTGATTGAATACCTCCAGATAATCTGTCTCTGGAGACAGACGACGAGTCAGGATCTGGTAATCAGGGCACAATTTGTCTGCTAACGCCGGGTCATTCACTCGCTCACGTATTTTCTCACGCGCAAATTCGGCGAGCGTCTCGTTGGATTTATCGTCGAGCAAACTATCGGTATAGGCGTAATAAGGAGACAATCCTCCCGACGCCCAGCGATTTTCGTACTCGGCACGCCGTTCCTCGTCACTCACCTCGAGCGCCGACTGCGAAGGCAGCGGCGCAAGATCGGAATGAACCAGAGTGAAGCCTGCGAACGAGTCGTACTGCAGCTCTCGCAAGGCTGCATAGTTGTCTTTCAGTTTAGTGACTTGTTCACGATCTACCGGATGATTCTGCAAAGGAATGATATAAGACGGCGTGCGCTGCATGACGAGAAGCTGTCCAGCTTCTTTTGCCACCTCAGATATCACCTGAATACCGCTTGATCCGGTACCAATAACCGCCACTCGCTTACCCGCGAATTCCGGCCTCTGATGTGGCCAACGACTGGTCATATACTGCTCACCAGTAAAGTTTTCCAAGCCCTCAAATTTCGGATCGACCGGCGCCGAGATCAGCCCAGTCGCCATAATGCAATACTGCGCAGAGATGACTTCCCCCCGATCGGTGGTCACTGTCCAGCGTCCTACTAGCTCGTCGAAGATCGCGGACACAACCCGTGTTTCGAACTGTATCTTGTCCCTCAGATTGAACCGATCAGTGACATGGTTTGCGTATTTTTCAATTTCGGGTTGCGCGGCATATCGCTCGGACCACTCCCACTCCTGCTCAAGTTCCTCGGAAAATGAATAAGAGTATTCGACGCATTCAATGTCGACTCGAGCACCGGGGTAACGGTTCCAGTACCAGGTACCCCCAACACCGTCCCCCGCCTCAAAGCATTGGACAGAGAGTCCCTCTTCTTGTGCTTTATGGATCATGTAAAGGCCAGCGAAGCCCGCTCCCACCACCACAACGTCCATGTGCACTACATTTTCTTGTTTATCAGACATTAGTATTTCCTCCCTGCCTCAAGCGGGCACGAAGTTGACAGGACAACTCGAGGGGCCGTAGTTAATAAAATTTCGATCCTGGTAGGTAACGGGCCCGTCTCCAGGCTCCACCGCTTTATAACGATCCAGAATGCCGTTGATCATCCCCGCCGCCTCATTTCTTGCGACAAGCGACGCAATACAGTGATGAATTCCATGACTGAAAGTGAGGTTCTTCCCGACATTGGGACGGTGCATGATGAACTCGTGTGGCCGTTCAAACATCTCTGGATCGTGGTTGCCCGCGCCAAAAAAGACGCAGACCCACTCCCCCTTCTTGATCGGAGTCCCTGCGATTTCTGTGTCCTCAAGGCACTCTCTGAAAAGCCTTTGAATAGGTCCGTCCCGGCGAATACTCTCCTCAAGAAAGGGCCGGACGAGTGAGCGATCGTGGCGCATCTGTTGATACAATTCGGGCATTTCCAGCATCGCCGCCACCTGGTTACCGATCAGGAAAACGCTCGACTCAGCACCGCCCGCGACCATCGTGATGCAAAATCTAACGACCTCTTCGGGCGACAGCTTGCGGCCGTCATCGCCCTCTGCCGTGATAAAACCGGTCAGTAGGTCATCGTCTGCCAAGCCTCGCTTAATCATGTCATAACGCTCAGCCACCTGATCAGTGTAATACTGATGCAACTGAACATTTGAGGCGGCTTTTTCGTCTGTAGTCATTGTGGAAGTACCCATATAGGCATCTGCCCAACCGCGAATATTTTTAAAGTCCTCTGCCGGAGTGCCTAGTAATTTAGCGATAAACCGCGCTGGCAAATCAGCGGCGAGATTAGTCATTACATCCAGATGGCCGTCGCCTTCCTCGTCCAACATATTGGCAATCGTGTCGTGTAACCAAGGCGCAACTGCTGTCTCAACTCGTTTGGGTGAAAAGGCCTTTCTCGCGATGGTTCGCAACCAGGTGTGCTCTGGTTGATCATGGTTCACCAGCATCAATGTCGGCGCATCAGATTCTTCTTGCATTCGGTCGCGAGATGAAAAAATTTGATGGTTCGACGCAACGTGAACCAAATCCTTGTATTTCAAAACGGCCCAAGAGGGAATTGGCTCATCCATCCCCTCTACGGTTCCCGGCGGATAACCCCTCACCCCAAACTGCAAAGGTTTGTTACGCAGCATGTCGTAATAAGGAAATGGATTGCGGATAACGGCAGCCTGCTCAAGGTCACGAGCATGGAACTCGTCACCGGTAATAACTAAATCATCTGACATTTTTTCTTCCTCTTAAATTTAGTATTTGCTTAGGTAGCGTAAAAGCCGCCATCAATGACCAACTCAGAGCCCGTAACGTATCGGCTCGCATCCGACGCGAGATACACGACACCCGCGGCAATATCGGAGGGCAGACCCGGCTCCCCCATGGGGACAGCACTCAAGAATCCAGCGGCGGCGGCCTCCATACTCGGCGTGACGCCAAGGTCAGTGAGCTGTTCATAGAAAAGGGATCCCATATCACTGTCGATGATGCCGGGATGAATAGAGTTACATCGAATATTGGTCTTCAGCATCGCGCACTCTGCTGCGACAGATTTAGTCAGCAGACGGACAGCACCTTTGGAGGCGTTGTAAGAAGCAAGCGCTATAGAACCGGACAACCCCATGACAGAGGACAGATTAATAATCGACCCGCCACGTCCGCTTACGCCATCGGGGCGCATGGCTCGCAAACCGTGCTTACAACCGAGCAATGTCCCAGAAACGTTAACATCTTGCACGCGTCTGAATTCCTCAACATCGAGCGCTGAAAGAAGATTCATCGGTACAATAGCGGCGGCATTCACAACGACATCCAGACCACCGAATGAAGCGATCGCCAATTCGACCGCCGCCTCCCATTCCGCCTCGCGTGTCACATCATGCTGCATCGAAACGACAGAACCACCCTCTGCGATAAGGTTGTCTGCGACGGCTTGGACCGCCTGCTCATTCACGTCTGTAGCGACTACTGACGCACCGACAGAAACTAACGCGGCGCAAGTCTCGGCACCGAGATTGCCCCCGGCTCCAGTGACAATGGCCACTTTGCCGTGCAGCTGAAATGCCGCCTGGTAGTCCATTGCATTACCCATCTTCAATCTCCCGTCCTATTACCGAAAAATGCGCCTGCCGACTCGACCGACTGCACCCTGTTGTTACACAAGCACTCCGCACTGGCTGACTTCAGAACTGGTAGGTGAGCCTGAAGGCCACCTCTTCGACATAATCAAAAGTCGACATGGCATCCATATTGTCGTTACCACCACCTACAAAATTGGCGAAAAATTCAGCACTGATCGACTTGCTGGGCTTGTATCGAACGCCAGGCTGAACGAGATAGCCGCCTTCCGGGTCCCACAGCACTGCGAGGTCTGCCCGCCACTTTAAAGTGGGCGACGGCTGCTGAAGCGCGAAGGAGAGGGCATTGAAACTGCTGCGCCCTGTTGGTGGTCCGAAAGGGGTCGCACCATATCCGTCCAAATGACGGCCAAAAATGTCACTCTCAGACTTATGGAGCCACTGGAATACCATGTAGGTAGCCGGGAACTTCTGGGTAAAGCGATGATATTTTTCAACCACCATAGAGGTGATGTATTCATCTTCAACTAAGAAATCCGCTCCAAGTAGCGATGGATCTGTGAATACGCGATCAGGCGTAAACGTCGCCTCAAACCGGACAATCAACTGATCAAGAAAGGAGTCTTGCTCGCCGAAAAACATATAGTTTGCGCCGAAACCATAGATTTCCTCTCGGTGGTAGGTGCGTTCAATATGGCCCTTGAACTCGCCCAGACCGGCGTTTGGAGAGAAGAAAGCATCTAAAATCAATGTAGAGAGCTCGTAACTATTGACTGGCGTATTGGGCGGCAAACCGAAATTACCCAATGCACCACTCACAAGTGCTTGCGCAGACGGAAAGTCGTCGAGCAGTGCCTGCAAATTCGAGCCATCTAATCGAGACCCACCAGCCTCTGTCATCCACTGAATAGCTGAGTAGATACCCAGTCCACCTGAAAAAGGCTCAAAGGGCGTTTGCGCCAGAAGTCCGCCAATACCTGGATCCGGAATTCCCGCTCGGTCAAAGACGTTCACTCCCGACTCTGTCCATCGGAAGGCGCCGTCGGGGTTCACTCGATCGGTATATGTGAACTGCAGCCCTAACTCACCAATCTGGCCTCGCAGGCGCGCGCCAAAATTCACCTCATCATCAACCTCGTCGAAGCCCGCTTCCTGGTGAACGGTAAAGGTAGATGTAATGGCGTTGTAAGGCGTGTTCGCATCCGACAACACAGTAGGCTGAAATTCTTGCACCCAACCTTCTAGCTCCCAGTCATTCTGAAAGCGGTAGCTTCCCCGAACACCCAGTGCTGGCACGCGCTTATCAGCGAACTCCTCGGAAGCCCAGTCAAATGCTGAATGGCGACGCAGATCCAAACCATTGGGATTATCGAGAACCCTAAAGAAAATAGACTCTCCCCAAGCAATTTGTTGATTACCGACCCTTAACCAAAAAGGGCCTGAGTTGTAGTCAAAGTAAAACGACGGGAGATCCACCATGTAATCGGAACCACAGATTTCGAAACGGGTCGCACAGTCACCACGGAAAGGCGTCTCAAAATAGTTCGTTTCACCAGGGCCACTGTCATAAACATCCCAAGCGTAGAGACCTCTTAGTTTGGCAACAAACTTTAAGTTGCTGCTGAAAGTTGCGTCGATATCCAGCTCAGCGCGGGTGAACATCACGTTCCAGTCGTTGTTTTCGGTAAACGACGCTGGCCGCGTCACTGTGCCCGGCAAAATTCCTAGTAACGGTTCAACGGCGTTAGGCGCTTCGACCCCGTTAAAAACGTTACCCGACTGATTCCAAGGATTCTCGTTACTACTATCGACGCTGTAAGCGCCCTCTTGTCGAATAAAGCCAGAGACATACCAATCGACCGCCAAAGCAGACTGCGAGAGCCCCGCCAAGAAGATGAGGCTCGCTCTGGTGAGAGTTTGCTTAACTCTCCACTGATCTGTTTTCATCACATTTCTCCCGTAGTAGGACTGTTTTTATTGCAATTCAATTTTCAAAATAGTGGCTTGGTGACCCGCCAGCAAAAGCTCCTGGGGCGAACCTGTCGCTTGCGGCAGTAATGCCAAACCCTGATACCAACCGGCTGTCAGAGCAGGATTCTCTAGCTCACTCCAACTCGTTCCTTGATCTTTACTGACGATAAAGTTTCGGATACCGGTGGCGAGTACAACGCCCGAATCAGTTCGGGTAATGTTGAGCAAGATATCTTTGGTCGGTGTCGCGACTGCAGCCCATGTCTCACCGCCGTTTAGGGTGGTCAGGACCGTCCCCTCCTGACCCACCGCGTAGCCACTACCTGACGGCCCCATATACAGCCCAAACAGAGAGGGATCACCGAGGTTTCTCTTCTGCCATGTCAGGCCACCATCATCTGACTGCAGCACTAGAGAAAATTCACCGACGATCGTAATCCGACCAGCATCCGACACGTGAACGTCGTAAAGATGTGGCTCTACGTAGTCATTCAAAATTGCAAACCAATCGAGCGATGAGGCTTGCCAGGTAAGTCCCTTATCACCAGAACGCAGAATCGTCCCAAATGCACCGGCTGCGACTGCAAGTTCACCGTTTGGCGACTGGGCCACACTCATGAGACGGGCGTCCGTTCCGGACTGAACTTCCTCAACATCCACGCCAGAGCGCCGGTAAACGCTGCCTCCCTGACCCACATAAAGTTCGATGTCGAGGCCGCAATCCACATCCAACACCGCACTTTCCGTAAAGCGGTCCAACTCGACCCATGTATTACCCCGATCTCCAGACTCGAGAATCAAACCCGCCTGACCCACCGCAATGGCACGATCTCCGCTGAGACACAGCCCATACAGTGCCTCATGTGCGGTGCCGCGATTCACAGGGTCTACCTCAGCACCCTTCTCATCCGAACGCGACATCGCCTCGAAAGAGGTTGTCAACAACGAAGCCAGCAACAGGCGGACTACGCATGTCGGCCCCTTTTTCATGCACCTAGACGTCGGATAGCGGGAACGGTCATGTATTTGTCGTATAGGTCACCTTGATTCCAACCCGACTCGAAGCCACCCCTGATATTGTCGGCTTGGTAAAAACGGCTCATACGATTGGTCTGCACATCGTGGCAATGGCAATGCGTCCAGCTCCAGCCAGGGTGATTGCCGTCCATCTTGGTGGTATCACCATCAACATACTGACTGGTCGATGCTTCAACGGATTTCCACAATTCTCCACGTCGGTCGTAAGTCACGCAGCTGGTGAACATCATGTTGCGTGTGTCCAACCAGACTCGCTTCTTCCCCACTGGTGCTCTGGGGTATCCGGTCGGCTCTAGATCCACAACAATGCACTCAGGCACCAATTCCATGGAGGTCTCGAAAAATGTCCGACCCTTAGGCCCGCCGTGCACCGAGGGTTCCGAATTCGGATTGCTACCATGCCAATTCTGGGAAATGCCGCCCAACATTGGTTTGCGTTCGACTACTTTGTAGTTACCCCAGGTCAGCATTGGGTCACCCGCGCACCAACCATCGGATAGGAACAATGTGATACCCGGCACTAACGGCTCAAATCGCTGACTGGAGGGAAAGCGTCTCACGCGTTTGAACGCAGGAATGTATCCAAACAAATCCGGAAAGCGGCGCTGGTCGTTGTACCAGGTGCTTACAAAGGAGGTGCCTCTGGAATCGTTGGGGTAGGTAAACCAAATTGAGTTGTATCTGAGAATCTCTTCCCGGCCCGGCCAGTAGGGCTGATCGCTGTTGACCAGACCGATAGTGTTCTGCTCAGACCAACAGAAATCGTACTGATACTGCTCTGAGCCATCGGGGCCAATATCCCAGTCGCGAATCCCATATAGCGCTTGATCATGCCGGCCCCAACTCAGTGTTAGGTTGGCATAAGCCTCAAGACCCGTTTTGGCATCTGGGAAGGGATTGCCACCTATCCAGGGTGAACCGTCTCGAGTGGCCACATTGCCGTTCTCATCAAGGATTGCTTCACCTTGATTACGAAGCGTTGCTTCGAGATATTCATGCGGGAACAGCTTGGTGACATCCGTGGTGGATTTAACAATTTTAATCTGACGCCCCATATCTTTGACTTCGATATAGGCAATTGGATCCAGCAGGTCTTTCACGTACTCGACATTGTCGGCCGTGATCATGTCGCCAGTGCTGACCTTTCCTTTGGTATAGCCCTCAATGGAGAGAAGCTCGTCAGGGTAAGCCTTAGTGATATCCTGTGCGTTGGAGATCAAAGGCCAAAGCGGCGTAAGCACACCGGCACCCAGAGCGCCCTTGCTGACTGTTTCGAGAAAATGGCGTCTGCTGTAGTTGTGATCATATTTTTTGATATGCATATTTTTCCCACCCGTTTATCGTTCTTAATGAAATCTTTCGCGCGGCGCTAAACTGACGCCCCACTCCCATGTCACGATGAAAAAGAGAATTTCATCCCTTCCGCTTCTTCTGTTTCACGTTCGAGTACCAACAAATCTTTTGACGCAAGAAATTTGGGTCTGAAGAACCAGATTTCCAATGGAATCACTATCAATGCGATCACCATATTGATCAGCATTACCATCACCAGAAGTAGTCCCATATCGGCCAGAAACTTGAGATCCGATAAAAAATACCAAGGTAAAATGGCGATCAGCACAATTGAGGCGGTAAAGAAAATGGCCTTGCCTGTTGTGGCAACTGCACGATCAATCGCAGCGCCATGGTCACCATTCTCAGAGAACTCTTCACAGATCCGGCTCAACAGATAAATACCGTAATCGATCCCCACTCCCACACCGATGGCAGTGATCGGGAGCGTATTCACGTCGAGGCCAATTCCCAATTGGACCATGACAGCACCGAGCAATAGGTTCGAAATATTCACGGGTATGAGCAAAATCAGACCGGCAGCAATCGACCGATAGGCATAACTGCAGGTCACTAGAATAACGAGGTTCAGCAAACCGAGGATGACCCACTGGTAATAATCCACCGTGTCATTGATCGATTGCTGCAGTGCAATGGTCCCAGTGCCCAAACGCACCGTGAACGCGTCGTGGTCAGAGCCGATCGCAGCGACAGCCTGTTTAGCCTGAAGCAGCGCCAAATCTACGGTCTCTTGCTTGTTGTCCTTGTACCAGAGAGAAACGGTCGAATTCTGTTGAACAAAATCCGTCACGTGAAGAAATGCCTTGGGACCCGTGCCCACCATGACCGCATTGGCGGCGGCGGTCACTGCGCGCTGATCGTCATCAAGCGGCGACCATTTCGGGTGCCCCCCACTGAACAGACGGTTCGCCTCTGGCAGATAGTCAGCGAAGGACAAGGTCGCAACCGGTGGAGATTCGCCCTGCTCTAATGCACTCTGCAGCGCCAACATTGAAAAGACCGTGTCAGCTTGTCGCGAGACACGGCTGGGATTATTAGAATCTTTGGCCTCAAACACGATTTCGAGGGTATTCAGACCAGCAAAATTTTGATTAATCTCTGACACAGCCTGGTTATAATCCGAGTCTTCCCACAGCAGGTTTGACCCCTCGACCGGATTACCCACCTTGATCTGTAACACCTGAGAGACACTAAAAACCACCGCCACGACCAGTGCCAACGCGGTAAAACGCGCGCGCCGGCCATGACTCAACCGTCCGATTGATGCCAGCAATCGGTAAATCACTCGATGGCTACCGACACTCTCTAGCTCGTTGCCGAGAATCCGCTGAACATTCTTGGGCTCGGGCAACACTGAGAGAATAATGGGGGACAAAAGCACGTTGGTCGGAAAAAGAATCAGCGCCCAAAACCCGCAAAATAGCGCGAACCTCTCCATTGCCGGAATGGGTGCGACCATGATGAGGAAAAGCCCTGCGGCATCGGTCAGAATCCCCAAAAAGCCGGGCGCCATCATGACTCGCAGCGCCCGCTCAGCAGCCTGCTGCTTGTCAGCGCACTTTTGATAAATCTCGTAATAGCGCTCTACGAATTGCACGCAATGGCTGAAGGATCTGGCGACGAGAAGTAGCGGCACGACCATGATCAATGGCTCTATTGGCTTGGCTAGCCAACCTACGAAACCAAACCCCCATATCGCCGCGATAATGCTGGTCAGCAATGGCGTCACAACGCCCGCCACATTCGCCATGTAGAGCATAAGTGAGAGAACGAGTGCGGTGATGGTCACAGCGAAAATACTCAACATTTCGACTTGGTGGCTATAGACCCAGCCCGTCAGTATTGGCTGGCCCGCTACATACACCTCGTGGCCACTGTCGCGATTCGCGGCTGCGAGTTGCTGCACATAGGCAAAGACATCCGCATAGTCGAGCTTTCGCTCAATAAAAGTGGCGGTGACCAATGCGGCGCTCTGATCTTCTGACACAAGGAATGCCCTGGCATTTGGGGCCTTCTTAAGGCGCCCGCGAAACTCTGCCACCTCACGTTCGTTTTGAGGCGCACGGTCACCCATCAGGGGCTGGCTATCGATACCAAATGGCGTGGCCCTCGAATAGCGTGCCTTTTCCGTTGCAATAGACAGGATTTGATCGTGATCAACTCCCGGGGCCAAATCGATGTCGCGGGTAATGTCCCAGACCTTCTGCAATGTCTGGGGGTTGTAAATGTCGCCTTCCCGAGCTTTCACCATCACAGTGACTGTGAGCGGGTTGCCGAAGTTGGGATGATCTTTATAGGTTTGGACAAACGGGTGATTTTTGGGGAGAAGGTCAGAGAATATGGTTCTCAGTTCAACGCTTTTGAGACCCCATGCAAAAAAGAGCGTGATAACGAACAAGATCAGAGCAGACATACCTCTGTTCTTCATCATGGCTGACGCCAATTGACCGCTCATGGCTAGGGAACCCGACATTTCCTACCTGATTTATTGTTGTATTGAGCGAAAATACACTCCATTTTTAATAGTGTCCATAGGAAACCTTTATTTTTTGACAA
>Ga0315320_10002157_pt1 | contig 16238 bp, 12 predicted proteins | sample M140m21515metaG_FD_203458 | JGI IMG/M metagenome (GOLD analysis project Ga0315320, IMG submission 203458) | Ammonia-oxidizing marine archaeal communities from Monterey Bay, California, United States - M1 40m 21515 | ecosystem: Environmental > Aquatic > Marine > Coastal | place: USA: California... | reverse complement strand
CGTACGTGTGCCATCTGCCCCTTCGGCGGTCTCGTTGATATGGCCGGGAGGGATGATGATTTGGTTGTGCGAATTGATGAACGTTTGCACCACGGAACCTTGGATAGTTTGTAGGACTAAATTACCGTTCAGAATTTGAATGGCCGTAACCGATGCCAGATTGCTGCCTTCGATAATTAGGTTTTCTTGGGTACGTGTCAGGCGATTATCCTCACCAGCATCAATGATGCGAGTGATCACTGGCACCGCGGTTGCGGGCGAGATGGCGTTTTCAAGAATCGACATCTGAGCGTCATTCGGAAACACTACGATATCATTCGGCCCCGGGCCCTTGATGTGGCCCCAAAGACTGTAGGTGTTGGTGTTTCCGACCACGCTGGCTTCGCCGCTCCAGATGACCTCAAAGCCCTGACCGAGCTTGGTGAAGGTGTACTGAATAGGACCCCCGATAGAACCAGGGCCGACGTTGGTGGTGAGTAGCTGGGCGGGCCCCAGGTTGTTGGTGTAGTTATCGATCCACACCGTGTTGTCCGTTCGGTTGAAAGCAATAGGGATACCGTCTGGAGAGACCCCAAGTTCATCGGCCACAAACAAAATATCCGGCTGGAAAATAGCCCGACCGACTTGCTGGGTGAAATGCTTGAGGGTGGGGACGCCGATAAACGCTGAGGCCCCGGGCGTTGTGTCGTTGAGGTTCACGACATTTTGCCCGTTGGTGCTCACAAACACATCGGTCCATTCATGTGTTGTGGCGGTGAAGTTGATGCCGAGGAATGAATCAAACTGCTGTTCCTGAAACTGAATCTTGTTGATGCCGCCGCGCATGGCGATATCCACCAAGGCGGGGGGCGCCTGCACAGGCACGCTAGAGGTGATGGGCAAACCGGGAATCAGGCCGGCATTGCGGCGCGGGACGTAGGAGCCTTGAATGCCGGTGGGATCAGGATAAATCCGGCCGCCGCCTCCGGGAAAAACAGGGATGGCAAAGGTGGGCAGGAAATTGGCAGGCACCATGAGTACCACGTTGGGGTCGAGCCCTTCGTAAACGTAGTTGTTGGTGCGGTACAAGTATTTCAGGCCGCCGGCGTCATCATAGGTCAGCGCATGGCGCGGTTCGTAATGGCCGCCCATGGCGTTTTTACCGTCGTAGTACACACCAAACCCAAAGAGCGTGGGTTGTTCGGTCCAGAAAATGGCGGTATTGCCGTAAAATGCATCGGTGATTGCGGAAAGGCTGGTCCACGCGTTGCCGGTGGTGTCTGTGGTGAATTCCTCCATGTCGGCAAAGGTGGGCAGTGTGGTTACCCCCACTGAAGGCGGTGCATCGTGGATCAGACGATAGCTAAATGCGACGTTGTTGATTAGCGAAGTGGGCTTGTAGGTGATCGGATCAAAATTGCGCAGGCGCACGTTGAAATTGATTTGTGTGCCGGCAGAATTAGTGGAGGTGGAGTGAATGCCAAACGAATAACGATAAGGATTTCCTAGACCAAGATGGTTGATAATGAGTCCCAGCGTGAGGCTCTTGATGTCGATGACTTGGGCGTTTTTCGCGGTAGTGTTCAGCCAGGTGGTGTTGTAATTGCTTCGGAAACCGTGGGTGGTCAACTCCAACGAACTGACGCCGCTGTATTCGTTGTTGTGGAAAAAGTTGTTGACCGAAGTGAAAGCTTCCTTCACCGCATCGCGGCCTTCCAGGCCAAAGTACTGCATGAAACTCGCGTCAAACGCGTAGGTCAGCAAAGGAATATTCCAGCGGAAAAAAGTTTTCAGATCCTTGGGGCCACCCAAGTCATCCGTATAATTGAAGTCAATGCCGCCACTGGCCAACTCTGCGGGATCCATGGGGCCGACCATCACAAAGGCCGAAGCCTTCGGTGCTGCCCACAGCCCGAACAGACATGCCCATACCAAACACAACCGTTTCATGTTGCCCAATTCAAATGCCGGAATTGTTAATGGTCGTGCCCCGGTCAAAATCTCCACCGCAAAACGCCGTGGTCTTTAGGGGCCAACCCTCCTTGGATTTGATTATGGCCTCTGGTTTTAAGTGCCCAACCCTTAGTTGTTCGCAGAAAAAATAGCGCCGCGAATAAGCTGTGAATAAATACGGGTCAGCCGGTGAGCGTTCGGAAATAGGAGGAGGTACCGTAGATAGTGAGGGCAGTTAAGGCCCATGCGCCAAAGAAGGCGATTCCCAGGACGATCGTCAATTCCGCGGCTTGCAGGGACCATTGGAGCCTCTGTCCGCAGCCGAGCAGGGTGAGGGTTTCCATTTCGCGTGCGCGTAGACGGCGGGTCAGGGCGATGATCAGGGTTAGTAATGCCCCCATAGCCGTGGCGACTAGGGCGTGGTGGGTATCTAGGAAATCGCGTACTCGCAGGATCATGCCCATGAGTTCGGCCATCACATCGGGGGATTTGAAAACCTGTAAGGTGGTGTTGTCCTGATAATCTGCGAGCAACAAGGCTTGGCCTTTGGCGTCCTCGGTCTGGGCGAGCAGGGCGGTGAGGGGAAAGGTGTCCCGATCTCCGTGAAAATGAAATGACCCCACGTTTTCAGGGTTAATTTCGAGATGTGTCTTCACTAGCTTCGGGCTTGTTCCGTTATGGTCCAGGTCTGGATCGTGGCCGTGGCCGATGCCTTCCATGATCCAGGCGGTTTCCAATTGCACAAAAATCGCCGTGTCATCGGCTGTGCCGGTTGGAGCCAGTACGGCGGTGATGTTCAGCTGCAACGGATAATCGCCGGCCAGATCGAAAAGATTTTCGCGGTCTGTCAGAATTGTATCGCCGGGGTCTAGTCCCAGTTCCGTTGCCACGGTGGCGCCTATTTCGCAGTCGCCGAATTGGCCCATGGTGTTGCCGCCCGGCTGCATGCCAATATTTCTGAAATGAAAATAATCCACCGTCGTGCCAACGACGGGATAGCCTTTTGCGGTGAATTTGGAATGCAATGGAATAATGATTCCGCGATGGCGGTCCGTTAGCCGAGTCAATTCGCTGTAGGGCACGGTGCCGTTATTGCGGGCGCGGAAATACAGACCGTGCAGGACGAGATCAAATCGACTGCCCTTGGGGCCAATGACTAGGGGCGTACTGGCTGCCCGCGCACCGATGGCGCGATCGAACTCGTCGACCAATCTATGTGTCACCAGCGGCAGATACAGTGCCAGCGCCAGGCCGAGGATCATCACGACCGACTGCCTCGGTCGCGCGCGCAGATAGCGCCAGGCGAGAAATAGGCTAGGCATCAGCAGCCTCCCGAGCATGGAATGTTTCGAAATCAATCACCTGCTCAAACCGATCGAGCAAGGCATGGTCATGCGTTACCATCACCAGCGTGGCTTTGCTGGCTTTGGCTTGATCAAATAACAGATCGAGAATGCGCGTTTTGTTGGGTGGATCCAGATTACCCGTAGGCTCGTCTGCCAGAATTAGGCCGGGGTGAGGCAACAGCGCCCGACCAATGGCGACGCGTTGGCGTTCACCTTGTGATAAGGTGTCGATGGCGGCGCTCAATTTGTCGGTGAGCTGAAGTGTTTCAGCGAGCGCTTCAAGGCGCGCATCCACTTCGGAGCCCAGCGTCAGCGCGTCATTCAGTCGGTAGGGTAGCCGGAGGTTTTCGCGCACATCTAAATAATCAATCAGTCGAAAGTCTTGAAAAACAAATCCGATCTGCTGAATGCGAAAAGCCCGGCGGTCAGCTTCGGCCAGCGTATGCAAGGCGTGTTTGCCAATTTGGATCGTCCCCGATTGCGGTGTGGCGATGCCAGCCAACAGGCGGAGCAGCGTCGTTTTTCCAGAGCCGCTGGGGCCGACGAAGGCCGTTCGCGAGCCAGCGGCCAACGTTAATTCCGGAATGCGTAGTCGAAATCCCGCATCGCCATAACCAAACTCCACCGCTTGCAGTGTGGCGTCCATCAGTCGTCATCAAACAGGCGCAAGCCAGTCTCGAACCGCACCCGCTTTTCGTCCGTCACTTTAAACGCCGAGATCCGGCCGCGACCTTTTTCCGAGACATCCAGTGTGATGCTTGCGGAGTACTGGTTTTCTCGGGTGTGAATGTGTCCCCAATGCTCTACCGTGCCGGTGACATTCCACGTGCAATTAAACGTAGCCGCAGCGTCCAGTACCGGCTCGATGGCCGCGATGCGCACCTCCTCCACATTGGCGATGGCACCGCCTTGCTCCTGCATGCTCAGGCCGGATTGGATCTTGAGAAATAACTCATCTAGCAACGGGCCGTTTACACTATGCGCCAAGGCATCGTAGACATCGCTCTGATCGTTGTAATCGTAGGCGCGGTAAATATTTTGGAGGAGAGTGGCGGTGTGCTTCGTATAATTGGCAGCCGGTGGACGATCTGCCACTGGCACGTGATCCTTGAACAGGTACGCGCCGATCAGCCAAATGCCGACCACACCAAGGCTGCGCGGGATGCACTGTGGATGATTGCGATACAGCATCCAAGTGAAGCCGCCCCCGGCAAAAGCGATTCCGATAAGAATAAAACTGACGCGCGAGAAGGCACGCTTGGACGGTGCCGCTTGCCATTGGGTTTGAAATGAAGCGACGGCCGGGGCCTCGCCTTCTCTCGCCCATTCGAATCGTGGCTGGTCTTTTACAAAGAATTCCTCGGTGGGATTGGCGTTCCGATCATACACGATGGATCGGAGAAACGGTGCGGACTCATGAAAAACTTCCCAGGTCATTTGCACGCGATTCGGCGGGGACTTGGCTGGGTAGCTGAGGATAATGCCCAGACGGGCCTGATAGGCACTGATGCGCCGGGGTTCGGCGTTCTGCGCAAAGTCCTGGATATTCAGACCGAAAAACTGCAGCCGCTGCAGCACGGGTTTCACCGGAATGCCGTCGATCTCCACAGGGTTGCGGTCGCGAAACCAGTCGGCGATTTGCGCGCGCATGGCATCTTGTTCGGCCACCTCTAGAAATTCCGGATTGGCGCGCTTCAGCGGCATCCATTTTTCAAACGTCAACAACGGCACAAGGATTTCGTGACGCACTTCACGATCGTTCAGGTAAATGTACGAGTACAGGCCAGTATAGCTGGTGATGCCGAGTTGACGCTGGAGATCGGCCTCGCGTTTCTTCTGTAGCTCGCGCCAGTTCTTGGGTGCCTCGGTCGGCGGGTTGTCCCAATCGAATGTCACCGTATGCGGGCGGCCATGCTGCAGCTGGGTGGGTTTACTCAGCCAAATACCTTTCTGCAACGTCATGAAATCCATCACCGAAGGGACGACCGCCTTGGAGCCACCGAACTGTTGTAGCACGGTTATGAATTTCGGTTTTTCCTTGGGCGGAACATAGCGCATGAGATACACGGCATGCTGTTTCATCAGCTCAGCCTGCGGCACGCCTTCATCCGGGATGGCCGACAGATCGCGGCGTTGCACCTCGCCCTTGAACACTGCGCCTTCATCGTCGCGCAGCGTGAAATGTTTCAGCAAAAACGCATCATGCTTTTCAGCTGCCTGCCGGAGATCATCGGCCTCGAACAGCGTTTTCGAATCGGCCTTGAGACTGTGGAACAGGACAAGATCCTCCAGCATGATCCGAAGCTCGATCAGCACCTCGTTCTCTCGCACATTGGCGACGGCGTTGCTCATGGAAATGGGATGCGCCACGGCCGAAAGGGCCGCGGCGAGCCAGAGAGCCGCGCTTAGTCGTAGGGAATTCACGGCCGCGATCTATAGCGGAAACCCGCCCGTTACGGAAGCTAGAACGGGATCAGCTAGGCGTCATTTCACCTCAATAATGGTCTCCACCCAGTTGCGAAAATGCATATCTTTGGAGTCGATATCAGCAGTGACGACATACACACCGGGCTCTTTGGGTGCCTGAATTTTGACCTTCACCGCACCTTCACCGCGCGAAGCTAGGGTCATGGAAGCCGGGCCGCTGAGCACTTTGGCGCCGCGATGATCGCGAGGCGTGACCTTAAACGTCCGCTGGATCGGAGAATGATTGATCACGCGCACCTCCACCTCGCGGGTTTCGCCCGGCTTCATGATATTGCCGTAGGGATAAAACGTAGCCCATCGCTCATCGATGCCGTAGTTGGGGTCATCCCACGGAAATAACTCGCGCAATATTTTGGTCCGCTTTGCGTATTGTGTTTCGAGATAAGACAGTTCCTTGTCCGAAAACCGAAACACACGCGGCACGTGCTGGTTGATCAGCCAAGTGTCTTTGGGCAGTTGACGGATGATTTTGAAACAAAGTGGATAACCGGCGTCCGGATGGACCAAGTTGCGATTGAGCAGGCAGTAGTCATCGATGCCTGAAGGTGCAAATGAATCGCCAATGAAAAACACCGGCTTCGCCTTCGGCCGTTCCACCAGCAACGCGCCATGGTAAATCATCTGGCCGGGGAAATAGCGAAACGTGAATTCGTACTCGTGCCACTTCATCGTTTCCCCATCCTTCATGCCTTTCACATCCGGCACCGCATTCTCAGTGAGACCGGGCATCAGGTAGCGGCCAGGATTCTCCACTACATCCTCGTACTCCGTGGTGGTGTATACCGGGCATTTGAAATGCTCAGCGGCGGCCTGAACCATTTGCGAATGATCATCGTGCGTGTGCGTCAGGAAAATACCATCGATCTGCTTTACCACACCGCGCTCCACCAGATCCTTGGCTGTCTCAAACTGATTTTCCCCGCCGCAATCCACCAGAAACCCATGTCCATTACCCGCCACAATAATGCGGCTGGTAGAAAACTGAATGATCCATTCCGGCGTATCGAGATGCAGGCAGTACGGCATCAGATCGATCTTCGCCCCCTTGCCCAGCACACGTTCACCACAAATCCGCATGCGCTCCTCTTTAAAATACCAATGCAGCGCGTTGGTGGAGAGATAATTTCGATACAACGCCTGCACCCGCCCGATCAATTTATCGATCGCCTGTGCCGGATCATGTATCACCGGCCCGCGCGCCGGATAAATCACATCCGGCTTCCAAGCTTTGATTTTTTGGAGGCTGCTCACCAAATCCGCCAACCGTGCCCCGTACCCGTGATAACCGCCCACCTTCGCCTCCGGAATTGCATCCTGAAAACTATACAGATCAAAAATCTTCCCATCCCCATAAATCAAATCCCCCGTAAACGCGCACCGCTTCCCATTCACCATCGCCAAATAAGAAACCGCCCCGCGTGTATACCCCGGCGTCGCTATCACCTGAAACTTCACCCCTGCCGCCTTCACCAAATCCCCGTCCTTCACCCACCGCTTCACCTCCAACGGCTCCACCAACACCTTCGTCGACTGCTGCGTATAATAATGAAACCGTTTCTTGGCCATATTGAGCCAATAATCGTTTATTTCAGAATACGGAGCGAATATTTGGTTTTTGCTCGATGGCACAAACTCGCGCCGATGATGGGTGAGAAGAAGATGAGTGCGATCACCGTCGGGATTGTTGGAATGATATACCGCTACATTACTTGCGGTGGATTGGTTTGATACAACAACGGCATTGATTCCTTGAATGACCTTTACTGCAATCCGATGTTTTGGCGCTTCAGCAGAAGTTACCAATTCGGCAAAAAACAATACGAACAAGGCATAATTCATCACTAATTGTGTGAAGATTTTTATCTGAAGACAATTGAAAATTGAGTGTTTTGTTTGATATTGGTCCAATATTGAATTATACGAGGATTTCGCGTGGATTTGAATTGTTCAACTAATCCTTACTCTTCAGCCGAGCATCAAAAGGGCGCTTCGATGCCATTGTGGGGAACTATGGTGTGGCTCGCATTAACGTGTGCAGCAGTTGGTGTATTTGTTTCCGTCAAATTTAGTGCAGGCAATCACATTTTCCTCTTGGTTCCTGGCTTGATGGCTGCGGTTCATGCGATTCGATGTAAGGGATGGCAATTCTTGCCAAAAAGTGCATGCGCATTGCTCTCCCTTTGTCTAGTGGGCCTAGTGGCAAACTTGATTAATTGGCATGGTATGGTTGATCCTGTGCGGGCTACACTTAAATTGAAATACTTTCTAATGGGTGTGCTAGGCGTTGTGGCCTTCAGATGGGTTGCCGATAAATCGGAAATCCGAAAATGGGGGGCAAGGGTTTTCAACCTCCTGATGATTTCAATAATAGTTTCAGTGCTTTATGCAGTTATAGGCCATCTAACGGGCTTCGATTTAAAGGAGTGGGGGGACTCAGATTTTACAAGGCGCGGCGGTTTAACTGGAACCATGAGGTTTGGGTATGGCATGGGTATGATGCTACCCGTACTAATTGGTACGCTCGTTTTTTGCCGTTCAAAATTGAACGCATTCCAGAATAAGATTTTGATCGGGGCAATAGTGTTTGGGGTTATTGGCTTATTGTTGACGGAAACCAGAGGCGGATTATTGGCGGCTCTTATTGGTCTTGGAGTATTGGGATTCATAAAAAGCAGGGCTGCAGGGATTAAGGTCATGTTATTCGGGGGGGGGGTATTGGCTCTAATGATTGCAGTAAACATTTCCATTGATACTGGCGAGAATAATTGGCGGTCCTCGGGCTATTTCCGCGGACTTGATGATGGCCAGCGCTTGTCAATTTATCAGGGCGCTTTAGCGGCGATTGATGAAAGGCCGCTCAAAGGATTGGGGCATTACCAGCTTGGGCAACATTTGTCGGAAATTAAGGAGCGCCACGGAATTGCCCACGTTCATGGAGAAGCGAGCCATGCGCATAATATTTTTCTCCAGATCGGTGCTGATTTTGGCCTTATAGGATTATTGGCTTTGGTGGCGTGGATGGGCTTGTGGATTCGAGAGTTGTTGGCAGTGGGTGGATTACCAATGCAATTGGGACTTCCGTTCATTGCAGCAATGGTTGTGGGCGGCCAATTCGAGTATATTTTTGACGCCAATAATTCGGTTTTGATTTTCACGGTTTATGCGATCAGTATCTCGCCGCTCCTGATTGAATTTAATAAAAAGAAAAATGGCGGATTGGCAGACTAAAAGGGTGTTGGTTACTGGAGGGGCGGGTTTTCTAGGCTCGCATTTATGTGATCGGCTTATTGCTGGCGGTGCAGAAGTGCTGTGCGTGGACAATTTCTTTACCGGTCGTAGGTCTAATGTTGCTCATTTATTGGAACATCCACGGTTTGAGCTGATGCGGCATGACGTTACGTTTCCATTGTATGTGGAGGTTGATGAAATTTACAATTTAGCTTGCCCGGCATCACCCGTGCATTACCAGTATGATCCAGTGCAGACAACCAAGACCTCCGTGCACGGGGCCATCAATATGTTGGGCTTAGCCAAACGGACGGGCGCTAAAATTCTTCAGGCCTCCACAAGTGAAGTGTATGGGGATCCCGCCGTGCATCCGCAAACAGAAGAATATTGGGGCAATGTTAACCCAATTGGCATCCGCTCATGTTACGATGAAGGTAAACGTTGTGCTGAGACGCTATTCTTTGATTACCATAGGCAACATAATGTGAAAATCAAAGTGGCCAGAATCTTCAACACGTATGGCCCTAGGATGCACCCTAATGATGGCAGGGTAGTTTCTAATTTTGTTGTCCAATCTTTAGCCGGAGAGCCAATCACGATTTTTGGGAATGGATCGCAGACTAGGTCGTTTTGTTTTGTGGATGATTTAATTGAAGGATTTATCCGATTTATGGATACACCAGATAAAGTTACTGGCCCGATAAATCTTGGTAATCCGGACGAGTTTACCATCCGAGAATTGGCAGAGTTGGTGTTGGATCAAGTGGGAGGGGGCTCCAAGTTAGTAGAGAAGGCTTTGCCTGCAGATGACCCTCAGCAGAGGAAGCCTGATATTGGAGTAGCTAGGGAAACACTGAACTGGGAGCCCAAGGTAAAGCTCGCCCAAGGGCTCGAGCGGACGATTGCATACTTTGAGGGAGAGTGCGCAAGCTGATCACTTTTCCGCCCGACGAGATGTAATCCTTATGGCATGATCGGGGGGATTTTCTGCCACTTGGATCATATAGCCAAATCCTCCTGCCCCAGCTAGCTTCACGCCCAAGACTTCCTCTTTCGCTTTGGAAATGAGGTCTTGAATCTCAGGGCTCACATAGCCAGAGAAAAGCGCTTGTTGTGCTTCGTGCACTTCATTGATGCAATCACCCAATTCGCGGGTATTTCGGTTTTGAATCGACTGCCATGTTGCTTCTGCTGCATCTCGAAGTCTGTGTATTTTCGAGGGTGAAAGATCTTCATTTCCATCCAAAACTGCATAGCCTGGAGGGCGGGGACGTGTTTGAACAAGGCTGATACAGGAATCGAGCCATCTTAAGGTTTCCTCGTCATTAATGGACTCGATATGATGAGGCCAATAGCTATCTTGGAAATTGAATTTATTAACTCCTTTGACAACTAAGCCTAATGCATCAACTGCACCTGAAATATATTGTGATCCTGGCGGATTTTCGACTGCAAATATAATGCGAGCCAGTTCTTCACTGGGCATGTCGGGCGGTAACTGATTTCCAAAAATGCGGCGGATTTGCTTTCTAGTGCTACTGGACATTCCTGAGCGGTCGTCCAATATCAAGGTTTCGATCGGGAGAATGACGACGGCGCCAGGGATAACGCTGTTGAGCATCTGTTGGTCATAGAAACCACTGAGGTCCAAGCGGTGCGGAATGCGGTCTATCTCTCGGATTGCTGTGCTGGACCGTTCTGGCAAACCGTCTCGAGGTTCACGTTTCAAGACAATGTATTCCACTCCATGAGCTTCACATAGCGTACGCTTTTCAAGCTTGTCCCCGTCTTCATTGATCACAAAAAAGTCCGGCCGTTGTTCGATCAATATGTCCTTAAAATTCAATGACGAAGTGTCCTGCGGGACGATGGCTCGATTCACGCATGCAAGCGACTGAATGATGTATTGCCGTTCGTCTTGAGTGTAGATGGGTGTTTTACTTTTATTTAATTGTGAATTTTCATCCGAACCGATCACTACGGTCAGCTTTCCAAATTCAGCAGCGCGCTCGAGGAATCGCGCGTGTCCACTATGGAAAAGATCGAAGAACCCCGCGACCAAGGCTGTCTTGTTTTTGTTCATTAATTCAACTTGGGGTAAGTATTGTGTAGCGCGCTACGGAAGGACTCAATTGAAAGTTCTTCCGCATATTTATCAATTGCCGAGTTGTAGGAGTCCTTTGAGGCTTGTGGAGCCGCATCTATCTGGCGCAGTTTGTTGATGAGATCACCCAATGATTGGTCTTTGAATAGTATTCCCAGTTTTTTTGCCCGAACGCGCTGGCCAATTAAGTCAAAGTCACTAGCAATCACGGGCCGGCCCGCCAAGACGGCTTGGGCAAGAATGTTTGAATTTCCAAAGTGACTCAGGTACGGGGCAAGGACATAGTCTGAAGCTCGGAAACAAAGGCTTTCCTCATCTTCCGTAATATATCGGTTAATAACCTTGGCGCGGCCCTCTTCCTCCAGGCGGAGTGTTGCTTGCAGGGTATTTGGATCGTGATTTTGCTTGCCGGCGCACAGGAGGTACAATTTTGAAGAGCGGATAGATTCCAATGCGGCAGTGACCAAGTGAAGGCCTTTGCGGCGATGTCCAACCCCATAATTTAATAAAACTAGGGCGTCTTCAGAGATCCCTAGGTGCGTCCGGGCTTCCTTTTGCGGGATTGTGATGCGAGGACCGGGTGTGGGAATAAACTGAAAAGGGGTATCGGGAAAGTCCCTACTCATGTCCTCGGCAAAAAACTCATTGAGCAGGCAAATCTTATCGAACCATTTCCCTTTAGATAGGCGGTTAAACCCGATGCCTTTGATTATTTGGTTGAGACTATTAAATTTTGTTGAATACCAACGCGGTCGTTCATAAATACCTCCCAACCGACCGCGAAGGATGTTGGGTGGCCGCAGCCCGATGGCAGCACGCCTCAACAGGGAGGAGGCAAACCCATCCAGTGAATTGACGAAGGTGGAATCGGCCTCTGATTCCTCAAAGCACGTGGCCAAAGCAGCTAACTCTGAACCCTCCCGAAATAACCCTGATTTTGAGTAGGCATTGATTTGGCGAGTTTCAGAGAGTAACGAAGGGTTTTTTTCGGAGAGTATGGCTTTTGCATTGTCGGTTCGCAAGTCGATGGCCAAGGTGATTTGCCTGTTTGATTCCAGTAATCCCTCTACAACATGTTGAAGAAACATGAGATGGTGCCCTTCGGTCCTAGGCTCAAAAAATAATAGGCGTCGGCCGTTCATGCGTCAGGGGGATACTCGGTATGTTTCAAGTGCTCATACATCCGGCTGTGACGGTAGAACGTGGAGAAGGCCGTGAACCAAGCGATATAGAACCCAGGGAATCCATCGAGGAATCCCAGACGGAAAATGTATGCTCGAAAAAATCGCCAGACTCCGCGGAAGATTGCCGAAATAGCACTCCAACGTTTCCCTGAGTCCAATTGCCGTTGGAGAAAGATATCACTAAAATATTCTAGCTTCCGGAGCTGGCTGTTCATGGTGGGATTGGAGTAGTGGTACAAGTCTCCCTGGAGCTCTAAGGCGTTTCCATCCAAATCCATTTTGTCGTGTTCCCGGGAGCCTTTCCAGATGCCCCGCCCGTTGCGAATCAATCTCAGACTGTGATCGGGATACCAGTCTCCATGGGTAATCCATCGTCCTAAAAACCAGACTTTGCGCGGGAAATAGGCCCCATTTACTTCTGGCGGGGGGGAGGTAATAAATTCAATGAGGTCATCCTGCAGTTGCGGTGAGAGTTCTTCATCCGCATCCAGACAAAGTACCCAAGGTAGCTTGGCATATTTGAGCGCGATATTTTTTTGATCGCGATGTCCTTGCCAATCGTGTTCATAAACCAGTGCGCCATATTCTTCCCGGGCGATTTGTTCCGTGCTATCTGTACAATCATTCACCACCACGATGATTTCTTGAGCTAGTTCCTTTACACTATCCAAACTTCTCCGAATTCGATGAGCCTCATTATGGGCGATCATCACGACACTTAAGGAAAGATTTTTGGTCGCATCATGCATCATTGGGCAATTTCAAAAGTTGATCCATGACAGACTGAGGGGATACCCCCCGAATGCATGGGTCACTATGTTCGCAAATGGAGAGATGGCCGCTACACGGGCAGTGACCGCCTTGGAGAGCCACGTTGGTTGTGCCGAGTGGGCCCCAGCGATGGCTGTCGGTGGGGCCAAAGATTCCGATAGTGGGTTTACCCAGTGCCGCTGCAATATGAAGTACAGAGGTGTCCATGCTTACAAAAGCCCGACATTGGCCGGCAGTTGCTATGAATTCGTTGAGGCTTTTTAACTTAGGCAATCGAGGAAGATCGTGGATGCGGTTTGCCAAGTTGGCCAAAAGGAGTTGCTCTCGCTCAGAGGGACCTGCGGAGAACAGGTGCCGGATATTGTGCTTATTACACATCGTGTGAAGTTGCTCTAGGAACTCCAAGGGCCACTCTTTTTTTGGTTGGCTGGTTGTACAGTGAATCAAAACTGATTCTGGAGAGATGGGAGATGGGATGGCCGATTTTTCTGGGTATATTTCGGGAGCGAGATCATTTGGAAATGGGATATCCCATCCTTTGAGCAGATGTAAATCCCGGACGACCTCATGTCGGTTTGGGTCCAATTCTTCTATTGTTTTGGAATAACACCAGCGGCGCCATTTGGACCCCCGTTGAATTTCAAATCCCAATGATTGAGGGGCTTTGACACAAAATGAAGTAATGGCGCCTCGGTCATTACCTACGAAATCCACGCTCCGTGAGAACCGTTCGGCCCTCAGCTGGCGAATTAGGCCAAAATTGATGGATCCTTCGCTGCGATCCATGCCCCACACTCTCTTAATCCAGGGAATTCCCCGTAAAATTGCAGTTGCCTCAGATGGAACCAGAACGTGAATCTCCGAGTCTGAAAAGGATTTTTTCAATGCCTTTAGGGCGGGTGTGCATATGACAACATCCCCGAGGCTTTTGAATTTTATGGCTAAAATCTTTTCCTTTGGCACAACGGTCCGAGGCAAGCTTGTACTCGCGGGCTAGGGATGTTCAAGGAAAACCCCAATCAATGATTGTGGTCGACGCGCAGGTGCTGGTGAGGGTATTGCCTTGACCGTGACTGAGGATCCAGGTGACTTCGCTAAACTTCTGCCCCCCAAACCGAGGATGTTGGTGTTGGATTTGGGTTTTTTGGGGGACTCAATTCACCTGATGCCAGCACTGGATTGTATTCACCAATCGGTGCCTAATGCTTGTGTTGATGTGATGGTCGCAGAGCATGTAACGCAGATCATGGAGGTTTTGCCTTGGTTGAACCGGGTCATCGGCTATCCGAGATTCCCAAAGGGGCCTAAATGGTTCAATCACGGTGAGTGGATTAAGTTGTTACGCACAGCAAAATATGACGCCGTATTAAACGTGAACGGCTCTGATAGAAGTTCGATTTTGACGTGGTTGACTGGTTCCCCCTTGAGACTGGGGCGAATACCGAGAAGGAAAAAATGGTGGTGGCGCCGGAGTGTGACCCATTGTGTTGAACACCCTTATCGAAATGCGCCTGTTTTCGAACAGACAGTTGAAGCGCTGAAGCTCGCTGGTTTCGCAAAAGGAGATTGCGGTTTCCATGTGGTGATTCCGGAATCTGCGAAGAAAGCCGTAAACGATCAGCTGGGTGGCTTGAAAAGCTATGTTCATGTTAGCCCGTTCACCACCGAAAACTATAAGGAACTACCTCCGCCGTTGTTGGCTCAGTGGCTAAATCGATTAAACACTAAACACAGCCTGCCGATCGTTCTTTCCGTGGCACCCAATGAGCGCGAAAAGCAAAAGCTACAGTCTCTTCTGGAAAAACTAGATTTTACGCCTGCAGCAGTATTTCCCGGCACGCTTTCTCTACTGGAGCTGTCGGCAATTATTGATCAGGCTCAGTGGCACATAGGGGGAGATTCCGGGGCGTTACATGTTGCTTTGATGTGCGACACACCGACACTCGCGTGGTATCGCAAATATGATGGCTTGATTGAATGGGCGCCACCCGGAAAAAGCCACGCACGAGTCATCGGACAAGCTTCCTCTGATGGTTTAACAGGCATTAGTTTACAAGATTTGGAGAATAGCCTTCAGACTTTAAAATCTCACTGAGCCGACTCCGAAAAGCTTCAAACGAGTGCCGATTCCAAACACGCTGTTGAAAATCAGGCATTGGAGCATTTTCCAAAAATCGCTTAACAAATAGTTCCAATTTAGCTTCATCGTTGGTGGCAGTCTCTGGGAACAATGCTTCGGCTGCATCAGTCTTCCCCCCCAAGTGTAAGCAATCAAGCATAGCGCATTCAATTGCTACCTGGCCAATGTTAGGAGTGTTATCCATGTTGAGGCAAAATTGCGCCCGTGCGATTTCTCGAAGCCAATCATCCCAAGCCATATTGGGCTTGGGCAGAACAAGGGTTAGCCCGTATTTCTTTTCGAGTCGCTTGCCAAAGCTGAGTGCTTGCCCAAAGTTTCTAGACTGATTATTGGCCAGAAATATAGTGCCGGATTTTTTAGGTAAGCTGTTATTAAATATTCGGATTTGCTCTATTGGGTATGGATAAGGAAGAGAGTGCGGGGTCAGGTTGAAATTGGATCGCATCTCGGATATCACGGAATTCCCATAAGGCAGCGTGACAACATCACAGTTTTCGTAGAACTGGCGGGAGTGTCTGTTGTAAATTGGCTTACGCTCCTTCGCGGTTGATATGATAGTCGCATTTGGATATGCGGCCCTTAATCTCTTAGCTATAGCTGCGGGGGATTGATCCCAATAAGCTCGCCACTGCCTAAGTGGTTTTGAAAACTCATAGGCAGCAAGTACGATTTTCGTTGAATTACGGGCAGATAATTCTGAAGCGCGCTGATAGGCTCCTTTGTCCACAAAAGGGATGTTCCATATATTTGGAAATAACCGGTTAGATAAACAGCCCGGCAATATGAAATCTTGGTTTTTGGCATTCCTTGCGTCTCCGTTTTCAACTGTAAACGGCGATACGCAATCATCTCCATAAATAACCAGATCCACGGTAAAAATTACAAAATCTCGTTCAAAGCAGAATCCTGTCCCACCCACAGGATTTCTTCACAGTTAGTTTCCATTGGGTCCACACGCCTGAAAAAGGGGAGGTTTTCACCTTTAAGATAGAGGTTGAAGGCAGAAAATACTTCTCGCCTGTTGTAAGAGATCTTTCCGAACGGAG
>Ga0315320_10002151_pt1 | contig 16260 bp, 17 predicted proteins | sample M140m21515metaG_FD_203458 | JGI IMG/M metagenome (GOLD analysis project Ga0315320, IMG submission 203458) | Ammonia-oxidizing marine archaeal communities from Monterey Bay, California, United States - M1 40m 21515 | ecosystem: Environmental > Aquatic > Marine > Coastal | place: USA: California... | reverse complement strand
TTCACTTCGGACTGGATCTTGTTGGACAGTTCCAAGACTTGAATTTCCTTGTTCAGCATCGCGACGACCTTGTCCATACGCTCTGCTGTCTCAAAGGTCTCAAGCAAGTCCTGTTTGTCATCAACACTGATTCCCAGGTTGCTCGCAACGATGTCAGCGAGAACACCCGGGTTGTCGATACTGCGAACCAGGAAGCTCGCTTCAGACGGGATTTGCGGAGACAAGTCGATGATTCGCTGCGCCAACTCACGCAGGTTGCCCATCTTCGCATTCAGCTCGTCGGGATGTTCAGCAAGCTCTTCAAAGACCTCAACCTGACCCTTCAAGAACGGCTCCGTGTGGTTCCAGTTCTTCACACGAATACGTGCCAAGCCTTGAATGATGACCGACAACTTGTTGCCGGGCATCTTCACCGACTTCAGAATCTTGACGACCGTACCTACTTGGTACAAGTCACCGGTGTCGGGGTCCTCATTCTGGGCCTCTTTTTGAGCCAGAATAGCCAAAAGCTTATCGTTCTCGAGTGCCTCATCAACAGCGAGCAACGACTTTTCGCGGCCCACATTGATGGGGAATGCCAGAACCGGAAAGATAACGGTGTTGCGAATCGCGAGGATTGGAAGCTCAAGCTCTTTCGGCAAGCTTGGCCCATCCTGTGTGGGGGTATCAGACATGAATACCTCATGTTCGGTTAAATATGGTCCCAAAGAAGGGACATGGGTAGGAACTTGAACCCTAATGTGCCGACCTGTTGCGGCAAGCCACGCAGGCGACATTTATGCTCGTTTTTCACGCAACCACGGTGCTCACCCGATTTCGAGCCACTCTTTGAGAACCTCTTCCGTGTGCGCGCCCAACGCCGGAGGGGCCAGTGGAGAGGCCCGAGGTGCATCATTCAGGCGGTACGGCAAAGGGGTTGAGCGCACGACACCTTGCCCAGCGGGGTGCGGGTGCTCCACGAGTTCCACCTCTGCGACCGCTTCTGCAACCGAATTTATGGGTCCAGCAGGGACACCCGCCTGGTCCAAGGCATGACACCAATGTTCCACAGTATCTTTTCCCAACACGCCCGCGATCAACTGTTCAAGAACAGCCCGGTGTTCCACCCGCGACGCATTGGTTTTAAAGCGCGGATCGTCACCCCAGGAAGGCTGCCCAACAGCAACAGAGAACGCACGAAAGAGCTTGTCGTTTCCGACAGCTATATTGAAGTGCCCATCCTGTGCTCGATAGGTTCCATATGGATGAATCGATGGGTGATGATTCCCAAGCCGGGTTGGCGCCACATCCGCGTTTAGCAGACTCGACGCATGATACGTCAGCAACGCTGCCTGCCCATCGATCATCGGCACATCGACAAGCCCACCCTCCCCTGTATTGGACCGTCGAAAGAGGGCCGCGAGTATGCCCTGTACGGCGTTGAGGCCCGTGACAAGATCGGCGATGGAGGCACCACATTTCATTGGCCCACCATCGATTTCCCCCGTAATCGAGGGGATTCCGCCCATCCCCTGGATGACCAAATCGTAGCCGGCCCGCTCCACATCTCGACCAAAGCCACTGATCGAACAATAGACGAGCCGTGGATTGCGTTCCCGAAGAACCTCCGGCCCCAGACCCAATCGATCCATGACGCCAGGACGAAAATTTTCGATAACGACATCGGCCTGTTCGGCGAGAGAAAGTGCAGTGGCCCGATCAGCTGGATCCTTGAGGTCCAACACCACGGAACGTTTCCCGCGATTGATCGATAAAAAATAGGTGCTGACACCGTGCGAGAACGGCGGCCCAAACGATCGGGTGTCGTCCCCTGAACCGGGCCGCTCCACTTTCACTACATCTGCGCCCAGGTCGGCCAGGTACATTGTGGCGTACGGGCCAGCGAGAACGCGAGAGAAATCAAGAACTCGGACTCCAGTTAGCGGGGCTGACATGTACATCTCCTTGCATTCGATGCGTTCGACACTCGCTCCATAGACCGACTGGGGGCAATCTGTCCACGCGACCTCGGGTGAACACGGCCACTGCAAGCCACGGCTGCGCCGGTGCCCCCACACACGACAAGGAGTTCATCTGTACGCCGGGAGCGAACCGGTACGGGCGGGGCCGAGCCATTGGGATAATCGCGACAATTCCACGCCTTGACATAGAGGGGCGCGGACGAGACTGTCACCGTATGCGGGATTTTGTATACATACTTCAACACGCGGGGTTCATCCTGTATGCGGTGCCCATTCTTTGGTGCACCGTCGCATTGATTCGGGCTCCTTTGGCCGAGAACACCATTGCTCCCCTTCGACTTTATCGTCGTTTAGGGCCACTTCTTGGGCTCTCGCTGGGCCTGTGTATCGTGACGTCCATCGCCGGATTCTGGTTGGACTACGGTAGCTTTGACCTCGACTGGAGCACCACGGAACGCAGGAAAGAAGCCGCCTGTGTCGGCACCTTTTTCCTGGTATGGGTGTCCAACATTAAGCTCGAGGTCTGGACACTCGAGCCTGTACGGAAACGAGACAACAACCCACCAGCGGCGCCCGCAGACATGGACCAGTTTGGAGAGGCCGTGCACGCCTTAAAGAGGCACATGTCTCTCCACTGCATCGGGCTCGTCTCTGTCGCTGTCCTCAGCTCGAGCCTTTAAGATCCTGCCACAAACGTTTGCCAAGAATCGAGAAGATGATCGCTGAGGAGAGCACGACAAAACCCCACTCGTACGGCCCCATAACGACGGGTGCAGGGGCGTGGGCAAGGGCGAACATCATGGCGTCTCCAGTCGACAAGCATCAAAACCCACGCGGCGAAGGCATTCAGCCGTGTGCTCCCCCAATGCAGGGGACCGCAGGTGGGCACTATCCGCACCACCTGGCAAAGGGTGACTAACCCGAACCGAGCCATTCTCACGCGACACCGCACGTCGAGCCCGATGTTGTGGAAAGTCGACCAACTCATCGAGGGACAACACGGGAGAGCAACACGTGTGCGCCAGCAACTCTGCCCACTCGTCGCGGTCGCGTGACGCAAACAGGCGAGCCAGACTGTCTGCATCCATCTCTACCGGCTGACCCACCGCTTCACAAAACGCTGTCCAGAACTTTGGCTCCAATGGTGCCACCGCCAAACTCCGGCCGTCTTTACATACATACACCCGGTACTGCGCTGCACCACCGCTGAGCAATTCACCGCCGGGTTTTGGGTTTTCTCCAGCGGCATCCATGGACGCAACCAGTGGCGCCATCATAGCCAAGGTACCCTCGGTCATCGAAACATCCAACCAGCACCCGGCGCCGCTCCGTTCTCGCTCGTACAACGCCGCACAAATGCGCATCGATGCCGTCAATGCCCCACCGGCTAAATCAGCAACGAGCAACCCTGGAACATCTGGTTGACCATCATGCTGCGGCCCCAGTGATAGCGCTCCAGACACCGCCTGAAAGCCCAAATCATGACCTGGATGTTGCCTCATTGGTCCAGTTTGGCCGAAACCCGTAATGCTACAAATCACCAACCGAGGGAACGCCACCATGAGGGCTTCGGGATCGAGACCCAGACGAGCCATAACGCCGGGCCTGAAGCTCTCGATTAGGACGTCGGCGTCCGACAAAAGGGCCCGTAGCGCCTCCTGATGCGGGGCACTCTTGAGGTCCAAAGCCACCGACTTTTTACCCGCGTTGATGGCTGAGAACCACGCGCTCTCTCCATCTGCACGAAGCGGAGGCGCAAAACGGAGATAGTCGCCACCGCCTGGGGCCTCGACCTTGATGACGGATGCACCCATTCCCACCAAATACCAACTGCACATGGGTCCCGGAAGCAATCGAGACAAATCGACAACGCGAACACTATCAAGTGGTTTCATACAGGTAGCGTATCCGATGGACGCCTACGCGGCTTTGCGAAGAAACTGCTCCAGCGCCAAGGCCAACCCGACATCGCCCGAGATGGTGAGTCGCCCAGACAAAAATGCCCGATTCGACCCAAGGGAGCCTCGGACGATCCGCATAAACGTATCGGCCGTACAGCGAACCTCACAATCCTTCGGCCCAGTCCCAGTTGGGGCCACGCGCGATCCACCTTCGTCGCGCTCGACCTGCCATGAGCCGCCTTCTGGACCGTCGATATGAAAGGCCACCACAACGCCATCTGGCAGCGTTTCATCAACACTGCGCAAACTTCCTGGAACAAACGCTTCGAAAAACTCGCGTGGTGTAGTCACAGAAACCCCATGGAAGGAGACACTCCACGCAAGATGACTTCCTGAACGCCAAGCGTCAAATTTGTTACGAAACGAAAACGTAAACTCCTCCCCTACAGTCATCATCGGAAAGTTAATGGTCGGACTTAAGCTGCGAATTGAGCGTCCAACCGTTAGGGGACTGCATGGCTGATGTATCACTCCCGAAACCCATCTACGTCGTCTCTGATGGTACGGGAGATACCGCAGAAAAAGTCGTCCGCGCGGCGCTCCATCAGTTCCATGGGTACTTGGTTCACATGCAGGTGTTCCCGAACGTCACCGAACGAGATCAACTCGAGCGACTCTTCAAACAAGCCGCCAAGGATCGTGCGCTGGTGGCCACCACTCTGGTACGACCCGACATGCGTGAAGCGGCCAAGGAGCTCTCGCAACGACATCGGGTCAAGAATGTCGAGCTCTTAGGGCACCTACTGGTTCAGATGACCAACTTCCTTGAAGCGGCACCTGAAGGGGTACCCGGGCGTATGCACCAGGCCGATGAGCGGTATTTTGAGCGTGTCGAAGCCGTCGAGTTCACAGTCAAGGCCGATGATGGGAAAGAGCCCCGGCTCATGCTGCAGGCCGACATCTTGCTTTTGGGTGTCAGTCGCACATCAAAGACGCCCTTGTCGGTCTTTCTCGCACACAAAGGGTACAAGGTCAGCAACGTTCCGATTGTACTCGATAGGCCACTTCCCGATTCGCTTCATTCGGTCGATCAGAATCGAATATTTGCACTCACCATCGATCCTGAATCTCTGCGTGACATTCGTTATCAACGGATGGAAACGATGAAAATGCCCGGACGCACCAACTACAGCGACATGGGCTACATACTCGCAGAGTTAGAATGGGCAGAAGACTTGTTCCGCAGACAACCCTCTTGGCCCGTCATCGATGTCACCCGAAAAGCAGTAGAAGAAACGGCTGCGATCATTTTAAAAATCCTTGGAGATCGAGGATTAACCACCGACACTCGCGAGTCTGGCCAACTCTGACGACTGGTTGCTTGCTTGCTCGCGCGAGCGATACAATCGAACGGCAGATGGAGTGAGACCGAACCTGCTACGGCTTGAGGCCCACCTTGATCGGAAACGTCGTCGAAAAATACGAGGTCATTCAAAAGATCGGCGAAGGCGGTATGGCAACCGTCTACCGAGGCCGACATGTGACCCTTGGCCGCGAAGTGGCCATCAAGGTGCTGCATCCGCACCTGTCCGCCTCAGAGCGAAACCGACAGCGATTTGCTCGTGAGGCCCGCGCCATCGAGCACCTTGAACACGACAACATTCTGAAGATATTTGATTACTCGGGCACCGATACAGAAAAGTGCTACATCGTCACCGAGTTCATCGACGGAATCACACTTCAGGAGTTGCTGAACGAGCGGGTTCGCTTTCCCTCTGAAGTCGCGATTGAAATCGGTATCAAACTCGCGCTCGCCCTCGACTACGCCCACGGGCTTGGAATCATTCATCGGGATCTAAAACTCGAAAACGTGATGATTCGCAGAGACGGCACGCTCAAGTTGATGGACTTTGGCATCGCGCGTTTCTTGGATGAGGTCAATCTGACAATTACGGGCGCGCTCATCGGGTCACCCGCCTACATGAGCCCCGAGCAGGCCATGGAACGCGTGTTGGACAGTCGCTCAGACTTGTTTAGCCTGGGCACACTGCTCTTCCACTTGGTGACCGGACAGCTCCCATTCACGGGGGCCAATCCCAGCATCGTTTTGCGAAATGTGATCGAAGCGAAGCGACCTGGGGTGCAGGAGCTGGCACCCGATGTTTCTGCAAACCTCGCGGATATCATCGAACAACTCATGCAAACCGAACCAGAAGATCGGCCGACTTCAGCACAGGCAGTGGCGGATCGGCTCGGCGAGTGTTTGGCTGAAGTCGGCGTGGACGAAGACGACAACCTCAGCCTCCCACGCTGGCTTCAAGACCCCAAAAACTACGATGAGCGACTGACTGAGCTGTTGACGGTTCAACTTCTCGAAACAGGAAAAGCGCGCCTCGCGGAACGCGACCACCTCGGAGCGCTGCGAATGTTCAATCGGCTGTTGTCGATGGACGACCAAAACGAAGAGGTACTCACACTGATTCGGGGGATGCACGGCATGAAGGACTCCAACCGCCCTCGGTGGCGGTTGGTCAGCCTGGGTATCGGCCTGCTCCTACTTGTCGGTACAGTGTCCATTGGATTTTGGCCCGATCGGCAGCCTTCCACCCAAGCTCTGGTGGTGGAAGACTCGCTTGGGGAGGCTACGCCACAGGCGCGTGAAGATGCGGCCCTTGCAAATGAAGATGAACGGGACGCACCGCCCGCCATCGTGGCGACCGACCCGGTTGAGTCGGACATCACACCCCAGAATTCCTCTCCCCCTCCGGCGGTCGCGCCCAGGCCAACCCCACAACGCCAAACGAAGCCATCGTCAACATCACAACGAACGGTAAGCCCCGCGACGGTACTGATTACCGTACCGGGATCTTGGGGCGACATCTTTATCGATGGAGACCTCAAAGGCAGAACGGGAGCGGTCGGCTCACTCGAGGTTTCACCGGGTACCCATGTCCTGGGCATCCGAAACGACCACGCCTTGCCATGGCAGGAGTCTTTCACCGTGGCCCCTGGGGAGAGAAAGACCATCGAGGTCACCAACCTACAACGGAAGCCAGCCCGCTTCCGAATGACGAACGCCCCTTCTCCCAAGTGCACTGTGACCGTCGATGGAATTCGCCGAGGTACCATCGAGAGCCTGGCGAATTCTCTCCAAGTACGGGCCCCTCAACGCTCTCATGACTTGACGATTCAGTGTCCGGATGGCACCACAATAGGGAAGACGATAGCTCCGGCAGCCCCGGGCGCACTGGTCCAGGTGGACCTTTCGTCACCCTGACACCGATGTCGCACATTCGCCAAAACACCCCCAACACCCGACCCCTTAAACCCTTTAGTTACAGGGGTTTACGGTGCTGGCACGTGGCTTGCATAATCCTAACGATGAACGGTTGCTTTTTTTGGCTTCCCATCGAAGAGGACCACCCCAATGCGCCACCCATCATCGAATTTTCAAGCCCAGAACCTGAAAATGTTTTTCGAATTGATACCCCTACCGGTGCCGTGGCTTGGGTCTCGGTGTTTGATCCTGATCAGAGCGATGTGATGGAGTACATGTGGACGATCAATGGACTCGGCCCCCAAGGCACCTCACAGGCATTCATGAGCGGGAACTATCAAGGAAGCTCCATTCAATTATCGCTCGACCCGGTGTACAACGGTCGGGTACTGACCTGCACTGTGTACGACCCCGCCGGAGCGTCGGATCGACGAAGCTGGACCATCGAAGTGGAAGGTGGCCAATGACTCACCTCCTTCTCATGTTGTTGAGCGGATGCGCGAGCATGGACTCGCACATGGCAGCGGGAGATGCAGCCGGCCCTGGAGGCGCGGACTTGGATGCCGACGCCAATCAACTTCGCATCGACATCATTCCGGGCGAATCCACTCCCTTCCTAGACCCCCAATCATGGCTCGTCGGGGAAGATGAAGATCTCGGTTCGCTTGCAATCGACATCCTGCCTTCGATAACCGTGCGTGGTCAGCTGGTCGGATACACAGCGACACCCTACGGAGCGGAAGTGCCCGGAGCCGACGAGACACCTGTAGATGGTCTTGTTTCGATGTTTCGGCTCGGGACCATCGCTGGCTCATCGGCCTCTACAGAAATCAACGGCAATTTTAGTCTTCAGGTACCCCCCTCGAGTGGCTACCAGTTCAGTGCAATTCCGGCGGAGGGGCAGGTCCTGCCTTTTCTCGTCGAGGTCGACACCGCCATCGAAACCGAAACCGATTTGGGAATCATCGACCTTGGGTATGGAAGTCCGGTCTACGGCCGGGTGACAGCCGACAATGACGAGGCCGTCCTGGGCGCCAGCGTCCAACTACAGGACGCCGCCTCAGGCGTCCTGGGTCCGCGCAGCATGTCTGATGAAAATGGTCACTTCATTCTCCGCGCAAAACCCGGCGAATATATGGTGGTCGTCTCTGGAATGATTGGACAAGCAATTCCCACAATTCACACTGCCATCGAGGTAATAGAAGACGAAAGTACCGAAGTCAACATTGAGCTGGGCTCACTCAATACTGCCACGGTCTACGGCCAGCTTTTTGGCCCCAAACTCACTACAGCGCAGCGCGACGTACGGGTACGCTTCTCTTCCTCACAGTTGAACGGGTCGGAGGGAAGCCTCGAAATCGAAACAGAAACCGATGGCGACGGCGTCTTTAGCCGAAGTCTCTTATCGGGCACTTGGACTGCCGAACTGATCCCACCATTCGATAGCGACCTCGCACCATCACAGATGACCTTCACCGTGAATGATGACCAGTCCATGGTCAACTTGGGCGAAGTCCCACTGCCCGAACGGATCAATTTCCGGTCGGTCGCAATGGACCCAACTGGCAACCCTGTAGCAGGGGTGGCAGTCAATGCACGGGAGTTGGGTTTCGACGGCTTTATCCGTTCCACCACCACAGATGCAGAGGGCTGGTTTGAGCTCATGCTTGCACCCCACCCCATGGCGCTCACGCTTGTGCCACCCGGACAGAGTCTTGCAGTGACCCACGCCATGATTGATCCCGTGACAGACCGCGGAAGCGTCGCCATGAGCCGCGGAGAGACGGTTGAAGGACGAATCACCAGCCGCGGTATCGGCGTACCATTCGCATTGTTGGAAATTCGTGACTCGACAGGACTGCTGTACGCAACCTCTTTGTCGGACTCCGACGGCTACTTTAGCGTCCGAATGGAAGCATTTTAGCCGAGCGCTCTTCCCAGCAATTCAATCTGGGTCACCTCACCTCGCCCAAACTGACGGGCTTTGGCTGCAGCCTCTGCGATGTCTGCTGCGATCACCACGAATGCTTCTCCACCAATCACAACCCGATACCCGCGGGCGCCAGTGATCCGCCGCCGTACCCCGGCTACCGGACCCTCCGGGCGTTTCCGAGGGCGCCCCCGCTCACTCGACGCTTTAATGTTGTGCCGTTTTCGATAATTAGTGACGGCGCTCACCGTGACGCCTGCGAGTTCCGCAATCTCTCGATCGACAACCGTACCCATCTTGTCTTGAAACTGGTCCAAAACCGATGGGCGACCTGGACTCTTTTTCTTACCGCTCAAGCGACTACGCGCGGTTCGTGGTCCTGCAGGTGCCGAACGGCGCCGAATCCCGTTTCGTTTGAGTGCATTGGCAATTGCCGCAGGGGAAGCACCGAACCTTTCGGACAACTCACGAAGCGACAACTCATCTTTCACCCTCAACAACTCCGGCCACCACGACCGATTTTCGACCTTTTTCATTTTCAGTTCCAATAAATATGAATCTCACCAACAAACTGTATCAGATCGGTACATATTTTTAGAACTTGAGACAACCCATGCGCCTGTATATCAACGTGGATGGCCGATATCTGTGGATGGTTGCAAAGACGGCGCCACCGGAACAACCCAACAGCCAAATTGTTTTCATCTCGACCAATCGGTACATGCCTCTCAAAGCCCGTTGCCAAACAACATTGGCTTCACGGCACGCTATCGAGGGGCGTAGAACAGAGGCACTCTCATGTAAACCCGACGGATAGTTGGACATCACCATCAATTTGAAATGAAGAGAACGCTGGGCATTACTGTTCCCCAAACACTCGATGGGTATGTTCTGATTGCCTCGCCGGAGCATCGCGAGGCCCTTGAAAAATACTCACAGCCCCAATGCCCACCGACGCATCGTTGGCCACCGCACCCCTCAGTCAACAATCTATCGCCGACCCGGCACATCGCAGCAGCGCATGTGGTGGAGGGTCGAAATCATGACTGGGCACACACCGGGGACCGGTCAAAACACCCATCGCCAAAAGCCGCATGACGCATCGGTTCTTTCACCAACCGCACGATGCATGATGGATTCTTTTGGTCCGAATACAGACACACCATCAAACTGAATTGGATTGAGTCTGCAAAGGTCCTTGCGAGCGATGGAAGAGCGTCGTACGCTCCGGTCACAATGGTGGTTCCCGTTCTGATATCAACAGCTCTTATGCTTTTGGGTAATGCAGCCCGAGCTTCCGACGTGTTGGCTACTCCGTCGCACGCACCGGAACAATCGGTCGCACAGCCCGCGGACAACACTCCGGCACAGCGCCTCGATGAAGCCGTCCGCCTCTATCAGACTGGCGACCCGACGCAGGCTCAGTCTCGGTTGGCAAATTTGGTCAATGATACTTCTTACGACAATGAGACTTTGCGCCAGCGTGCCCGGGTTTTCCTTGGAGAAGTGCTGTACCTCCAACAAAGCGAAGAGGACGCCCGAAGAGTCTTCGAAGCGGTACTCACTCTCGAGCCCAACTACGTCATCGATCCGTTTCAACACCCGCCGGACGTCTGCGGCTTCTTTGAAACAATACGAACGTACATTCGCCCTCCCGATTTACCTGCGGTCGCGGCTCCCGTCCCCCCTACTCCGCTGAGTGCATACCTTGGGTTTGGTATCTACCAGCTGAAATACAACCAAAAAGCGTTGGGGACATCCATGGCCATTGGGCAAACCACGTTTGGGCTCATCAGCGCAATGATGTTCGTGGGACTCTTGGACAACCGTAAATATACGTCTGGCGTGGACGATGAGAGGCGCGCCGTCCAAACCCGAAAGGCCATCCAGTGGGGCGCAACGGCGGGCTTTTACGGTTTCTGGGGTTGGTCGGGTATTGACGCCAATCGTCATTGGCGCACAAATGTCGAAATGCACAGCGTTTCTGCATCAAGACAGCCCGCATGGAGCGGTGGTCCGAACGAATTCCATGTACGGTTGACTTTCCCCACTCGCTGAACGTCCGTTATAGTCGGCCGCGACTCGAGGAATTCATGGCGTACCTTCGCAGCAACGACTCCGTTCGAAAAATTGTACAAGATTACGCGGTTCGCAAGCCACTGATCACCATCGGCCGAATGGCCGGAAACGACATCGTGCTCGATGATCCAGCCATTGGTTCCACTCATGCGAACCTGCTGCGCAATGCGAATACCGTGACGATCAATGCCGTAGACGCCAAGGCTGAGATCTACGTCAACGGTAAAAAAGTTCGCTCAAGCCCCATTGAAGAAGGTGACCGGATCTTGATTGGACGGTTTGAACTCAGCCTGCATGACGGCGTACCACCCGTCACCCAAGTCACTCAAGAGGCGAGTACGGAGAGCCTTCAAAAACTGGTTGAGTTTGCGGCTCAATTGATGCGAGAAGACAGTCCAGAAAAACTCTTTCGTCAGCTGCTTGAATCTGTCGTGAGTCTCACGGGGGCAGAAAAAGGGTTCGTCATCGTCCTTCGAGATGGTGAACGGCAGATGGCCGCCAACCACAATGTGCTCGATGATCAGTCCGACATCTCCCATATTTCAGACAGCATCATTGACCACGTGATCGAAACCCGCAGCCCCACCATCGTTAGCGATGCCATGCGAGACCGAAAGTTTGGTAAATCCCGTTCAGTTGTGGATCTAAAGCTATCCAGCGTGATGTGTGTCCCCTTAATGTTCCGAAACGACCTACTCGGCGTGCTGTACCTTGGAAATGATGCCGTCACAGGACTCTTCACAGAATCCGACCTTTCACTTCTACAGGTGTGGGCCGCCCAAGCTTCAGTGACGGTCCACGCCGCCCTGTTGCTCAATCAACTCAAAACCACAAATAAGAATCTCCGCGAACAGCTACGCCGAACATCCCAAGGCGACATCATTGGCTCATGCCAGCCGATGAAACAGGTCTTCCGGATGATTCGGAAAATCTCGCCCACAGACATCTCTGCATTGATTCTTGGCGAAACCGGGACGGGCAAAGAACTGGTAGCGAAAGAGATCCATCGGCTCAGCCCCAGAACCAAACAACCGTTCGTGTCCATCAACTGTGGAGCCATTCCGGAAAATTTGCTGGAAAGCGAGCTTTTTGGCCATAAAAAAGGTTCTTTTACCGGTGCCGTCACTGACAAAATCGGTAAATTTGAGAGTGCGAATAGTGGCACCTTGTTCTTGGACGAAATCGGTGAAATGCCGATGAACCTCCAGGTCAAACTTCTCCGCGTGCTTCAGGAGCGTGTGATCGAGCGCGTGGGTGACCTCACTCCTCGCCCTGTCGATATTCGAGTGGTCGCTGCGACCAACAAGGACCTCGATGCCGAGATAGCGGAAGGACGTTTTCGTGAAGACCTGTTCTACCGGCTCAATGAGATCACAATTCAGTTGCCGCCGCTGCGTGACCGCGGCGACGATATCCACCAACTCGCCAAGTTCTTCCTGAACCACTACGCAGAGCAATACTCCACGAAGGCCAAGGGGTTCACAAACGATGCCGTGCGGGCCATGCGGAACTATTTCTGGCCCGGAAACGTTCGGCAGATGGAAAACCGCATCAAGAAAGCCGTAATCATGACCGACCGCGCCCTCATCAATACCGATGATCTTGGAATCCAGGCGGACGTCAAACGGGACATACAGCCATTGGCGGATGCTGAAGAAGACTTCAAAATCGCCTATATTCGGGATGCGTTGGAGCTGAACAATTGGAATAAAGCGCAAACAGCACGCGACCTCGGTGTCGATCCGCGCACCATTTTTCGGTATATCGAGAAGTTCGATGAGTAGAGTGGTGCTGTGTGCTCTATGGCTTTTCCCCCTGGATGCAGCCGCAACGGGGCCCCTCCACGGAGTTCCAATCCAGCAAGACACTTCTCTTGAGCGGTACGCCAACGATCTTGTCGGTGATGACACAAGCGAACGACTGTATGCGGTCCGCGTGCTGAGGAGGCGCGTACGCGGGGCATGGCGCATCGCGGGGAGAAACAACATGGAGCTTCGGGTAGTAGAAGCCCGCCAAACCCTGTCGCACTTCGATACCCTCGTCGCACCTCGATGCATTCGACAACTGAAGGTGGCCAACACCCGAAAAGGGTGTGCCAGCATCCTTGGCATGCTCGAAACAGCCGATGCCTTAGACGAACTACGCGCGGCACAGCACACCACCAACCGGAAATCCGATGTACGGGTCATCCAAAGGGCAATCCAACGCATTGAAGGTGTTCAGTGATTGTGGGCCTGACAGGTGGCATCGCTTCAGGCAAGAGCACGGTTGCACAATATCTACGAACGCTGGGAGCAACCGTCATCGATGCAGACATGGTGGCCCGCGAGATTGTCGCTCCCGGGAGCGAGACTCTTGATGCCTTGGTGCAGGCATTTGGGACCACTATTTTAATGGCCAATGGAGAACTCGATCGTGAAGTTCTCGGGGCGCTAGTGGTGAACGATGCCGATGCACGCGCTCGTCTTGACTCGATCACGCATCCTCGAATTCGATCCAAAATCTCCTCTCTCGCACACATGGCGCTAACGGAGGGAGCGGTCGCAGTATTTGTCGAAGCCGCGCTCTTGATTGAGACTGGCAGTGCAAAACTATATCCAGTCCTGTGGGTCGTGCAGTGTTCGCAGCGCCGTCAGGTCGAACGCCTGATGGCCCGAAAAGGATGCGATCGTGTGACCGCTGAAGCGTGGATAGCCACCCAAATGTCTGCTGAAGAGAAAGCCGCCCACGCGACTGTGGTCCTTGATAACGATGATGATCTCGACGCCCTTCATGGTCGAGTCCAAGCGGCCTACGATGCGCTCATGGGGCCGCTGCTGGATCGGGACTGATGGGTTCATCATGAACCCATCCAGCAACATTCATCGGGATTCGACTGAAGTTTCGTCGTATTTCAGTACTGTGAGGAGCCAACTCAACCGCCCGCTGTAAAAACTCGCGGGCCCGACCGAAGTCCCCACGCACGGCCGCCTCAACCCCTGCCGCATTCGCAAGGCGTGCGTCCTTGGGGTATCGATTTGCAGCCTCGCCACACACCCGCGCCAACGGGTACAACACAACACCCGATTTGTAATCCAGCTCATCCACGCCAAAACGGGTCTCAATCAAGCACCGTCGAACCAGCAGCCATCCATTTTCACCATCGGTCGGATCGGCGATTTGAGCGAGGTGCGGCAATGCCCGGTCGTCCGCCCCCAAGGCCAACCACGAATGAACCAGGCCAACGTTGGCCTCCCATTTTCGTCGGCCGTGCGCGTCATCGGCCAGCACCTGTTCGAACAGGCCTACCGCAAGTGCAGGCTGGGAGGTTTGAATTCTCTTTCCATATTCGAGTGAGACCATCGTATCCGTCGGCTGAGCCCGATGCGACTCCGCCCACAAAGCAACCGGATCGGACCAGACCCCCACCCGCATCGCCGAAAGAGACAACATCATTGGAACCACAACCCATGCCGCATTCCGAAAGACGGGCCGTGATGCCACCATCCAGGCGAGCCCGACAATCGGCAGCGCCAACCGTCCTTCTCCGTACCCGGGTTCCTCGCTCATCAGGCCCCCGGTCGCCAGCAAAGCGAACAACACACAGCAGATCCCCGCGGCAAATCCTGGGCCGACCGGATTCTTCCGGGGTCGTTCACCGCGGACAACCACCAGTAAAACTACGAGCAGCCCCACCCAAGCGAGGGCGGGCCACGGCTCGAGGAATTCGGGCGCACTCCGCGCAAAAACAGGTTCCATGGGCATCAACAAACGGCCCATATAAAACCATAGGTTCGCCGCACCGAGGCGCATACCTTCCGCCTTGGGGACACTGATGGCGGCATCACTTAAGATACCACCAAATCGAAGCAGGCCCAACAGTGCCCACCACGTCCCCAACGCCAAAACAGGCCAGCGCCAACGGTTATCGTCCCGCGCTTTCCCGTGCCCATCCCGGTTGAATCCAATGGCGATCAGGGGAATGATGGCGGCCGCCTCGTGCGCGCCTAAAGCGACCAGGGTCCACCAAAAAGGGCGCCTCCCTGGTGCGGTAAGAGCCAATACAGCTCCCATGGCCAACAACAACGACGGCATCGCTGAAATGTCGACCACCGCAGCGCTCGTCATTGGATGAAACACAATCAAGCACAGCACCAATGCCCGGCCCCGGTTTCTTCCCACCAACACCCGTGCACGCCATCCAATCACGACCAAGGCAATCATGGATACAAGACGAAAACCCCACGCCTCACCGCCCCCCAACCATCCCGCCACGAGGTAGGCGAAATTGACGGTCGGGCGCCACAATGGGGTAAACCCATCGATCCCGTCGGTCAGCCTCGAAAGGTCCATAAACAGACCGTTCCATACACCGGCCAAATCGACCAGGCCGACGGCTTCCGCCAGACGCTCTTCACGTGTACGGGCAAAATCAAACCCAAGCGACCGGCCATAGACCAAGGCAACCAGGATGAGGCTGGCGAACAGTCCCCTCACCGTCAGTAATGAACGATGCTGACCACGGGCACTCCGCCCAGCGCATCACGCCCGCTCAAGAAGTCGAGCTCAATCACAAAGCAGTTCGCCACCACTTCCGCACCCAGGCGCGAAATCAACGCATTCGTGGCGGCCGCAGTACCGCCTGTAGCGAGCAGGTCATCGACCACGAGAACCTTATCGTCTGAACCCACGGCATCCGTATGCATTTCCAATCGAGCAGTGCCATACTCAAGGGCATAGTCCACCCCCACAGAGTCATAGGGCAGCTTACCCGGCTTGCGGGCCGGAACGAAGGCACACCCAAGCGCCATCGCCAACGGAGCACCGAAGATAAATCCGCGCGACTCCATTCCCACTACAGCCGTGATTCCCTGACCCGAAAACTTCTGGGCCAGTTGATCGGTAATGCCTTGCATCAGGCTTGCGTCCGACAAAACAGGGGTGATGTCCTTGAAAATAATGCCCGGCTTTGGAAAGTCAGGGATGTCTCGGATCGTGTCTCGGATTCGGGCTTCGAGTTCGCTCATGTCAACGTCCTGATTCAGTGGCACACGGCCAACTGTTGAGTTGTGAAAGATGTTCTTCCGCGGTGCTATTGAGACCAAGCGGCGTCAACGCCGCGTGGCCACGATG
>Ga0315320_10002149_pt1 | contig 16267 bp, 10 predicted proteins | sample M140m21515metaG_FD_203458 | JGI IMG/M metagenome (GOLD analysis project Ga0315320, IMG submission 203458) | Ammonia-oxidizing marine archaeal communities from Monterey Bay, California, United States - M1 40m 21515 | ecosystem: Environmental > Aquatic > Marine > Coastal | place: USA: California... | reverse complement strand
TCACTATTTGGTACATTGTAACTACAAGAAGTTTGAATACTTGAAAGTTCAATATCTTCACCTACACTAAATCCTAAACCAGATGCACTTGTACCAAAGTTAATGGTCATTATACCTGAACCAGCTACAAATGTACCAGAACTGATATCATCCACACCATTGGTGTTGGTTACTGCAGTAATGTGTCTATAAGTTCCACCACTAGTATACGTTGATGCATCAGTTAAACCAGAGAAATTTTCATCACCAATTGCAATAACAAAGATCCTATTATTCTTTACACGTCTAACCTTAAAGATTTTTTGGTGGTCGTCATTAGAAGCATCTGGCCAGGTTCCACTATCCCACGTGACATCCTTAAATTCTACAAGGTCACCTTCAATCATATCATGATCTTGACCCGTAGTGATTTCTAACTGACCACCATCAACACGTTCAATCTTACTAATACTCTGATTAGCAGTAGCAAAAGTATATGCAACTTGTGCCACCGTACCACTAGAGAAAGTGGATGTAGAAGTAAATGCAGCTGTACCATCATAGTCGGACTTACCGACATAAACAGTAATCGTTTGACCAGAAACTCCCTTAACAGTAAAAAACTTTCTGGAATACTTATTAGGATACAGTTTTTCACCAGTATTACATGAAAGAAGGATATCTTTTAAAGTAATACTATCGCCATCTTGAAATCCATGGTCTCCAACAGTAGTAACAGTTGCTCTACCAGTTACATTGTTATAAGCGAAATTAGATATTTCACGTTCAACAGTGTCTAGGATGATTTCACCACCACTTGCATTACCATTGATTGTTGCAATATCAATATTTCTTTTATCCTTCAGCAAAGATGGATCAAAAAGACCTGCATGAATATTAACTAGTCCATCACGGAGGATAACTGCATCTCCATGATACTTGTAATAAATTCCAGGAAGTTCAAAATTGCCATAATCTTCATACTGTGCTGCTCCATACTGCTTTACATTATTAGCATCAGTTGGATTATAGAAGAAGTATTGTGACTTCTGCTTAATCAATGATTGTGTTCTTCTTACACAACAGAAGTTGTCACCACGACTTTCATTAATACTCTCATAATAGTAACCATCAAAATTATCAAATACACCATACTTCTTAATTGATGGATGTCTAACCTGATTATTTTGACCAGACATCATGTAGGTTGTGCCATTACCCGCAGGGAAATCACTAGTTGAAAGTAATGTAGTGATAGGAGCACGACCAAATTTAACACCAAACGTACCAGCAGAAACACGACCTGGTTGGTATCTAAAGAATCTCTTTGAAGTTAAAACTGCATATTCAGTAGCAGGTGCTTCAATAAGTGCTCCTGCTTCTGCAGGGACATGACTTAAACCCCAGTCCTGCTGTCCTTGGAATCCAAGATAATCAGCTCTATCCTCTGCTAATACAGTTTTTAATTGGATTGGTTCTGCGGACCATTCAGATGGATTAACATCGTATGTGTTAACATCAGCAAAGATGCCTAGAGCAACCTCAGCTCTAGGAATACCTAGCAAAGATAGAGCAACTTCAGATTGTTGCTTATTTTGTTCTTCTACAGGAATCGCTTCTTGGTCAGAAGCAACTACTACAGGAATTGATTTTGCTGCAGATTGCTGACCAGTAGGTACTGGAGCTGTTCTGCCGACAACAACAACGGCAGAGTTATTGTTTACGTTAGTGTTTACTGGCATGGATTACTCGACTCCGATGATACCTTTTGCGATTGTGAATGATCTTTTCTTTTCTATATATCCTCTGGCGTTAGATGTAACTGTCAATTCGCCAGTTCCACCATTAGCAGTTGGACTCCATCCTGAACCGACGTTAGTCAGTCCATGATAGTTATTAAATCCTCCAGTGAAAGAAAGGATTAAAGTAAAGGATTGCTCTGCAAATCCAAAATCAACGACTGTGAGATTTGCAGGCAAACCATATGTCGTAGCATGTTCTTTAAGTGTAACTAAATCACCTGGTGCAAAATCAGATACATTATCAGAATCAATTTTGATTTCATATTGTTGCTTAATTGGATCATACCCAATTACACCGTCAATAATATATTCATCAGCAGATCCAATTGCCAACGACTCTTGACCAACTACACTATATCCAATATAATTGTAGTTATTAGTAATAGCACCATTTAAAAGTCGAGTTCTGTATGGAATTGAATGAACAGATTGTGTAGCAGTTTGTGGGAAAATTTCATAATTTCCATTACCATCAATACCTGATACAATTTCAATTTGAACTCCACCATTATCAGCATCATAAACACTTGCAGCAAGAACAGATATTTCTGGATTATTAGGATTACCTCCTTGTCTGTAAGTTAAAGCGCCAGTAACTGTTTCATTACCAAGATTATCAACATTAATTTTATATACAAATGCACTTACAGTTGTATTCGTTAAATCTTTAGCAAGGTTATCCTCAACAAAAGTGAATTTAACGGAACCATTAGTCCCAGTACCAACTGTTTTATAGCATATAATATTTACAGAATTATAATCACTATCATAGATATCCTCAGTCGGAATCCACTCATCATCTGGACCAAGAACTAAATTGTTTTCAGTATTTGCACTCTTAGAACCATAAATTCTAATTCCAGTTCCACAATTTCTAATAATACATGAATTGAATGCAACAACTTCAGAAGTTGTAATATCTACTGGTCCAGGTGATGCAAGAAATGCAGAGTCAGAAACTTTTAATACTGTCGAATTAGTTGCATTGAGTGGATTGTCGAATGTTCTATATGTGGTTGAATTATCAAACACACTACAATTTTGAATTGATAATCTATTTGAACTTTCAGCATAAATTGCATCACCGATAGAATTTTTAATATCTAAACTTGATATGTTAGCATTTTCAATTTCTTCAGCATAAATTAGTGCATTTGCTTGAGGTGTGGTAGATAATCCCAATCTTACCTGTGAATTATAGTTACCATCAATAACCATATCTCTCATGGTAACATCTTTGACGGGTTGAGATGTACTATCAGTTAAACTCTTTCTCAACCATATCGCTGAATAGAATCTACTATATTCTAACGCCCCAGTTGTTTTTTGATATTCAGTATCAAAAAATTGCTTCTTAATTTTAGTCGCCTTACCAGAACCAAGAAATGAGAACGAAGATGGAATGACCAATCTTCTTACAAGATAAGTACCACCAATGACATACAAAGAATTTAATCCTTTTTGTACTTGCTCATCAATAGCAGTTTGTAAAGGAACTGTATCATCATGTGATACTTGAACTGAATTAAAGAATCCTTTATTATTAGCATCAAATCCATTCAGATCTAAAAGAGTTAGGATTGCAGTGTCTGTATTATCAGAATTGTCTGATTCTTCTGCATCTGAAATTGTAATCGTATTATTTGCATAATTTACTTCATCAACATTTCTATACGCCCAACCTGGACGTGCCTTTCTCTTAGTAATATTACTTAGAGGTAATGAACATGGGATATTACCAACTTCCTGGAACTGTTGGTTGTATGAACCATCAGTATTGAAATCACCCCAACTAGTTCTATTATATGGACCATAATCATTATAGTTGAAATTATCTTGAGTAGAAGAACCAATATCTCTATTACCAATAATTGCAATCAGATTAACTTTATCATTATGATCTGGAATTTGATTTTGATTTCTATCATCTACTATAACATTTGTATTATCTACTCTTCTGTAAAGAAGAATTGCATGAGGAGCACCAATAGTTGGTCTTTTTAGTGGTACAGTATTATAAATTGATTCATTAAAATTACCTAAAGGATAATTTAAAATGTACTCATTTGTTTGTGGTCCTTTGTGTTTTAACTTTTTAGGAGTAGAGATTACCCCAGTTTTCGTATTCATCAAACATGCATAATATGTATACTGCACTGATCCACCAGTAGGACCATTATCAGAAATTAAGTTTAACTGTTCACCATCAATACTAGATGCCCAACCATTATAGGTAGATCCAGCAAGACCTTCCCAATCATAATCTAAGTAATCTGTAGTGTTGATTCCAAATACTTTGACAGCATGGTCTACGTTAAAAGTTAACGTACTATTGAGGTACAATCTTACTTTACTAGCAGTACCAATATCTCTATTTGATACGTCATACAAAGCACCATCACCAGCAACACCAAAAGATTTTAGATTATTAGGGTCACCACTTGATTGATCAAAGAATTCATATGCTGTAGCACCTTCATTAACACGAAGTAATTGACCTGGAGATCCAATAGTACTGATATTAAGACCACCTTTCACAATTGGAATGATGGGTAAGTCACCTACAGGGAATGATCCATCAGGACCTTGGAAATTAATTCCCCTAATTGTTCCATTAACATCAAGAGTTGCTGCTGGAGTAGTGGTATTGATACCTACTCGATTTTCATTATCAGGATAAGCATTACCACCAGCATCTACAGATCTTACATTGACAACTATATCATTGTCTACTTTTAATTCTAATTTTTCATTACTTTTACCAAAAGTAAGAGAACCTGATGAAGTTTCATATCCAGCAAACGAAGTATATGATCCCCCACTACCTAGAATCTTAAGATCATTAGTTCCGAATTTAAATTCTGCCGGTTCAACTGAGAGAACTTGGTTTCCATCAATACTGATACTAACAGATTCTGTTGGTGATGCAGTTCGGTAGAAACCTGTTTTTATTGCACCATCAAAATAAATTCCAGGGAAGTTATCACCTTGACCATCAACTCTTCCATTACCAACATCTAAATATGGCGTCTTTAATCTACGAGTTGCTGTATCATCACTAATAGTGATGTCACCGTCACTTAAAGCAATACCACCTTTAGTGATATTTAAAACTGAGGCGTTCCCGTTTGAACCCTCAATTTGGACAACTTCATTAGTGGCAGTGAAATAAGGATTTACTCCAGTACCATTTGAAATGTTTACACTCGACTCGAATGTAATTGCCTGTTTTGCTGTATCTGCAGATTCCGAATCAAGGTAAGGCTTAGTAAACTTACCCTCCTCAATAGTGCTATCCTTGATAACAGTTGATGTAATTCTGGTTAACGCCATTTACTTTTGGTTTTCCCTATATTTTATTTATTAGCTTGCGAACCCACGGATTGTAATAATGTCACCAACTTGTGGACTTGAAGTTAAATACAATCTATTATTAGTAGCAAGGTGTGAATCCAAGAATGGATCTTGCATGACACCATTGATAAAGATCATTACAGAATTTGACTTTCCTGCATAAGCAGAAAGTTGACCAGGAGCACCGTAGAATGTTTTTGAATCAAGAGTTGTTTCAGATTGCCATACAAATGATGTTCCAGGTAAACCAGAACTTCCAGGAATAAATGTACCGTCTGGAGTGCTTCCTTGGAACTGATCAATACTAAGATTATTTACAGTAAAGAAGTTTGTAGTAAGGTTACCGAAACTAATTGTATCCTCAGTATTAGTAGCACCTGTTCCAACTACAGTTAATGTAACAGACCATGCTTTACTAGCAAGACCATAATTAGCAGTTGATGGAATTTCAACATTACCACCTTCATCAACACTGAATACACTATCTTCACTAACATTCAAACAATCAATATACTTACGTGTATTGATACCATCAATTGTTTCACCAGAGTTAGAAGTTACTGATAACAAAAGACCTGTCTTCTTAGGATGGTTAGGTTCTGCCGACCAATCATTAGAAATATGTAACTTGGTCTTTCTTCCAGATACAGTATTAGAAGTAAGTTCAAATTCTCCATTATAAGAAGTTGAAGTACCAATACTCATTCTACTTCCAATTCTAGCACTTTCAGTTACATCAAAGTTGTAACGATAATTGTATGATGTTTGAGAATCATATGCAGCAGCATCGTAATCACCACCAACCTGTAGGGTCTGCTGATTTTGACCATTAACTGAAGGATGTTTGTAACTATGAATAGATTCAGTTCCAATTAAACCAAATGGTCTCCACTCAAGTGTTCCTTCAGTATAAACATGACCTGCTGATCCCCCATCTACTGGGTTCAGATTCCATTGAATATCACTTGGAATTGCAGTCGAAGGAAGTGTTGCAGTGCTTCCATTTGTAAACTTAGTAGTAAATCCAGCAGTATTTCTTAACTGAAGATTAGAGAATATATACTTACCACCATCAGCATTAATGTTACCAATGAAATTAACTGGTCCTTGGAAATTAGATGCAATACTATTTCCAGTTCCACCAAGTACATTAAGATTATTCTTAATGGTCAATGAGGTAAGTTCATTGATTTGATTCTCAGTAGTTTTACCGGAGACCGCATTAATGACAGTGTTACCAATATACAGGTCACCATTTGAATTAAGTCCAGAATAGAATGCAATACCACCTGCTTCTTTAAGTGATTGAGAATACTTTTGTTGTTCAGGAGTAAGAACTTTTGTCTGCTTAATTGGGAATGCAGTTGAATAGTTACCAGGTCCGAAACCAACATACTCAAATGTATGGTTACCAGATCTAATCGTAGATGGTCTGCGAAGTTCTACTAGAATTTTCCAACCATTTTCGTTAGGATTAATATCAATTTTTCTTACTTCACTAGAACCACTTTTAGATGCCATTGAAGTTAGAACTGCTCCACTTCCACCAGAAGTTGAGTTTGGAATTCTACTATGAACTATACTGTTATCACCAACACCGTCCCAATCCCACTCTATTTCATTAGTTAGATATTCATCTAACAGGTATGCAAGTGATTCCTTAGTAATACTAAATTCTTTATTGACACTTGCATTAAAGTTTGAATCTGTACCATCTTGAGTGTTAACTCTACCGATAACTTCAGGATCAGCAATACTCTTTGCAATGATAGGATCATTTACAATGTTATCAAGATCAATTTTTGGATACAAATCAGTAGTTTCTTGACTGAATCTAAATGTATTACCTGGAAGAACTGATTGACTTTGTGATTTAGAACCATTAATATAAACAGATCCCTTAAGGACAGTAAGATAGTAGATACCTGGAGTTTCTACTTCAGTTGATTCATTATAACTAAATGCTTGTTCCTCTTCTACCTCATAGATGTAATAAACGTCATTAAACTCCTGACCACTAATTCTTTCATAAAAATTAAATGTAGGACCATTGACAACTTTACTCTCACTTGGGAAAGCTGTACTGCTTGTAGTTCTAGCAGGTAAAGCACCAATAGTGCCTGGAGAAGAATCACTGCCTAACGCAGTCGTGTAAATATTTAAAAGAGTATCAGCAGCACTAAGAACATTAGTACATCCAAATTCTACATTAATTAATTGTGGTTGTCCAACAATATATTCAGGAGTTAAAGAATTTGGTGAGTCACCCCATACTTTTGCTCCTACAGCAACACCATTTTCTGTTCCTGTAGGACCGCCAGCAGGATTTGTTCCAACAACACCATTGTTAATGACGTGATTAAACATCATCTTAAGACCATCAAAATTATCTGAACCACCATTTTGTGATGATACAGCATTAATCATTAGTACGGTCTCACTTCTTTCACCAGTAATTCCAGTTGCACCTGTTCCTGATGTATAAAGGGCAGCACCATCATAACTTCTAGAATTGCCACCATATCTTAAATCATAGGCAACAGTTTCAATAATTCTAATGATATCTTCTTCACAACTAGTCGTACCAGCAGAAGTTTGCAATGGTGGGGTAGAAGAAGTACCTTCAAAAGATTTGTATCTACTTACAAGGTCCGTTGCCATAACTTCTTTGTTAAGTAGCAAAAGGTTTGCAGCATCAGTGAATCTATCACCTACACCATCAACTTTTCCTTTCTTAGGTTGAATAACATAACCTGCTTGTGGGAATGATGGAGTAGTGCCGGTAGCATCACGACGAGTTACATAACGCAATCTATAAATTTTATCATCATCAATTCTATCATCTACAATTCTTGAGATGTATGAAGTTGGAGTAGATTCAATTTTTAATGCACCATACTTTGTAGTATTAGTAGATATGATGGAGTAGATATCATTAAAAGCAGATTTTACTCTAAGATACCAATTACTGTTAGCATAATCATACTCAAATACTTTTCCAGTAGTATTCTCTTTGTCAATTCGAGAAGTTTGAATTACTTGTTGAGTTGAACTGCCAGTTGGGAATAGAGGAACATAAAGGAGATCTTCTTTAGCAACCCCATCTTGATCAATTGTGTTCTCACCAACTTTATATTCTCCAGCAAATGATGTTAAACTACCACCAAAAGTAATTTCTGCAGGAAGACCACCAGTAGCAGGTGAATTTATAGTTACTTTATCTCCCGGTTGCAAATTACCATAATCACCTTGATCAAAGGTTGCTGCTGTAACTTTACCAGCATCAGCACCAGTACCAACTGCGGTAACATTTATTGTTTTTCCTGTGTCTTCACCATTAAAAAATGCATCATAAGAACCAACAGAAAATCCTGATCCAAAAGCACTAATTAAAAGTTCTTGAGTTCTTTCTTCAAGATATAATCTAGTATTATTAGCTTCTGATTGTGTTAATACAGTATCAATAGATTCCCAATATACATTACTAGGTACAGATTCAATATTTCTTGGAGGAATGATGTGAGTAATTTCACCAAGAGAATCCTTTTTGAATGCAAGATCACTAAATCCAATGGATCTCATCGAATTTGAACCGAAGTTGGAGTTTGAGTTCGTAATACTCATGTCTCCACCATCTTCAGCGATGAAGTGGTCAGCATAACCAACAGCAAAAACAGAAACTGCCTGAATTACTGCACGATTAGATGCCTTAACATGATAACTTCTAGAAGTTGGTTCATAGATAGCATTGATATCTTTATGACCACCTGATCCAGCACTAATATATTGAGGAATAGAAGAATCATACTTGACGAATGCAGAATCATTTTTTTGAAGGCTGATTCCTGTATATTGAGCTACGACCATTGACTTAAATCCGGTCGCACGTGAACCATCAGCGTGCATTCCACAACTTCCTTGAGTGGATCTCAAAGAAATATTAAAGATATATGGAGATGCAGATTCAACAGTATCAATCTCAATTTCTGCTTTAGCACTCTGACTAATAGTTACATTATCTTCAGGTGTTTCTACTAATGCAGCAGTACAATATACAATTTGAGTGCCACCCTGAACTGCATCTTGATCTTCAGATGTCTCATAAACATCTAAAGCTTGAACATCTGATGGAGTAAGTATGTAAGTAAATTCACTTCTACTAATTACAGAAGAAACTCTCTTTTCTCCAATGTAATATCCATTAGTATTACTACTACCAGTGATGATGTTAACGCCTTGACCGCCAATTGAAACAAAGTTTCCTGCAGTCAGATTCAATTCTTGGGCAAGAGTTACAGTAACTACAGTTGCATTTCTCGTAACCTTAAGTATCTGAACTTCATCCGAAAGAGGACCAACGATTCTATTCTCTTGAATCATAGGTTCAATCTTATCAGGAAGAACCGTTAAGATAGCATCTGCTACCTTTCTATAGAATACATGCAGATCATGCAATGATGCATATTCAAAGATAGTAAGTTTAGTGTGACTATAGAATGGAGCAACAGTGCCCTCAGACCATGCTGTCCCATGGTCTTTAGGTATTACTGGACTTGCGTTGTATACACCAGTAGGATCGCCATCAAAAATAGAGAATTGCCAGAAATAACAACCACCAGTAATTCTGAATACAGCAGATCTTGTATTATCATCCTCAAATGGAAGATCTAATTCTGCCTGAGTACCTGTAGTAGTGACTGCAAAAGCATGAGGTTTTGAAATGTTTGCAATAAACTGTGTTCCACCAAGAGTACTTTCAAATGAAGTAATCGTTGTGCCTGGAGAAATTAATACATCATTATTAGCATTTACCAAACCATTTTTAAAAACAGAACCAACATATACATCATTAATATCACCCTTGTCACCACCAGTAGCACTGTTGATGGTAAGTTGAGTTCTATTGGTTATATCTGCATCAAAGTTTAAGGTCAGAGATTGTGGTGCTGTATTATTACCACCACCTGGAATATACTTTGGTCTGACTTTTGTTTTTCTTAAATCAAGACCAATGATAGAAACACCTCTAGGGATGATCAAACCACCCCTAGTAGAATTAGTGATTCTAAATAAATCGCCGTACTGCTTGGTCGAATTACTCCAACCAAGATTACCTTCACTTGCAAGTTCAGTAAACTGAGTATCTACATTAGGAACAATAGTTGCACCATCAACATTATATGCATAAGATCCAGGACGGTTATCAACAATATGATCACCAGGATACAACATAATTGTAAACTGGTCAAATTTATCGTCAGCATTACCTGCACTGACGTATGAATATTTTGCTACTTCAAGTACAGCTCTTGCAATCGTCCTAAATGGTCGGATTGGCGAATTGCCCTTATTATCAATTGCATCAGTGGAGTCAAAGTCATCAGGATTGACGTAGATGATTCTACCTTCTACTGATGAAATGATGTTTTGAAGTCGTGTTAATGCCATTAAATCGTCCTAGTATAACACAGGTCTATTTCTTATTTTTATTTATACTCTTTACGAACCTTCTTTACCGACTTCAGTTCAGCTTTAATGTTTTGATAAGCACATTCGGCATCAATTTTACCTGCAAACTCCATTGCACAGATGATTTCTACCTTTTTACCAAAGTCACTCAGTGCTCTGTCAAATCCGTCGTGTTTGGAGTACATGTTTCTATTGCATTTATTGTATCTAGGTACATATCATATGGAACCATAACAGCATTGTTTTTACCATCAGTCACACCTATGATAGAACCTTCTTCCACACGTGTGATCAATTCATCCCAATGCTCTTGCCAGTATTCAATAGTGTAAGTTTCCATAATAGTACTAAGAAGGTTTGTCATACTCTTTCTTCGTTTTGAAGTAGAGTTTATAGTAAGGTCTTTTCATTTTGTCAAGGATTTTCATATCCTCTTCAAAACCCATATACTTACAAAGTTGATAAGACCCCTCTAACTCACTAATTAATCTTAGTATGTTAGCGGGGTGTCTTTCAAGTCCACCAAAATCATATTCACTCACTACCAAATCCTTTTGATATTGGTTTCATAGTAGGTGGTGCTTTTTTCATTGCAGAAAGCATGTTAACTTCTGATTCAGAATATACAAATATATTAAAAGAACATGTTACTCTTAATGTAGATGAATTAAAAAATGGTTGAACATAATGATCCATCTCTGAAGGAAATACAATCATATCTCCTTCACTTACTTGAGGTTCATGATAATGATGATACAAACTATTAGAATTCCAAAGTTCAGGACTCCAAAATCTATTATGTCTTTTAGATTCTCCCCAACGAATAGGATTCATAAAAGTAGTTGCTTTATGAACTTCTGGATCAAATTGTAAATAATAAATTCCAGAAAATGAAGGTCCTGTATGACAATGAACTTCTTGTGATTGTTTTGCACCATATGCATTGAACCACATTTGTTCTACTGCATATGCAAATGGTTTCATTTCAAGTTCTTCAAACATCTTGCGAACAAGTTGTTGAATTTCTAATTTCAATGGTTCATATGTAGCAAAGTCCCGGTCAAAGAAAGTAGTAAAACAATCACATCCCCATTCACCTTCTGTATTAGAACCATTCTTTTTAAAATACTCCTCAAAGATAGTAGGTAGGAGGTTCTTCTTATAATCAGAATGTCCTTGTAACTGTTTTTGAAAGAGAAAAGGAGAAAATATGTTATTAATCATGCTGGTGGGAGTTCAGAAATTTCATCTAATTCTACTGGAAATAATAATGGATGGAGTTCTTCCATCATAAGATACTCACTGTTCTTTGTCAATTGCTCAACATCGATAGCATCTTCAGACCCTGACATTGCTTTTACATAAGGATCATTTCTTTCTTCTTCCGAAATATCATCATAAACAAATGGCATTCCGTTTAAGTAGTAGACAAGAACAATTCCTATGTAATTAACATGTCTGTAATCACATCTTAATTTGTACATTTCTTTAATAGGAGCGGGGGGACTTGAACCCCCACGAGTTTAATACTCAGCGGATTTTAAGTCCGATACGTCTACCGATTCCGTCACGCTCCCAAGAAATAGTTAGAAATCATAATTGATTTCAAATCGTTCGGAATTTTCACGTACCAAACTTAAAACCTGCTGAAACTCATCAGGTGTTCTACAATCAACGCTTAACTCTCTGCCCAGATCAGAATGAAGTGTAATTAACCGTTTGGTAATACTCACCTCTACCCGGCAAACAGATTCGTCAGTAAACATAGTGTATGTGTTTTTGTGGACTCTGTAAGTATACCATGGGAATTGGTCGTTGTCAACCCCCTTAGTTCAAGTACACTCCGGTCAGACAATCAACATCAAGATATGGACCGCCAGCAAAGATGTTACCGACTCCCAGAAGAGCGTTCATACTGATGCCACCCAGAGCAGTTGTAACCGCAAATGCAGGGGTTAAAGGACCCAAAGCACCCGATGGTGATACACCAGCAATAGTGTGCCTCTCAACACCACCAACATTAAAGATAACATCGGCAAGGACATTTACTTCAAAATTACCTGCACCATTGAAACTAATCGTAGATCCAGGTGTCAATGTATTCACAATAAATCCTCCAGCATAATTAAAAGTAATTGCACCACCAGCAACTGTAGTTTCTACATTTTGACCACTGGTTGCCATTTTGTTTGCTTCAACCTGATATGTACCTAAGCACTTAAAACCAGCATCATTAGCATTGATGACGTACTTATTCTTAACGTTAAGAGTATAAGTACCGTCAACGGTTTCAAACTTATCACCTTTAACATGTTGATGCATATCACCCTCTACTAAAAGGTGAGCATTACCAACCACATTAATGCATAGGCGATCACTTAGATCTTTTTGTTTAGAATCTACCTTTGATCCTGCCTTAATGTTAATATGTCTTGCGGCAATAACATTAACATCTCTTACTGGAGAATGAACTTGAACATCACCATTTGCAAACATTTTAATGTATGCACCAGTAATACCATGTCTGAGGTTAATGTATTCATTACCATCAGTTTCATTCATCTCCCATTTATGACCAATGGCAGTTACTTTCTGCTTATTATCAGGATATTCTCTACTATCATTAGTATTATTATCATCTATCTTATCAATTGCACTTTTTGTTTTACTATCATAATTAGATGTATCCCTATTAGTGTGTGCCATAATTTATTCTCCTGGGTGTCCTACACAATCAATAATTTCTCTGAATTCATTATAGTTATTGAGATAATCCTTAGCATCTTTTCTAGGAATAAATTTCAAAATTGGTTTGATGATTGCCTTTCTTTGTTGACCTAATCCAATTCCAGATCCACAAGACATATACATCTTAGGTAAATCAGTAAAACCAAAACCTTCTTTTACAACTTGAACTCCCACTAAGAATCCATTTTTAATAATAGGTTTTAATTCTGGGAGAACTACTTCATTTTCTTCATTTTTTCCTGGTTCTACAATAATTGCACAACTTTCATCATAAGTGTCTCCACTAGTAACAACCACAGGTGGACTATTATCAGTGATAATCCCTAACCAATAATCATTGCCAGGATATATCCCAGGAATCTTTTCATAATTTGGATCTCCATTTTCATCAGTAGATACTACTTCAGAAGTAGAAACAGATCCATCAAAATAAGGATAACCCCCACCTGAATTTGTTACAATAAGATCTTTAATACCACCGTTATCATCTAAGATAGATGTCATTTCACCTCCACTACCCCACCCTGGAGCAGGATATATGGTTACATTAGGTGGATTTACTAATCCGAATCCTGGATTAGTAACAACTCCACCAATAAGTTGTCCATAAGAATTAATTACTGGAACTGCATACGGTGTTGGATTACTAGAATCATAATTTGGTTTAGGATAGATATCATCACTGACAAGATCTTTAACTGAACTACCACCTGATCCAGATCCACTACCTGATCCAGAACTACTTCCACTACCACCATTTCTAGATCCTGGTTCATAATTAATGATACTTCCTTTAAGTACAAACCTATCTAATTCACTTTGAATACCAGTGAAGAATAAGTTTGGGATCATAGGAAAATTGAAAGATGTTGCTTTACTGCAATCTAAAGATCCTTTAGCAATGTTTCCATTACTATCCCTTAATTCTATACCTTCAATTGAAGATAGAAAAGAATCTGATCCGTAGAGACCAGTATTAACTTCATCTGGCAATCCACCAAAAGTTTCTAATCTATTAAAGAATGCATTAACTGCATTGTCTGGTCGATCACCAACACCAGTAGTATAATCTCCAATACCTAAGATACATGAAAGACCACCATCACAGAACATTGAGATCAATTTACCAATTGATGCTAAGAAATTACCATTAAATGCACCACCAAAATCCTTAACTAATGAAGTAATCTGACCGAGAGCACTTAATGCAGTTCCAATTCCATCTTCAATTTCTTTAACAATACCCTTTAAGATATTACTAACCTGACAAAATGCAGTATTCAAGACATCTTCAACTAATGTAGTAAGGATGTCCAGAAGAAGATTGTATACTTTCTCAAGAATAGTTTGAAAAATACATTTTACAATTTCAAATAATACTTCAGAAAATTTCATCCCTGCAGTGATTGCAACCCCTCTACCATTTGAAAGAGGCGAAAGTGCTGTGATTATAGGAAGAAGTGTCTTTTCAAATAGATTTTTAAGTTCATTAACTACAAGTGTTTTGATATCTCCTAAAAGACCATTAACAGAGTTTGCTAATCTGCCAAAATATCCTGTAATGATATCTGCAGTTCTAGTGATATTACCTGTTAATTTATCAACTAACAATCCACCAACATTCTCTTGATTACTAAGAAATTTAAAAAGGTCTCCTAATATTCTAGAAATTTCATTCTCAGGTCTTGGTCCACATTTTCCATTAGAAACTGCGATAGTTACCTTTTCATTATCAGATTGCCTCTGATCAGCAGCACTTGTAGTTCCTCTTTTACTACCACGACCTGCTGCACCATGACCACCAGGAGATTTGTTTTGATCTCTAGTTTTTAGTACCTTTTCAGTTGGGATGTAGTTATTAGTGCCACCAATGTCTTCTAATCTATCTTCAAATGGTTGATTTTTATCGACAATACCAAGTGAACCCATAACCAATGGTTGTTGGGCACTCTCTCCATCCATAAACATACCAAGTACCCACATACCATTCTCTAGACCATGAGTACTACCAGCACCATCTCTAGTAACAGTTTCAGTAGTTGGCATCATTACAGATGCCCATGGGAGATCCTTAGGAGGTAAACCTGACTTTTCAGATCTACTCCTAGTATGATATCCCATAATCCTAACTTTGACACGGAAGGTTTCATCTTCATCAGTAGATTCAGTGCCATCGATGAGAGTTCTCCCATCACCTTCAACCTGACCTACCCAAAGACGGTTACCCTGTGCCCCAAACCAATAGTTAGATTCTAATGTAGGTGCTGCGCCTAACATACGCTATCAATCCTCGTAAATTCTACATTCGTCTGCGTCTGGTTCCATTTCACAAAACAATTCTAAAGGTGAGGGATCATGATGATCTCCTGCTTCAATCTCTGCTTTGTGATTTTGTGCATAAAATTCAAGTTCTTGTAATTCACCTTCAATGTGCCGACGTTGATTAGGTGAAGTCATAGGATTGTCAAGAATCTCCTTATCCTTGGCAATGTGTGCTTCGATGTTTTCCATTTTAGAGTCCGAATGAGTCCCTTATAAGTGTGAGATTGGTTTTAAATTTGTCCTCACTTCTAGTATATATGTGAGTGAGGTCTGCGATTACATAGCGTCCCGAATGATTTGAGTCAAGATTTCCTTGAGAATCGAAAAATTCGATAAAAATGGGATCCGCTGCATGTAGGTTCATATTACCAATAGAACACGTAACTGTCAAGACCTGACTCATAAAAACGCCTAATCTAGACACTGACTGGAGTACTGTATCTTGAAATTGTGACAAATCATCCTCTTTAGACGAATCTAATGTAGCAAACAAATCACTATTATAAGCAACCATCATATTTCTAGTGGCATAAGGACTATTAATTTGAGGCGAATTATCTCCTTTAGGTTCCAAGTCAGATTTAAGTGCAGGA
>Ga0315320_10002147_pt1 | contig 16278 bp, 14 predicted proteins | sample M140m21515metaG_FD_203458 | JGI IMG/M metagenome (GOLD analysis project Ga0315320, IMG submission 203458) | Ammonia-oxidizing marine archaeal communities from Monterey Bay, California, United States - M1 40m 21515 | ecosystem: Environmental > Aquatic > Marine > Coastal | place: USA: California... | reverse complement strand
TATCTACGTGTGTGGCATGACTGTTTACGACTTCTGCCACATGGGTCATGCGAGAGCGATGGTCGTCTTTGACGGCTTTGTTCGCTACCTTCGTTTCCGTGGCTGGGACGTCAACTTCGTTCGGAACTTCACGGACATTGATGACAAGATCATTGTACGGGCCAACGAGATCAATGAAGACCCCATGGCTTTGGCAGCCCGATTTATTGATGCCTTCCACGAAGATGCCGATGCACTCGGTCTGATTCGCCCAGATGCTGAGCCCAAAGTATCGGAATCAATCGAGGCGATTCAGGCCCTCATTCAGAGCTTGATTGATCAAGACCACGCCTATGTCTCCGAAGGCACTGTCTGGTTCGATGTAAAGTCCTTCCCGACCTACGGCAGATTGTCCGGCCAGAAGGTCGATGAGCTTCAAAGCCCCGATAGCGTGGCCGGCAAGAAACACCCTGCAGATTTTGCTCTATGGAAGGCTGTAAAGCCCGGCGAGCCCAGTTGGCCAAGCTCATGGGGAGATGGGCGACCAGGCTGGCATATCGAATGCTCAGCGATGTCGATGAAGTGTCTTGGCGAAACCATGGACATCCACGGTGGTGGGCTCGACCTGGTCTTTCCACACCATGAAAATGAGGTGGCCCAGTCCGAAGCACACGCCCACAAAACCTATGCAAACTATTGGATGCACAACGGAATGTTGACCATGGGCGGTGGGCAGAAGATGGGCAAAAGTCTCGGCAACGTCTGGAACGTTCGAAATGCCCTGAATGACTTTCCATCCGAATGTTTGCGGCTGTACTACCTACAGAGTTTGTACCGCTCTCCCCTTCCCTGGGGTGATGATGCCCTCCCAGACGCCCTGGGAAGCCTATGCAGGCTGTACGAAGCCCGAGAGGTCGCCGAGGCCATGCAGGGGCAAGAAGACGCCAGCCAGGTGGCCCGTGATCTTGGAGAGGACGCAGAGCGTGTCCTCGAGTTGTCTGCCAACTTTGAATCACAGTATCTGGGTGCCTTGGATGAAGACTTCAACACCGCCAAGGCCATGGCCTCTGTGTTTGAGCTCGTCCGTGCGGTCAATCGCTTCGGAAACCATAAGAAAGCCAAAAAGCGAGGAGGCCCGGTCGTGGCCGGTGCTTTGAACGCCCTTCAGTTGGTATCCGCAACACTCGGCGTGTTGACCATGGATGTCGATGCATTCCAGGAAGAAGTCAAAGACAAGCGCTGCAAGGCCATGGGGCTCTCACGGGAAGACGTGGAAGCCAAGATCGTGGCGCGCACCGATGCACGAACCAACAAGGATTGGGCGGCATCCGATGCCCTGCGCGATGAGCTCGATGCCGCCGGTGTGGTCCTGATGGACAGCCCAACGGGCACCACATGGCGACTTCGAATCTCAGACGCTGACTAAAACGAACTACGCCCCCGGAGGGTTGTTCCCCCCGAGGGCGTATACGAGACCATTGAAGCCTACTGGATCAACACGGCCGCACAGGCCACATGGTCCTTTTCAGCGGGCTTGCCTTCACACGTTTTGTTCCGAACCATGGTGACCACTGCCGGCTGAGCAGGAGCCGTGTCCCACTTGTGAGCGAAGTTCCATGCAAGAACTGGCTGACGCTTGAAGGTGTGTTCCTTGGGAACCAGACCCTTGGAAATCGGCTTGCCATCTACCCAAGTATCAAACGACATCGTGCACCCCTCAGGTGCCTTCATGGCGTCGGCACCCAAGTACCAGAAGTTTACGTCTTTGCCCGCAGCCCATTTGCCGGTGTGACGGGCATTTTGTGGGTCCTTGGGGAACTCCGCTGTATCGAGCGCGAGCAAGTTCGATGACTCAGTACAATGGTCCCAAAGAAGCTCACCTTCAGCATTTTTCACAAACGCGTTGGTTCCGTTCGGGTTCGAGTCTTCAACCTTCTTGCCGTCATAAACAGTGACGTAGTTGTCCGTCACCCGAAGACCACACTTACGCTTGTCGACCTTCACATAAACGATGCCGAACAACTTGTTTCCGAGGTTGTTGTTGTTGAACACAAAGCTCTTCCACTTATCGGTGCCCTTGAACTTGTTGATGTTGGCCATGCCTTCTTCAATTCCCTTGGCCACATCTTCATCAGAAAGACTGGGATCGATTGCACGCAATGCCTCGGCTGTACATTCCTTGTCCGAAACTGCAAGCGCTTGGCAATAGTCTTTGGCGTGAGACTCCTCACGACAGATCATCTTGGTCTCGGTGGGGGCATCACAGTCATACTCGTAGATGTCAGACCGTGACCCTGCATTGTACTTCAGGGTGGTCTTTCCATCCTTGGAGGCAATCTTGATGCGGCCCTGCATGGGGTCCGGTGTGTCCGTCCGATCGGGATTGGCCCGAAGGTAGACCCACTCGGTGCCATCGAGATTGTCGTAGCTAAGGTCACAATCGGCGGTCTTACTGCCGAGCGTAATCTTCTTCTTACCTTTGTCGTCTCCGGAACATGCGGTGACGGTAAACAGCAACGCTACGGCTGCAAAAAACGTGGATTTTGCCATAATGGCCTCCTTGAGGTGGGGTACATAACGGAGAGGCCCCGAAGGTCAACGCTGGTTATTCCGCCACCATGCGAATCATCATGGCCACATCCAATGCCCACAAGCTCACCGAAGTCCAAGCCATGCTGGCGGACTCCATCTGGGAAATTGTGGGGCTTCACGCCTACCCTGAACTCGGAGAGATCCCCGAAGACCACGACACCATGGAGGCAAACGCCATCCAAAAAGCCCAGACGGTCTTCGCACACACAGGACTGCCCACTGTGGCCGATGACTCCGGAATCGAAATCCGGGCACTCAACTGGGTACCCGGTGTCTACTCGAAGCGATGGACATCCGAGGGCACCGATGAGGCCAATAATGCCAAGCTGATGCGTGAATTGTCCGGCGTGGATGACCGGATGGCCCAATACCGGTGTGCCATCGCCCTGGTCACAGCGGGTGGAATTCAGACCGCAGAAGGCATCTGTACGGGCACCATTGGGCACGCCCTTCAAGGAAGTGGCGGATTTGGCTACGACCCCTTGTTCTGGCCCACAGCCTACCCGGACAGAACCATGGCCGAGATTGCAATGAACGAAAAAAACCGCATCAGCCACCGAGCAGCGGCGTTCGCTCATTTACCAGGGATGCTCGAAGCCAGCCTTACAGTTTGATGCCCATGCGGACACGACCGGTGTAGATAATGCCCGGCGCCGTGTAGAACTCTCCTGCAAAGTCGAACTTATCGAGGGTCCACTGTAGACCGAGCGAGCTCGTCACAGACGCGTAGGGTGCGGCATTGTTTCCCACCACACCATCGTCTCCAATGTAAAAGAAGGTGGAGACATCGGTGAAGCCAACCGCCACGTACGGACGCAAGCCATCGCTCACTTCCCCACCCACAATGGCATCCACCCCAAAGGTAGAGCCCACATAGAAGTCGAGCTCTTCCGGCTCGTCAGGGTTGAATGGTGTGGCGATCTCGGCCACCGTCTTCATCAGTGTCATGTGGTAGCGCGCACCCCACTCAAAACCGCTTTCCTCCCGAATTCCAAATCCAGCTTCACCACTCACGATCACATTCCGTGTTCCAAACACGGGTACGGGCGGCACATAGCCAATGCCCGCATAGGGCTTCACCTTTCCAATGTCGTTGAACGAAAATGAGATCCGCGGCCTGGGGGCCGCAGGGGCCTTGTTGGTGTCCTCTGTTTTCGTTCCACCCAAGACCAATCGTCGCTTACAGCCAATCGCAGGAATGGCCATAACTTCCAGATTGATCGTGCCTTCACCGGCCTCATTGGGAACCGGTCCATGCAACGGAGAGAAGGTCGTGGCCAAGGCAAAATAGTTCAGCAGAAAGTCCTGCTGTTCTTGTTCATTGAAGTCAGAGTTGCCCGATGCAATGTCTTTTTGCAGTTGCGTCGCAACATCGTAGCAATCAGAATCTACGCCATCGAGATCGGCGGCAAACCCGGAAGAAGTCAGTACCAAAAGAAGTCCAATCATTCTGCTGCTCCTCCATCAATCCAAGCAATGACCACACTCAACTCCTCTGCCGTAAGCAGGGTGTAGGTCGGGTAATCATCAATCGGCGGCATCGGCGGAGTGGCTGAACTCCCGCCTCGCAGCATTTCAATCATGTAGCTGCCTTCTGCATCTCCCGGAATCACCACGGGACCAAAGCCACGGTCGGCGAGTAGGTTTGTGTAAGCGAGCTCTTGGGTATCAAGCTGCAGTCCGGCCGATGGGTCGGAATCATCGTGGCAGGCGGTGCAGTGGTAGGTGTCCAAGGCCAAAATCGCATAGGCCTCATCAAACGATGGCGGCGGTTCGGGTTCCTCTACTGGAGCCGAACCCGTATCGTCATCGGAAGCCCCATCCGCGTCGGCCGTTCCATCGGAATCTGCGTCAGCAGAACCGTCCGCATCAGCAGAACCGTCCGCATCTACATCCGTATCCGGCACACCGCACTCTGCACCCGCGTTGATCCACTCTTTGACCACATCGGTACTGGCTGGCTCCAACAATCCCGATTGCGGCATTGGAGCCGCCTCATCAAGCATTCGTTTGTAGAGCAAACTGTTGTCCGCATCAAAGGGGATGACCAGAATTTCGGCGCTGACCCCCGTCATGTTCACCACTTGGGCACACAAGTCCTCGTCAATTCCAAACCCACCGGACGGCCGAGAGCCGCTGTGACATCCCATGCAACTGGGTTCAAGAACACCCCGGGCCGCGGTATCTGGCGCGGAAGGATCGGGCGGATCTCCATCCCCTCCTCCATCGCCACCATCCCCAGGCTCACTCCCTGTGCAATCCGCACCATCGTCGATCCATTGACCCACCAAATCCAGATTCGACTGCGGCATCAATCCCGTCGGCGGCATCGGCCGCGCTTCATCCAAGATCCGCTGGTACAGAACACTGTCTTCTTTGTTTCCAGGAACAACCAACACGCCTGCACCACTCGCAGCGTCGACATCCACGAGTGCATCGCAGAGCTCACCATCGAGCGCGAGGGAGGCGGACGCTGTCTCACCGGCATGACATCCCACACAGTTCCCATCAAATACTTCTGTGACGCCCTCGATTCCTACGCCATCCACCGCTTCTGCGTGAGAGGAATTAAACGTAGTGTCGTCACAGGCGGCCAAAAAAGCCAACCACATCATGAACATCGGGGTCTCCTTGATTTCATTTGGAATTGTGCCTGAGAAGCACCGTAAAGTCCAATCGGATCACCTGAATTTTACGGACTGGGTGCCCGAGACGCACGGAGACATTAGGGGGCTGTCCCTCGGGGAGTGGCGCAGTCTGGTAGCGCATCTGGTTTGGGACCAGAGGGCCGCAGGTTCGAATCCTGTCTCCCCGACCATTTACCCCTCTTTAAGCGAAGCTTAGAGAGGGGTTTTTTGGTGTTTATCTACACACGAATATGGGCCATAAGCCTTGAAAAAGGTGTCGTATCGGTTGCACGAAAGCTTCGGGCCTGATCGAGCTCTTGAAGCGTAGAAGCACACAGCGTATCGATGCATTCTTGAATTTTCGGGTCCAGTTTTCGGCGGCCTTCCGCGCGATCGGAACGAAATCGATACCGACCCTTGGTACCCAATACCCGCTGTAGATCGACAAACACTTGGGGATCGTCGAGTACATTTTCATACCGAATGATGGATATTTTTTGGGGGGATTTCGATGCCGCGTTCAATATCGATCGATTTCGATGACACCAGTGCGTGGCAAAGCCCTCCGCATCCCCCCTAAAGCCCGACCACCGCTCAATGTGCGAATAAAAACAGTTCACGGGATCTCGATAAATCCACGCCACCTGTACGGGGTAGGCATGAAACTCTTCCAACACTGCACAGACCGATCGACGCTTGGTCTCACTGATGGGCTTGAGTAAGACCGGCCCTGATTGAGTCCGCAACAGTCCGTCAAGCTCCGCCTGAGGCCGCAACAACATGTTGTCGTACCATGGGCCATGTTCACTCTCGTTAAAAGCGGCCACCGTCGAATCGGCGCTCAGTGCGTGAAACAGCGCATTGGTACCCGAGCGTTGAACGCCCATCACCATGATGAGCCGAGTCACAAGCCCCTCTCTGATGCCGATGCCAGCCTGCCCAACAACGCATGAACGTGTGCAGTTGGGGCACGGGTTTCGCGCACATGCGAGCGGCCATTGTGGCCGAGACGAAGGCGAATCTGAGGATTTGTGGCCAGCATGGTAAGGGCCTGGGCGAGTCCAGCGGGATCTTCTGGCGGCACCAACAGCCCCGTTTCTTCATGCCGAATCAACTCGGCTATTCCCCCCACCGGTGTAGTGATGACCGCCACCCCACGGGCCATCGCTTCCAGGATCGCCACCGGCACCCCATCTTCATCTCCGTCCGGCGCACATCTACAGGCCAATGCAAAAACATCCACACCATCGGCATAGCATTCATCGATCACCTGAAATGAGACCGCGCCCAACGCAGACATGCCGGGCATGGGACCACCCACTTCTTGTTCTGATGCGCCCGCAACGGTCCAGCGCCAGGGTACGTCCAGCAAGGAAAGGGCAGACCGAAGCGTAGCGTAGCCCTTCTTGGGCACCCCCCGCCCCACAGTCAGCACATGAAGAGGTCCGGTTCGTTGAGGGGATACGGCCGCGGGAGCGACGGGAACCGGCAACACATCACTGCTGAGACCCGCGTGAGCATCGAGCAATACCGATGTGGCTTCGGAGATGGTCAAGACAGTATGGGTCCGTTCCAACGTAAAAGTGGCGAGTCTATCGGGCACCAAAATACCGCGAGCATGGATGGTCACAATGAGAGGAATATCTGCGATTGAGCAGGCCACAGCCGCCAATGCCGCTGAAAAGCCCAAAAAGTGAGCATGTACACACGTCACGCCCGCCCGCCTCCATTGTCGTGCCAACCAACAAGCCCGGCGAAGGTCTTTGGGTCGGCCACCATGCGCACACCACGAATCCACCAGTTCTGTGGAAATGGAATCACGGAGAACCACCATGTGAGCACTCGGGACACGGCGAATACGAGATGCGTCCAAGATGGAATGATCGGGTTGGGCCGTCCGGCCAAGAGCATACGTGTCGACGGCCTGGCCGGCCCGCTGAAGCGCCGCGATTTCACGGTATACAAAGGTGTTCGAAACCGTCGGATACCGCCCCAATAGATAGGCCACTCTCATCCAGGCATCCCTGAATTCATGAACTGCAGGAGAGCGTTGAGCACCCGGGTTTGTTCCGCGCCCACTCTGGACGCTTACCCGCAAACTGGGCGTACTTGGATGGCTCTGTGTAGGGGTTTCGGGCCGCCTCCAACAGCTCGTGAACCCGAGACATATCCCCCTTTTCAGCCAGTTCAATGGCCTCTTGGGCGAGATAGTTTCTCAAGACAAACCATGGATTGGTGGCATCCATGACGGCCTTCCGTTCCACATGGGGTCGCGCGTCGGCGGCAATACGTCGGCGGTAACGGGTGAACCAATCGAGCCAATCTGCTCGGTCCGCAGGACCAAGGGGAACATAAAACGCGTCCTCAATCGCCTCGATCGGATCGCCAGCATCCGTCACATTGGACAATCCCCGAAAGAAGAGGGTCATGTCAGTTTCCACTCGCTGGAGCATCTTGATCAGATCTTTCCACAAGACGGCATCTTGTGCCTTTTCGGATGAATCCAGACCCAGTTTTCCAGCAATCATTTGCTGGGAGGCCGTATTCCAGGCCGTTTCATAGGTTCCGATCGCTTTCTCAATGGCCGGAACGTCATCGATGAGTGGAAACAAGGCTTCTGCCAATCGAACCAAGTTCCAGCCACCAAGCTTGGGCTGCAACCCGAATCGATACCGGCGCATGCCTGCATCGGTGGTGTTTGGGGTCCACTCTGGGTCATAGTTGTCGATCCATCCGTACGGGCCGTAATCAATGGTCAAACCCAGAATCGACATATTGTCCGTGTTCATGACACCGTGAACAAAGCCCACCCGCATCCACTCCGCCATCAATACAGCGGTGCGTTTGGCCACTTCTTCCAACAAGACAAGCGTCGATTCTTTGTTGACCTCACCCAAGGCGGGACACATCATCTGCAAAGTGTAGCCAACCATCTTGCGCAGCATGTCCATGTCACCCCGTGCGCTGTGGATCTGGTAGCTACCAAAGCGGAGAAAACTCGGGGCGACCCGACACACCACCGCACCGGGCTCCGCCGCCGCGTAGCCGTTGTAGAACATATCGCGCATGACCGGATCGCCTGTACCCACAAGGCTCAAGGCCCGTGTCGTTGGGACACCCAAGTGATGCATCGTTTCGCTACACAAAAACTCCCGAATGGACGAACGTAGGACGGCACGGCCATCGGCAAAACGTGAGTATGGAGTTGGGCCCGAACCTTTGAGTTGCAGCTCAAATCGAGCGCCATGTTGATTCACCACTTCACCGAGAGTGATGGCTCGACCATCACCCAACTGACCCGCCCAATTCCCAAACTGGTGGCCGCCATAGCAAGCCGCGTACGGAGCCATGCCTTCCACCACAGTATTGCCACCGAACGCTTCTGCGAACTCCGAGGATTTCACCAACCCAGCAGACATGTCGAGATCTTCCGCCACCTCTCGAGAGTGAGCCAGAAGTGTTGGGGAAGCCACGGGCGTGGGGTTGACCTTGGAATAGGCCGCACCCAGCACTTGGCGGGTTCGGTTCGTCTCATCCGGATCGGCCGGCAGCGAGCGTACAAAGCGGTCGTCCCAACCCAAATCTTCCAGCCGTGAGTGTCCGTTCGTCATGCTCAACCCCGACGACTGAGTTTGTCTCGAATGGACGCCATATCAATCCGCCCAACCCGTGTGAACCTGTCAATCATCGTGTGCCCCGATCGCGCCAAGTCCAGTAAACGACGGGCACGAGTGACCACAAACCGGCCCTCGAGCATCTGGCTGGGAACCGACGACCGTCCTTGCTCATCCAATATCCGAACAGCCGTATCGAGCTTTTCAATGGTGTCTCGAACCAAGGTTAGTTCTCTTTCCCGAAACACACGAGTCACCATTTTCACCACGTCGGTCTCGGCTTCAAAACAACGCCGCCCACCCGATCGACCCGAATCCCGAACCACGCCCCACTTTCTGAGTTCTTGCAGCGTCATGGATACACTGCCCACACTCAACCCCGTATCCGAAACAATCTCTGCTGAGGTCAACGGTCTAGGAGAGAGGTATAAACACGTCCACACTCGGCCCATGGACGGCCTAAAGTTCCAAAAACCCATGATGTCACCCACGGCTTCTGCCACCAAGTGACGTGCATTGGAAAGGGTGTCTTCGGCATCCGCGGCGGGAGCATCATCGATGGGGCTGGTTAGCTGCATGGCATTTTGATGATTCAAAGGTTAGCTGTAACGTGATTTCAACGTCGGTTGAAATATTCTATATTTCCAGAAGTATTCAGCACTGGTGATCTGCAATGCACATCCAAGCCAGCCGAAATGGTCCTACCGGGCTCCACGCAGGAGCACCGCACAGCTTGATTGAAGACGTTTCAACGGTCTTTGGGCTCGTCGTTGATGAAATGACACTGACGGAACAAGAGCTTCATGCGCAGCTTCAACTCACCATTCCAGCCGTGGCTGAGATTGGTGCGTATCTCGCCGAATCTGGGGGAAAGCGTTTTCGACCGCTGCTCACGGTGCTCGGTGCTCGAGCTGTGGGCTTTGAGGGCTCAATTGGACACCTGGGTGCCATTGGTGAACTGCTGCACTTGGGAAGTCTGCTCCACGACGATGTGGTCGATGATGGACAAGAACGCCGGGGACAACCCGCCGCCCAGAAGGAATACGGAAACCCGGCAGTGATCCTGACGGGCGACTACTGTGTGGCCCGGGGTCTGTTGCTGAGCTCCGAGCATGCCGGTCATGAGGCGGTCACACGACTCGCCTGGACGGTGACCGCCATGTCCGAAGGCGAAGTCACCCAGCTCCTCAATCGGGGAAACCTCGACCTCAATGTCGAGAGCTATATGGACATCGTCTACAAAAAGAGCGCCACCTTGATCGCATGGTGTGTCGCTGCGGGTGCCTGGGGAGTTGGTGATTCAGAAGCGGCCGAAGCCCTCTACACCTACGGATTGAGCGTAGGCACCGCTTTTCAAATCACCGATGACGTACTCGACTACACGGGCGAAAAAACGACCACAGGGAAGCGTCGCGGCCGGGATCTGGCGGAGCGTAAAATGACGCTGCCACTGCTGATCGCAATGGAGCGTATTCCAGGCCTGCGAGACCGTCTCAAAACCGGAAACCCCTCCCCTGAACGGATTCCTGCTCTGTTAGAACAGGTTCACGCATCTGGGGCCACCGACGCTGCGCTTGAACGGGCACGCGATTTGGTCCAAGAAGGACTCGATGCCCTCAGTGCATTGCCAGACTCACCGTACAAAACGGCCCTTGAACAGTTGGCTCACCACCTTGTGGATCGCATCGCGTGAGCCCAAAAAGTACGATGCCTGTGGCCGGCTCTGCTGATCGAGCGCCAGCCGTCCGTCAGATGTTTGATGATCTGGCTCCGCGATACGATTTGGCCAACCGTGTTCTCAGCCTGGGACTTGATCAGTGGTGGCGAAAACGGGCCATCGCCGCCCTTCAAGATGCCAAATCAGGGGTGATGTTGGATTTGTGTGCAGGCACACTCGACCTGACCCGAATGTTGATCGATTCCGGTGCCACCCATGTTCATGCAGCAGACTTCTCAGCCGCGATGCTTGCCACGGGAGAAGCCAAGCTGCTGTCCGATGAGCCGTACACGATCCACTGTGAGGATGCGCGATCCTTGCCCTTTGAGGATGCGAGCATGGATGGAATCATCTGTGGGTTCGGTCTACGGAATGTGCCCGACCTGCCTGTGGCCCTACAAGAATGTGCTCGCGTACTTCGACCGGGTGGACGACTGGTTGTGCTCGACTTCTTTCAGCCCATTGGCTTTTTTCCGCGCGTTCTTCAAGGGTCGTACAACCGCATCATTGTTCCGCTCGTCGGAGGCATGCTGACCGGGGCGGGGGAAGCGTACCGTTACCTGAATGAGTCCATCGACGCTTTTCAGACACCCGCTGAATTCGTACACCTGCTGAAAGAAGCTGGCATTGATGCTGAAGCCCAAATCATGTTCCCTCCCGTCGCACACATGATTCATGGAGTGCGTACGGATGACTGAGCGCGCGCCAAGATGGATTCGAATTCAAGAACCCATTGAATTGTTGGATCCATGGACCTTGCTGCCCCCGCTCCAAGACGACGGGTGTCGACTCATGGCGTGGTCCGCACCATCCAAGAAGATCAGCTTCGTGGCCGTCGGCGCCGTGCTCGAATTTCGTCCCACAGGTCCGCATCGCTTCGATGATGCACGTTCATGGTGGCAACCCATCGCAGATCAGATGGACACCCGTACCGTTCAAGGGCAGTCGATTGCAACCCACACCCCAGCCTGTGTGGCGGGGTTTGCATTCCGCACCGATGAAAATCGATCGGACGAATGGGCCGCATGGGGAGATGGAGCGCTGTGCGTTCCAGAAATCATGGTTTGGAGTACGGACCAAGAAACGGTCGCGATGTACACCATCGATACCCACCACCATGCGGTGGAGGACCAACTTCAAGTCATGCGTGACCGCCTCAACAGCTGGCAGGCGCGCGCTCACTCACAACACAGCCCCATCGCCAATGGTCAGGTACAGTCAGCGGCTGGCGTAGACGACGCATGGGAAGCATGGCGAACCCGCGTCGAGTCGGCTCAAGCAACCATGGCCAATGGAACCCTGCGTAAAGTCGTTCTCGCGCGCTCCCAAGCCTTCGAGCCGGCGGAAACACAACGCTTTGATCCGCTCGCAACCGCATGGGCACTCCGTGAGCGCCAAATCAACTCCACAACCTTCTTGATTCGCAGAAAAGACGGACAAGCATTCTTGGGATCGAGTCCCGAAACATTGGTCCAACTGAAAGATGGACAAGTGGCAACAGTGGCCCTTGCAGGGACCCGAAGAAGAGATGTTGCATCGGTTGAAGAAGATGATGCGCTCTCCGCAGCACTGCTTGACAGCGAAAAAGACCGACACGAACAAGAGCTCGTGGCCGAAGCCATCGTTGAAGCCTTGCAACCCTACGTCGACGAACTTCATCCACCCGAGGACCCCGAGATCGTTCGGCATCCTGATGTTCAACATCTGCGAACGGCGATTCATGGGCGCCTTGCACAAGATGCCACCATCTTCGAATTGGTGAAACAGCTTCATCCGACCCCTGCGGTCGGGGGTCTACCAAGAGAGTCTGCACTGGCCTGGCTCGATCATCACGAGAACTTGGATCGAGGGTGGTATGCCGGACCCATTGGGTGGATCAGCGAAACGGGTGAAGGTGAGTTTGTGGTCGCCATCCGCAGCGTATTGATGGCGGGACACATCGCCTCTGCCTTTGCAGGGTGCGGACTTGTCGTCAGCTCCAATCCCGCCGATGAGTGGGAGGAAAGCCAGGTGAAACTACAAACTGTACGTCAAGGACTTGCCTTCCAGCCGAGCGTAGACCGGTGACCGATACCGCTGGGCTAAACCGCCAACAAGCAGTGATGATCGCACAGACGGCCATCACCCTTGGCGTGGAACACGCGGTGCTGTCTCCAGGCGCCCGAAACACCCCACTGGTCTTGGCGCTTCACGACATGCAAGAAGCTGGATGGCCCATACAACTGCACTCAATCATTGATGAACGAGCGGCGGGCTTCTTTGCTCTCGGCATCGCTCGTCGAACCAACAAGCCCGTACTGCTCACATGCACCTCAGGTTCTGCAGGTACACACTACTATCCAGCCGTAGTCGAAGCGTCGGAAGGTCAGGTACCTCTGCTGCTCATCACCGCCGATAGGCCCGAAGAACTCCAGAACAGGGCTGCACCCCAGACCATGAACCAGGCTCACTTGTTCGGGTCTCATGTACGATTTTTTGCCCATTTAAAAAGCCCAATAAACGATGAAAATATGGGTTCCACAGCCACTGTGGTGACCACAGCCATCCAAGCCGCTCTCGGCCCAGCCCCGGGCCCAGCCCACCTCAATGCGGCGTTTCGAAAACCACTGTGGGCACCGGGCGACACTCCTCCGCCGCCTGTGGAGATTTCCCCCATGGTGAGGACTCCCGTGAGGGCCATCGATTCAGACATCGATCGGCTGTTGGCAGAGGTCCATGGAAAGTCAGGCCTCATCGTTATGGGCCCTGACCCATCGGGGAGAATCGCACCGAGTACCGTCCTGAGATTGTCTGAGTTTCTGGGGTGGCCAATTCTGGCTGATCCGGTGACACGCTTGCGATATGGCGTTGAAGGCCCGGTCATTCACCACCACGATGTGTTGCTCCGTAGCCCCCATTTTCGCGAGATCCTGAATCCAGATATTGTGATCACCTTGGGTGGAACCAGCAGCTCCAAACCACTCTCCCAAACCTTGTCAGACACACCGTGCATTCACATCGGTGGAACCGGACGCCTCCAAGACCCATGGCACAGCGTTCAATGGACACTGTCGGCAGATGTTGACACCGTTGTAGAAGCCTTGAACCCGGTGCAGCATACCCCCACGTCACCAGACTGGGTCCGTCGCTGGATCCATGCAGACCAATGTGCACAACAGGCCATCCAACAGGTGTGTTCAACCACCCTCTGGGAGGGTTCAGTAGCCCATACGATGGTGAACTCGCTGCCCCCAAATACACTTCTTCGACTGGCCAGCAGTACACCCATTCGTGATGTAGATAGCTTTTCTATCCAGTCAGAACATGCACTTACCGTATCCAGTAATCGAGGCGTCAATGGTATCGACGGCCTGATTGCAACCAGCCTCGGAGAGGCCGTGGCCCATGATGGTCCGGTGGCCATATTGAGTGGTGATCTAAGCTTTCTTCATGATGTGGGCGCCCTGGCCAGCGTACCCAGACCTCATCAAGCGGTGGTCATCACTGTGGTCGACAATGGTGGGGGTGGCATTTTTGGCTTTCTACCCATGGCCGAGCACCCCACAGGCTTCAAACCGTGGTTTGTGACTCCACACAATCACGACCTCTCTCGCATGTGTACGGGCTTTGGCATCGATGCGGTTCAGGTCGACTCGATCGAACAATACACCCGGACCCTCAAGCTCTGCATACACGAGCCGGGGCTGCATGTGATTCATATTCCAATCGATCGTGCAGCGAGTACGCAGCAGCATTTTGATGCATTCGCTCAGATTACGAACGCCATCGAGGCCACACTATGAGCCATCCTGGACAACTCCAGGCATGGTGGCTGGCCGCCCGGCCCAAAACCCTGGCAGCCGGCATAGTCCCGGTATTGGTGGGTACATCCATCGCCCAACAGCATGGTGGTCTTGAATGGACGGCTGCCGTGGCATGTGCCACTGGAAGCCTGCTCATCCAAGTGGCCACAAATTTGGCCAATGACTACTTCGACCACAAAAAAGGGGCCGATACAGATGAACGTGTGGGGCCTGCACGGGCTGTACAGCAGGGATGGATCAGTCCCAAGTCTATGGCCATTGCGACTGCGATGACCTTGCTCGCCGCATTGCTGGTGGGCCTGTACCTGATTTCTATTGGTGGCTGGCCGATTGCTGCAATTGGAATCCTCAGCCTGGTGTGCGCAGTGGCCTATACCGGTGGGCCCATGCCATTGGCCTATGTGGGACTTGGGGATGTATTTGTATTTGCCTTCTTTGGGCTGGCTGCCGTGTGTGGGACCTGCTTTGTACAGATTCACCATGTACCACCGAGCGCATGGGTGGCGGGTGCGGCCATCGGGCTTCTGGCCACGGCAATCTTGGTGGTGAACAATCTGCGTGATCGAGAAACCGATGCGATGGCCAATAAACGGACCTTGGCCGTTCGCTTTGGACCTCGAGCCGCCCGCATCGAGCACATGGCCTGTATCGCGGGCGCATATGGGCTCATCTTGGTCGCCGTTGCTCTTGGGCTCGCCCCAACAAGCTGGCTGCTTACTCTCCTCAGTATTCCGCTGGCCGTGAAAGAAATACGCTCGGTGAGCCAAAAAGACGGCCCCGACCTGAACGTTCACTTGGCGGGTGCCGCACGACTTGAGTTGGTGGTTGGCTTGCTGCTGTGTGTCGGAGCATGGCTTTGATTCGCGTTCAGCCATTCTCCTTGCCACTCGCCCGTCCCTTCACGTCTTCTCTCGGCCAGTTTGAGCGTCGGGATGGGCTCCTTGTCTCCATTCAAGTTGGCGATCTATTGGGCTGGGGAGAGGCATCTCCACTGCCTGGATTGAGTTCGGAGCACCTCAGCGAGGTGATGGACGAGTTGATGCTCTTGCATGAAACGGCACCCGAGCTTCCGAATTCAATCGAGGCGATGGGACCATGGATCGATGCGCACTGCACGACGGCCTCAGGTCGACATGCCCTGGCCTCCGCCCTCTTGGACTCGATGGGCCAATGGGCGAACAAGCCCATCTCTCATCTTCTCAACCGACACGCCATCAAAGAAATCCCCATCTCGCACCTGTATACCGATGATGACAGTCTGTTTCACGCCACCGTACTCGGCACACAGCTGGTGAAAATGAAGGTGGGCATGGGAAGCATCGACGAGGACTTCGAACGGGTCGTTCGGGTTCGGGAAGTCCTGGGACCTGACATTCCGATCCGCGTCGATGCCAATGGTGCATGGAGTGAACAAGAAGCCCTGGAGGCCATCGAGAGGCTGGGTCCATTGGGTGTCAGCAGCATGGAAGAACCGGTGAAGAACCGTGATCTGGCGGCCATGGCCCGACTGCGGGGTCGCGGGGTGGAAATCGCGGCGGATGAATCCATTCGCAGCCAGGCAGACCTCACCGAGATTATCGACCATGATGCCGCCGATGCCATCGTGATCAAACCGATGCTCATCGGTACGCCCATGGCCTCCATCGACATGATCCAACACGCCGACCAAGCGGGCCTCAAAACATGGGTCACCACCACCATCGACGGTGCCGTTGGACGCATGATGGCCATACATATCGCCGCGGCTGCTCCCACCAAACACCTTCTCCCTTGCGGCCTAAACACAGGCGGCTGGCTGAAGACCGATCTGGGTCAAACTCCGGAGATGAGCGGAAGTCATATCAACGCGCCCGATGCACCCGGATTGGGTGTCACGGTGGTGGCATGACCACACTCGAAACCAAGAGCCGCACTTGGGATGCCCAGGAATTTGAGCACCAGGTAGA
>Ga0315320_10002146_pt1 | contig 16284 bp, 22 predicted proteins | sample M140m21515metaG_FD_203458 | JGI IMG/M metagenome (GOLD analysis project Ga0315320, IMG submission 203458) | Ammonia-oxidizing marine archaeal communities from Monterey Bay, California, United States - M1 40m 21515 | ecosystem: Environmental > Aquatic > Marine > Coastal | place: USA: California... | reverse complement strand
AGATCGTGATTCTGGTCCGGGTGGTGTTCCTGAAATGCCTATTTTGCCCGAAGAAAACGTTTTGGCAGACATTCCTGAATTGCCGCCAGAACCCGGTGTATTTGAGTTTGATGACGGCAGTGCTGTCGTTGGCGATTATGACGATGGAATGGGTATTGCACCAGAAGTTCCTTTTGATGGTAATTTGGCTGATGTTGTTGATCCTGCCATTCTTGGGCGTATTGTTTCTGACTTGGTTGGCCTTATTGATGATGACTTGGCGTCCCGCGAAGATTGGGAAGACACGTACAAGCAGGGGCTAGAATTTCTAGGCATGAAGACTGAAGAGCGCACAGAGCCTTTTGAGGGTTCGTCAGGCGTTGTTCATCCATTGTTGGCAGAAAGTGTTACGCAGTTTCAAGCGCAGGCGTATCGTGAGCTTTTGCCTGCAAATGGTCCTGTTAGAACGCAGGTTATTGGTGCGCAGAGCGAAATGCTTGTTAAGCAGGCAGAGCGTGTCAAAGATTATATGAATTACCAGATCACGTATGAAATGGAAGAATACGATCCTGAATTGGATCAAATGCTGTTTTATTTACCTGTGATTGGATCGACCTTTAAGAAGGTTTACCGTGATCCACTAAAGCAACGCGCTGTTAGCAATTTTATTCATGCAGAAGATTTAATTGTGCCGTATGGCGCTACTGACTTGGCAACTTCGCCTCGCATTACGCACCGTATTACGATGGATTCTAACGAGGTTAGAAAGCTGCAGCTTGCGGGTTTTTACAGCGACATAGATATTCCGACTGATGGTACATCTGATGACCAGATGAGTGAGGTTACGGAGTCAATCAACGATATACAGGGCGTACACCCTTCTAATTCCTCTACGGATTTAACTCTTTATGAGGTCCACACTGATTTGGACCTTGAGGGCTTTGAAGACATTGGAATGGACGGTGAGCCTACGGGGTTAAAGCTACCGTACATTGTGACCATTTTGGAAGATACGAATGAAATTCTTTCTATTCGTCGCAACTATCCAGAAGATGACCCTATGAAACGTGCGCAAAAATACTTTGTGCATTACAAGTTTTTGCCGGGTTTGGGGTTTTATGGCTTGGGTCTAACGCATATGATTGGCGGCTTGGCTATGGCTTCAACGTCGATCCTGCGTCAGCTTATTGATGCTGGCACGTTGGCTAACCTTCCAGCGGGGTTTAAAGCCCGTGGTGCGCGTATTCGTGATGAAGACAGCCCACTACAGCCCGGAGAGTTTCGTGACATTGATGTAGTGGGACAAACGCTGCAGGCGTCTTTGATGCCATTACCGTTCAAAGAGCCTTCTGGCACGTTGTATAACCTTTTGGGTACGCTGGTTGATGCTGGTCGCAGGTTTGCATCTATGGCTGACATGAAGGTTGGTGAGATGAGCGGTGAAACGCCCGTTGGCACCACTATGGCGATTATGGAACGTGGCACTAAGGTTATGTCCGCTATTCATAAGCGATTGCATTATTCGCAAAAGATAGAATTTAAACTTTTGTCGAAGATATTCTCGCAAGACTTACAGCCGTATCCATATATGGTGTCCAAAGAAGTTGGACCTGAAGTAAAAGCGCAAGACTTTGATGACCGCATTGATGTTTTGCCTGTTTCAGACCCGAACATCTTTTCCATGTCGCAGCGCATTGCTTTGGCGCAAAGCGAATTGCAGTTGGTGCAGTCTAATCCTGAGATACACGGCGGTCCTATGGGGCTGTATCAGGCGTATCGCAAGATGTACGAGGCTTTGGGCGTTACGAACATTGACGCTATTTTGCCACCACCACCGCCACCGCCCCCGCCTGCTAATGCTGCTAAAGAGAACCAGAATGCGCTTATGGGCGTTCCACTGCAGGCATTCCCAGAGCAAGATCATCAGGCCCACATAGAGGCTCATATGGCGGTAATGTCTACGCCTGCCATGCAGCTTAACCCTGCGTCCATTGTGGCCTTACAGGGCCACATACAGGAGCATATAGGGCTTATGGCTGAGAAGCAGGCACAGGCACAGGTCATGGAAAGAATACCGCCTGAAGTGCAGCAAAACCCAGAACAAATGCAAATGATGATGCAGCAAATTAAGCCTCAGATCGACCAGATAGCTGCGGTTATGATTGCAGACATGGTTGAAAGCATGGCGCAAGCTGTAGAGCCGCCACAGCAGTCTGATCCACTGGTGGACATACGCAATCAAGAGTTGCAGCTAAAAGCGGCTGATATGCAGCGCAAGTCTTCAGAGTTTGAAGCCAAGCAGGAGTTAGAACGTGAGAAGGAAAAGAATGACATTCTGGTAAATCAGCAGCGCATTGATGTTTCTGAAGCAGCCTTAGAGGATAAGACCAGAATTGCAGAAGATAGGATACGGACGCAGCGTGAAATTGCGGTGATGAATGCAACAAAAGCCAATACAGGATAATATCGTAGATTTTCCTGAAATGACTGAAATAGACAGGCAGTTCTTAGAGTTAGAACGCCAAAAGATTTTGATTGCACAACAACGTAAGCAAATAGAAGATAGGAAATGATATGAGTTCTTCAGTAAGGCAAAAGATGGCAGAGGTTATAAAGGCTGCAAAGCATTCACCTGCAATCACACCAGAGGTTAAAAATGAAGCCAAACAGACTGTTGCGGAAACACCTGAAACCAAAAAAAATTCCAAGCCAGCAGTTAAAAAAACCACCAAGAACAAAGCCAAGATATTTAAAAAAGTTTAGTAGAATAGCAAGACCCCAAAGATTTATAGGGGTTTTATAGCTTTTTACTAACAATACTTGCGTATCCCGTATAATTGCATACTATGTGTGCAGGGAGACAAGTATGGACGCTGCACATCTAGCACAATATCTGTTGAAAGAAATACGTGAGCGTGATTCTAGGTTGAAAGACCGAGTTGCGGACGGTTCGGCCTCATCTTGGGATGAGTACCGTTATCTTGTAGGCGAAATACGCGGAATGACCTACTGCGAAGATTTAATTAAAACCGCGATGAAAGGCATAGAGTTAGAAGATGACTAAAAAATTGTATGTTCCTGACCATGTTGCGAAAGCAGCTAGGAAAACAAAACTATCCAAACCGATAGAAAACGCTTTTAAAACGCAAGGGACTGAAGAGGATAATAAAAATGTTGATGATCCATCTAACATTGAGCCTTCCGTACTTGAGCGTTTACCGCAGCCCACTGGGTATCGAATATTAATTATTCCGTATTACCCTAGCGCCAAAACAAAAGGTGGCTTGTATATCCCTGACCAAACTAGAGAGCGGGAGTCATTTGCTACTGTGTCAGCTTATGTAGTTAAGTTAGGCCCGGATGCCTACAAAGACGAACAAAAGTTCCCAAGTGGCTCTTATTGTCAGGAGAAAAACTGGGTTCTTATAGGAAGATATGCTGGGAATAGGTTTAAAGTGGATGGTCTTGAGGTCAGAATCATAAATGACGACAATATTATAGCCACAATACTTGACCCAACAGATGTTTCGTATGTATAGAAAGTTAGGGAGCTAAGGAAATGTCTATGGCTGAAGAAAGCATGGAAAACGAAGAGTTCAACGGCACTACCATTGAACTTGAAGAGGACAATCAGGAATCATCTGCTGTTGAAGCCGCTGATTCAGACAGTAATTCTGATGAAACCCGAACAAAAGTTCGTAAATCATCAGATGGCGATGACGAACTTGAAAGCTATAGTGAAGGCGTAAAGAAGCGCATTAACCAGCTAACTGCACGGCGTAAAGCTGCAACAGAAGAGGCTGAAGCTGCAGTTCAATACGCACAGCAAGTTCACCAAGAAAACCAGCAAATGAAAGCTAGGCTTCAGCAGTTAGACCAAGGGTATAGGTCTGAGTATGAGGGCCGTGTTGTATCTCAGGAACAGCAAGCCAAACGCGCTTTGACAGAAGCGCATGAAGCTGGTGATTATGAAAAGGTTGCTGAAGCGCAATCCGCATTGTCACAAGTTGCTATCGAAAAGGAACGCATTCGACTGCAAACTGCCAAGGCCAAGCGTGAAGAACAGCAACGCCAGTATGAGGCAGAGCAACAGCAGCAACGACAGCAACAACCACAACAGCAGCAAAGACAAGCGGCTGACCCTAAGTTGGAAAAGTGGTTGTCTAAAAACGATTGGTTTGAAAAAGACAACGTTATGAAAGCTGCGGCTACAGCCATACATAATCAGATTGTTGGTGAGGAAGGTTTTGATCCTACCACTGACGAATATTACTCTGAAATAGACAAGCGCATTCGTAAAGAAATGCCTCACAAGTTTCAGGCCAAACAACAGAACGCCCAAGTTGTTACGCCTGCGTCTGGTAACGGACGGTCATTAAAATCTGGGCGGAAAAGATCGGTGGAGCTAACACCGGGGCAAGTCGCATTTGCTAATAAAATGCGGATACCTCTTGAAGTTTATGCGAAAGAGGTTGTGAAACTAGAAAGTAGGAGCGATTAAATGGGAACTAGGTCAGCGCGTGATTCAAATTCACGGGAAAGCGCAGAGCGCATTCAGCAATGGCGTCCGGGTTCTGCTTTAGACGCCCCAGAGCCACCTCTAGGATATAAGCATAGATGGATTCGTGAATCTGTCATGGAATATGATGATAAGACTAACGTTCATAAGAAACGGCAAGAGGGATGGGAACTTGTTCGCGCTGAAGAGTACCCTGATTATGTTGGCCCCGTCATTGACGAAGGAAGAAACGCAGGCACCATTGGTGTCGGTGGATTGGTTTTGGCCCGAATCCCTACCGAATTGGTAAACCAGCGGAATCAACACTTTGCACAAGTGGCTAGTAATCAAATGGACGCTGTTGACCGCGATTGGATGCGGGAAAACAACGCCCTTATGCCAAAACTGGCACCACAACGTAAATCTTCTGTTAGCTTCGGCTCACGGAATAAATCTGAAGGATAAGTAAGATGGCGAATCAAGACGCCCCTTTCGGCCTTCGCCCACTTAAAAACAGTTTGTCTTCACAAAGACAAAACCGTTATCGTATTGCCTCTGGCTACAACACGAACATTTTCCAAGGTGACTTAGTTACAGTCAACACAAATGGAACAATTACTCGCGTTGCAGCAGGAGACAATGCTTTGTGTTTGGGCGTGTTTAATGGCTGTGAATATGTAGATGCGAATGGTGATGTGAAATTCTCAAACCATTGGCCTGCAAGCGCAACTGGAACAAACATTTTTGCGAATGTCATTGATGATCCAAGTGCGACCTTTGAAATTCAAGCGAATGCAGCAATGCCTGTAGCCGACTTGTTTGGCAATTTTGATATTGTAGACAATAACCCTGTTGGACGAACCGCAAGCGGTGTTTCCAGCATGGAACTTGCAGTATCAACAGGTGCAACCACAGCAGCCTTGGCTCTGAAAGCTATCGACATTTCTCAAGACCCTGAGAATGACGATGTATCGTCGGCTAATACAAATGTAATAGTCAAAATCAACAACCACCTGTTCAGTGCTGGCACTGCAGGTCTGGCATAAGAAAGGAGATAAGTTATGGCTATTTCTCGTTCACAACTTGTCAAAGAGCTTGAGCCGGGCCTAAATGCTTTGTTCGGCATGGAGTACAACCGCTACGACAATGAGCATGCAGAAATTTTCGACACAGAATCGTCAGATCGTGCGTTCGAAGAAGAAGTTATGCTTTCAGGTTTTGGAAATGCTCCTACTAAAAGTGAAGGATCAGGGGTATCGTTTGATGATGCTAACGAAGCGTACACCGCCCGTTACACACATGAAACTGTAGCTCTTGCATTCGCTTTGACTGAAGAGGCGATTGAAGACAATCTGTATGATCGTCTTGGCGCTCGTTACACCAAGGCACTTGCCCGTTCTATGGCGCATTCTAAGCAAGTTAAGGCTGCTGCAGTTCTTAACAACGCTTTCAACGCGGCGTTCACAGGCGGTGACGGTGTAGAGCTTTGTTCTGCGGTTCACCCGTTGGCTCAAGGCGGTACATTCCGTAACGAACCAGCTACTGCTGCTGACCTCAATGAAACTTCGCTTGAAAATGCTTTGATTGACATTTCAGGCTTTGTTGATGAGCGGAATATGATTATTGCCCTTCGTGGCACTAAGCTGATTATTCCACCACAGCTTCAGTTCATTGCAGATCGTCTGCTGGAATCGACCTTGCGTCCCGGCACTGCTGACAATGATATTAACGCGACAAAGAACATGGGTATGGTGCCAGAGGGTTATACAATTAACCACTTCCTAACCGATACTGATGCGTTCTTTATCAAAACTGACGCGCCAAATGGCTTCAAGCACTTTGAGCGTTCTCCCATGCGTACAAACATGGAAGCAGATTTTGATACAGGCAACATGCGCTTTAAAGCGCGTGAGCGTTATTCATTTGGCTTCTCGGACCCACGTTGCGTATTTGGTTCACCCGGAGCGTAACCCGAACAAATGTTTGGTTTTGATTGGGGGCAGTTCATCTGCCCCCTTTCTTTTTTTGGATTGTTGTGTATTATTTGCTTATCCCTGACAGGCGCAAATAGCGTCTGACTTAACCCACGACAGGAGATAGACATGGGTACAACTACTTTTTCCGGGCCAATTCTGGCAGGAACAATCAAAGATACTACTGGCACAACCGTAGGCTCTGATATTAAAAACACAGGCCAAGTTGTCATGGCACAGTCCTTTACTACTGGCTCTCTTGCAGGCGGCGCTTCTGCTGCAAACGTCACTGACGTAGTTATTCCTGCGAAGTCTCAAATCATTGATATTGTGCTAGATTGCCCAACAGCTATGGGTAATGCTACTGCGGTTTTCAGCGTTGGCGATACTGCTGGTGGAAACGGCACATTTATCAACGGGTTTTCGATTACCGTAGCTTCTGGCGCAGGACGCAAGTACCCTACCACTGAAGCTGGTGGTGCATTGTCTTGGGCTGAAACATCTAACACAACAGATGTTCGCCTTACTTGGACTACCACAGGTGCTACTAACGCAGGTGAAATCAGAGCGACTGTTCTGTATCAGCAAGCCAGCAATCTTGTAGCATAAGGAGTAAGTAAATGGCTGGCCCAGTAACAGGATACAATGTAGCTCAAGGTGATGCTGCGGCCCTTATTGGGCCTTCTAGGTCTAGGCTTAGAACTGTTAATATCTATGCTGAAGCAGCAGGTTCATTTACTCTGACTAATGGGAATGGTGGCGCTACTATGATAGTGCAGAAATTTCCAGTAGGCATGAATGAGCTTTATATACCTGATGATGGAATGATATTCACTGATGGTGTGTTTGTTTCGGCGTTTACAGGTTCGAACAATGAGCTAACAATCTTTTTATCTTAAATGTAGTAGGGGGCGATGCCCCCTATTATACAGCAGGTGAGAAATGCCGCGTAAAAAAGAAAATCCAATACGGAAAACTACTGGTAAAGGCGGTAATTACCGCAAAACAAAATCAGGCGCTGGCATGACTAAAAAGGGTGTTGCCGCGTACAAACGCAAAAATCCCGGCTCTAAATTAAAAACAGCCGTTACAGGAAAAGTAAAAGCGGGAAGTAAAGCCGCCAATCGCAGAAAGTCATACTGCGCACGTTCTGCAGGGCAAATGAAGAAATTCCCCAAGGCTGCAAAAGACCCTAACAGTCGTTTGCGTCAAGCACGTAAAAGATGGAAGTGTTAATATGCCTAAAGACGCTTGTTATAAAAAAGTAAAGGCTAGGTACAAAGTTTTTCCTAGCGCATATGCCAGTGGTGCTATTGCAAAATGCCGAAAGGTAGGCGCTAAAAACTGGGGTAATAGTAAAAAAAAGCCTGTTAAAAAAGCGATGGGTGGCGCAGTTGAGCCGAATAATAATTTTAGAAAAAGACCTGTACGCAGAATGATGAAGGGTGGCGAGGCTATAGCCAATGGGTGCGGCAAAGTCATGGGCAATCGCCGTAAGGTAACAAGGATGACCTAATGGCTGTTCGCAAAACAAAAAAAGGTGCTGCCTTAAAACGTTGGTTTAAAGAGGATTGGAAAGACGTTAGGACAGGTAAGGCTTGTGGGCGCAAAAAAGGTGAAAAGCGTGGCACACCATACTGCCGACCTAGCAAAAAAGTTAGTTCGAAAACGCCAAAAACAGCGTCAGAAATGACAGCAGCGGAAAAAAGAAGTAGAATTTCTCAAAAGAAACGCATTGGACAACCTGCCGGAAAGCCACGTAGGGTTAAATCCCTGAAAAGGAATAAGAAATGACTGTATCAGGTTCAAAAGACTTTGAATTAGACGTAGCTGATTACATCGAAGAGGCTTTTGAGCGTTGTGGTCTTGAGGCCCAAACAGGTTATGATCTGCGGACAGCAAAACGTTCTTTAAATCTCTTGTTCGCTGATTGGGCAAATCGAGGTTTAAATCAATGGACTATTGCGCAAAGGAGTTTCACAGTTGCAGAGGGTGATGGTGAGACTAGCCTTGGTGCGGACGTTATAGATATATTGTCCCTAGTTGTTCGCAGAAGCGGTACAGACTATGCGCTAAACAGAATTAGCCGCGACACATACTTAAATATTCCAACAAAATCTACAAAAGGCAGGGCTACGCAGTATTTTGTAGATAGACAAATAAATCCGAACTTAAAAGTGTGGCCTTTGCCAGATAACAGCACAGATGTTATTTTATATGATGCCCTTATTCGCATGGATGATGCAGATACATATGTAAACACTGCGCAAATACCCTTTAGGTTTTACCCAGCACTAGCTGCAGGATTAGCTTATTACATTGCTATAAAAAAAGCCCCTGACCGCATTTCTCTTCTAAAGCCTATTTATGACGAAGAGTTAAACCGTGCGATGGATGAGGACAGAGATAGAGCCTCATTCAAAGTATCGCCAGACTTGAGAAATTACCGATATGTCTAAATACGCTACAGGAAAATGGGCGTATGGAATATCTGATCGTTCTGGCTTCAGATATAGATTGCGTGATATGCGCAAAGAATGGAACGGTCTTTTAGTAGGCAAGGATGAGTGGGAAGCAAAGCAACCACAACTTGAGCCACTACGGGCGAGGCCAGACCCGCAAGCATTAAAAGACCCACGACCAGAACACGATATAAGTTCTATGAACAATATTCAGTGGGGCTGGAATCCTGTAGGTTATACAGGTGATAAATATGGTTTCACAGGAAACAATTTAGTTGCCAATGCTTATGTTGGAGTTGTCACAACTTCTGTTACTCAAGGTATTGACACTTCTGTTTCTGCTGTAGGAACTTCAGCTTCTGGCGCGGTTGGGACGGCGAACACACCATGAGGGTAAGCCAATGAATTATACAGAATTAACGTCTGCTATAAAAGAATATACAGAAAATGAAGAAACAACATTTGTTTCTTTAATACCTACGTTTATTCAACAGGCAGAGCAGAGAATATTTAGAACCGTAACTATTCCTGAAGTAAGGTCAAACAGCACAGGCACACTTACGCAAGGCAATCAATATTTGCAAAGACCAGATGATTTTTTAGCTGTTTTTTCTTTGGCAATTATTGACCCTACAACTGCAGCTTACACCTACTTGCTTGAAAAAGATGTTAATTTTATGCGTGAGGCGTTTCCTGTAGCTGCTACACAAGGCGTTCCAAAGTATTATGGACAGTTTGACGGTGATGCTATTGCCGCAAATACATTTGGTCATTTTATTGTAGGCCCAACACCTAACGCGACATATACTGTTGAACTGCATTACTATTTTTTACCTAAGTCTATAGTAACCACAAACACATCATGGCTTGGTGAAAATGCCGAATCTGTTTTATTGTATGGTTCATTAGTTGAAGCATACAATTTTATGAAAGGCGAAGCTGATATTATGCAACAATATAAAGAAAGATATGAAACAGCGTTGCGTGAGCTTTCTATTATTGATGCAGCGAACAAGGGAGATAGTTACAGAAGATGAACATGCCGTTTGAAATGTCTGTTGGTAGTGTTGGGGTTAAAACTACTAACAATCGAGGCTTTACCCCTGAAGAGGTCGCGGAATTATGCGTTGATAGGTTAATGATCGTATCAAATGACGCGCCACCTGCGATTAGAGATCAAGCCTTGGCTCACAAGGAACGTATGAAGGCTGTAATCGCAGTCTACATGAAACAGGCTATCCAAAGCGATAGAACTACTGTATATAATGCAATCAGTGATGCTGGTCATAAAAAACTAGCTGAATATATAAGGAAAATGTAAATGGCATTCTCAGGAAACTTCATGTGTACCTCGTTCAAAACAGAGCTTTTAAAAGGTGTGCATAATTTTACGGCAGCATCTAACGTATTTAAATTGGCAATGTATACAAACAGTGCAAGTTTTAATGCGGCTACCACAGCTTATACTTCTAGCAACGAAGTCAGTGGAACAAATTATACCGCTAAAGGTAATGCGATAACCACAGTAACGCCTACATCTAGTGGCACTACAGCTTTTGTAGATATGGACAATGTAGTTTTTACGAATGTAACACTTACAGGAGTTCGTGGCGCATTGATTTTCAATGAGGCAGCTTCGGGTGATCCCACAGTATGTGTTCTTGATTTTGGTGGAGATAAAGCTGCAAGTGCAGGTGACTTTACAGTAGTGATGCCAACTGCAGACGCAAGTAACGCTATTATCCGTATCGCCTAATTGGGGGATAACCCATGCCACTTCCTTATTCTGGCTGGGGCCGAGGTGGTTGGGGTTCTGGCTCTTGGAATAGCCTATCTGTAGGCGTATCCGTTACAGGTGTAGCGGGTACTGCTTCTGTTGGCAGTGTAACAACTACTAGCGGCGTAACACAGCCCGTAACGGGGATAGCCGCTACGGGTTCGGTTGGTAGCGTAACTACCACTAGCGCGGCAAATATTTCCGTTACAGGGGTTTCATCAACAGCAAGTGTTGGTTCTGTAACAGCGACAGGTGCCGCGAATACAATAGCGACAGGTTTAGCGGCTACAGGCAGTGTCGGAAGCGTAACTGTTACTGGTGTTGGCAACATTTCAGCCAGCGCAGTAGTAGCTACAGGGTCAGTTGGCACCGCGCATACTGTATCAGGAGATGCAAATGTTCCTGTTACGGGAGTATCATCTACAGGCGCTGTTGGTTCTTCTACTGTTTCTGGCGATGCAAACTTTACTGTAACAGGGGTTTCTGGCACAGGCGCTGTTGGAACTACCTTTACAGTTTTTTCAGCAAACATACCCGTTACAGGAGTTGTGGGATCAACTGCTTTAGATTCCGTAGCTATAGACGCAGATGCAAATGCCCACCCAGTAGGCATAAACTCTATAGGGTCTGTTGGTTCTGCCACCGTTTCTAGCGATGTTAACGTTTCCGCTTCTGGTGTTTCTGGTACGTCTGCTATAGGGACGGTAGACGCTAGAGTTGGGAAGAATGTTTCTGTAACAGGTGTGTCTGCGACAGGCAGTGTTGGCACTGTAAGCCTTGAGTTTGACAATAACATTTCTGTTTCTGGTGTTGTTGGAACAGGTGAAGTTGGCAACATACCGCAAACAACAAGTTCTGTTGTCCAAAATGTTACAGGCGTATTCGGAACTGCATCTGTTGGTAGTGCGACCACAACTAGTGGAGTAACGCAGCCTGTAACGGGTCTGTCAGCAACAGGCGGTGTTGGCTCTGTAGGTTTAACATTATCAGCGAACATTCCCGCGTCAGGTATAGGAGCCGTTGGTAGCGTAGGTTCTACAACAGTAGCCGCCAACACAAATCAATCTGTAACAGGTGTGTTGGGAACGGGCAGTGTGGGTTCTGTCAGCGTTGAAGCTGATGGTCAGGCTTCCGCGACAGGTGTATCATCTACAGGCTCTTCAGGGGCTGTAACAATAAAATTCGGTGCATCCGTTGCTGCGACAGGTGTTAGTGGTTCGTCTGGTGTTGGAAGCGTAACAACCAAAGTAGATGCGAATATATCTGCTACAGGCGTTGCAGGAACAGGAGCAGTTGGGGACGTAACTGTCAACATACCTATCGACGTATCTGTTACAGGCGTGTCAGCTACAGGAAGCGTTGGGTCTGTTACTGTAGCGTTTGGTTATGCGGTTACAGGCGTATCAGCATCAGGGCGTGATCCGTTCCCTGTTTCAATAGGAATAGGTCAGTATGTATACCCAGAAGGTGTTTCCGCTACTATGGAGTTGGGAACAGCATTTGTTTGGAATAATATAACGCCTATACATAACGCAAACTGGACCCCAATAACCCCAGCCCCGCCGGGAGATTGGACGCAAATATCTCCTAGTTCTTCACCAAATTGGAAAAAGATTGCGTCTTAATGATATGCGCGATATAAATATGTCAGCTTACAGTGTTTAGGAAACTTACATGGCTAGTGTTTACACAAACGATCTAAGATTAGAAGAGATAGGAACTGGTGAACAATCAGGCTCTTGGGGTACGACAACCAACACTAACTTAGAATTAATCGCTGAAGCATTTAGTTACGGCACTGAAGCCATAACAACAAATGCAAACACACATGCAACTACTATTGCAGATGGAGCAACAGACCCCGGACGATCTTTGTATTTAAAATACACAGGCGCTTTGGATTCAGATTGCACCATTACTATTGGCCCAAACACTGTCAATAAAATGTGGTTTATAGAAAACGCGACTACCGATAGTGGTTCTTCAGGCCCGTACAACATTATTGTTAAGCAAGGCACTGGCAACACAATCACAATACCAAACAGTCAAGTTAAGGCTGTTTTTTCTGATGGAGCGGGTTCTGGCGCAGCCATGACTGACGCCTTTACAGACTTGAGCGTCCCAAGTTTGTTTGTAGCGGGGGCCGCAGCGCCTTCAATTGGTGACGTTTTGGCATTAAGCATAGCGTTAGGATAAACGATGGCTAATACATTCAAGAGTTATTTGGCGAGTGCAACGGGAACCTCTGCGGCTACTGTACGCACAGTGCCGTCAAGCACACAGACGGTTGCGGTGGGTATTAACCTCGCTAACATTCTCACAAGCCAAATTAAGGTCAGTGCCTACATTACCAGAAGCGGCACAGATTATTACATTGTTAAAAACGCACCGATACCCGCGCAAGGGGCGCTGTCTGTGCTGGATGGGAAAATTATCTTAGAAGCTGCTGATGTTGTTAAAGTAATATCAGACACGGGTAGCAGCGTAGATACTGTATTGTCGGTGTTGGAGATTACCTAATGGCTGGATATATCGGCACGGGCGCAGTCCCGCAGGCTACACAGAAACGTGATTCATTTACGGCAACGGCTGGGCAAACCAGCTTTCCCACAAGTGGATATACGCCCGGATTTGTAGATGTTTATATGAACGGTGTGAAACTTGCACCTGCCGATTTTACCGCGACCAATAGCTCAGACGTTGTGCTGGCAGTTGCTGCGGTTGCTAACGACACGTTAGAGATTATTTCTTTCAGCACATTTGAAATATCATCACGGACATTTGCGGGTGACGTTACTGCAAGCGGCGGAACATTCTTGCCCACGGGCGATACATCTGCGGGTGATGCCGCCGCTATGGGCTATGCTGCGGCTGATGGTTTGGTGCTTACGGGTCAGGGTTCTACATCAGACGTAACTATTAAGAACGATGCAGACGCTACAGTTATGTCGATACCAACAGGCACAACGGGTGTGACGTTTGCGGGTACTCCTACGTTCCCTGATGGCAGCATAAACATTGCTGATCTGGATATTGACGGTGGTACAGATATAGGCGCAGCGTTGGTCGATGCTGACTTAATGGTTGTTGATGATGGTGCGGGTGGGACCAATCGTAAAGCTACAATGTCTAGGCTTGCTACTTATATGGGAACTAAAATTGGTGGCGGGTTAGAGTTTATCTCTTCTACTGATATAAGCAACGCAGCAACAGTTAGTTTTACTGGGTTTGATAGCAGTAAATACGACAGTTATACGTTTAAGTTTGCTAATGTTTTACCAGTAACGGACGATGCAGACGTTTATGCTTTATTATCAGTTGACTCAGGAAGTAATTATTTAGCTGCTAGTGATAGCTACACTATAGTGGCAAATGAACATGCAAGTGCAGGTGACTCTGCGTTTATTCCATTTGGATATAGTGGACTTAGCAATGTAGATGGGGGCGGTATGACTGCAACAGTAGATGTTATTGGGCCACATTTAAATAAAAGAACATTTGTTTACCCTGCTTCTGGCATGGTTAATTTACCTAGTGAAGCTGTTAGTGCCAATTATTTTAACGCAGTATCATATGGCGGTGGTGGGCAAACCAAAGCAAACACTGTTGTAAACGCAATCCAATTTAAATTTTCAAGTGGCAATATAGCATCAGGAACAATCACCATGTACGGCATGGTTAACTCATAGGATAGTAAAATGCCACGATACCACAACGTTAACGGCAACATGGTGCAGTTTACTGCTGATGAAGAAACTGCACGGGATGCAGAAGAGGCGGCATGGGCTGCGGGGGCAGATACTCGCGCAGCGGCGTCTGTGCGCGAAGACCGCGACAAGAGACTAGCGGAATGCGATTGGATGGCTAATTCTGACGTAACAATGGCAAGCGCGTGGGCAACGTACAGACAGGGGTTGCGTGATGTACCAGCACAGTCTGGGTTTCCAAACAGCGTCACATGGCCCACTAAGCCTACTTAGGAGATTATAAGATGGCAGGATATATCGGCAGCAAAGGCTCTGGAATTATCTCAGGTATTGATGCGTCTATAGCGGACCTAAACCTGACGGATAAGGCGTCAGCCAACGGCACTACAGAAGCCAATAAAGTTCTTACTGCTGACGGTAATAAGGACGTTACCGCGATCCGCAACCTGACTGCTACAGGCACCGTTACACGCGCCCTGACACGCGGTTCTATTGATGTTGGCAATAGTTCTGGTGTGTCATCTGCTTTAGCAAAAGGCGCTGCGGGAACAGTCCTAACATCTGATGGCACTGATTTATCATTTGTGGCGGCAAGCGGCGGTGGTGAGCAAGAGTTCACGGCTACAGGTGCTATTACGGCGGGTAATTTAGTAGGATTAACCTCTAGTGGAACAGTTTCTGTAGCGGAAGCAGAGTTGCAAGCTGCTGTGGCACAGGGGAGTGGGGCGTCAGATAGTGCTGCGTTAGTTTATGATACTGCTAATGACAAAGTGTTATTGTTTTTTAGAGGTACTAGCAACTATCTTTATGGCAGAGTTGGAACTATTGCTAACGGGCAAATTTCATTTGGAACTGCCGCTACTACTAGCGCCACAGCGTTAGATATGGACGCCGCTTATGATGTTAATTCTGGAAAGACTGTAGTTACCTATAATCAAAATTCCGGCGGTAATTACGCAATGGCGGTGGTTGTAACAGTTAGTGGTACAAGCCTTTCGTTTGGTACTCCTGTAACACTAAGGTCATCTGGAACAAATAATGTTAGAGTTGATTACGATAGTAATGCACAAAAAGTTCTTTTCGTTTATGATGGGGGCGCAATTTATGGCCGCGTTGGAACTGTCAGCGGCACAACTGTTTCCCTTGGGACAGAATCACAAGTATCTGCAAGTAATTCTACAGCGGATTCTGCTGCATTGTGTTTTGATTCTACCGCAAATAAATTTATCATGGCTTATATAATATCGGGTCAAATCAAGATTACTATGAAAACTTTAACGATCAGCGGAACAAGCGTTAGTGGTGGGTCGGAAGTTGATGGCAATGGACTTACTGGTGGCGGTCCACATCCCCAGCTAACGTATATACCCTCTCTTAACAAAACAGTTCTTATCAGCAGCTATGCTGGCTCTTATTGGTACTATTACATTTTAACAGTTAGTGGCACAAATATTACGCTTGCGGATGCTGGTGGCGTTCGGTTTGATACTGGCGCTCTTTCACCCGGGGACGGCAATACCTATTTAATCGTTGCTGGTGATAAACAATACATACAGTATCATGAAACTGCAGGGACTGCTAATACTCTTTTAGAAGTGTCCGTAGGTGCTGCAGAGATTACCTTTGCACCAATATCGCAAAAGGTTCAATGGGGTACAGGAAAAAGTGACTACTACCCCGCCGCCGTTTATGACCCTGATACGGGTAGTCTGGTAAATGCTGATGGAACTAATGTTCGCATTCTTAATGTAACCTCGCCAGCGTTTGTAGGTATTGCAGCGGAAAACATTTCAGATGGGGCAACAGGAAAGGTTACGGTTGTTGGTGGAATTAATACGTCAGTAAGTGGGCTAACAACTGGTAAGACGTACGCATTAACTTCTGGTTC
>Ga0315320_10002145_pt1 | contig 16285 bp, 26 predicted proteins | sample M140m21515metaG_FD_203458 | JGI IMG/M metagenome (GOLD analysis project Ga0315320, IMG submission 203458) | Ammonia-oxidizing marine archaeal communities from Monterey Bay, California, United States - M1 40m 21515 | ecosystem: Environmental > Aquatic > Marine > Coastal | place: USA: California... | reverse complement strand
TATCTTTATCTTTACTTCTTACAAATAGAGTGGGTTTAAATTTAATTTTTTTCTCGACTCTTACACCGTGGTCATTATAACCACGGTATAAAAGTGTGTTGCCATATCGCGCAACGTTTGTGTAAAATGCTTTCAAGTATAAACTCCTATGTTTGGAGTAAGTATAACATTATATATAGATTTCGTCAATCTTTCTTTGACACAAAAGAATACATTTCTTTCGCTTTTTCCATCAAGTCTGAAATACTATACATTTCATATGCTTTTTCAACATCTTCCATACTTTTTTTACCCTCTACATAAAGGTCATTCATTAGCTGAATATTCATCTGATGTTGTTGGTCCATATAGTCTTTTGCAAGTCCAAGCATTTCTGCTCTTATTTCAAAGGGATTTTTGTGTGTCATTGTGTGTTCCTATCTAAATTTAATTATGTTCGCCATTATTTTGGCGTCCATTGTATCCATCAATTCTATCAAAAACTTTAGGCTTTCGCTTGGCAGTTTCAAACGTACCAACAGTAATTACAATTGCAGCAAGTAATAGTGTGTGTGCAATTGCGTTAATTCCCCAGAACATTATACTTCCTAAGTACATAGAGCATACGGATACCCACATCCATGCAAGAATTTGCATAATCAAATGGCGTACTTGTAAATTAGGAATATTTCTTAGTGGATTTATATTTGAATCCATTACACTGTTCCAAGTGTCAAAAATATGCTGTCTCATTTTAATCTCCGTAATTTGTGTGTGTGAAAGAAGGGCAATGATGCCCTTCCTAGTTTTAAGATAAAACTCTAATCCAGATATATTCTACAATCTGTCTATAGAGTTTCCATTTCATCATAATATGGTATAAGATCAAATCCATCCGCGAAGATTTTGGTTCGTTGATGTTTTGTCCCACGCCCTCATTCTACGTTCCAGATCACATAAATCCTTTGCTTCAGCAAAATATGCATCTCTGGTTTCTATTTCAGTCATAGGTGTTACGATTTGAAAGAAATTTTTGATCCATTGAATCATTTAAAATCCTCCAAAGTTCTCCTATTCAATTCAGCCAATATTTCATGGTCAGACATATTTGGATATTCTATTCTAAAATATTGAACCAAATCTGCATTTGCAGAACACTGTCTTGAAAATTGAATAGTTTTTCCTACAGAAAGAATAAAGTCAAAGAGACCTGTTAGACCTCTCGTTAAGAAGTTGTGCGTTGTTAGTATGTGTTGCATTTGAGTTTTCCTCGTAATTGCCAATTTTAATTTTACGAGGACGCATTTCTTCTGGTATAACATATTCCAATTTAATTGCTAATATGCCATCCTGAATATCTGCTCCGTTTACTTGTACATGTTCGGACAGCCTAAAGGTTCGCTTAAATTTCTTTGTTGAAATACCACGATGGATAAATTCTCTACCTTTAGACACATGTTCTCCCGTAACCATCAAAGTTCTGTCTTTTACTTCAATGTTAATTTCATCTTTACTAAACCCAGCAATAGCAAGTTCAATCAAATAATCTGATTCCCCTACTTTAATAATATTATGTGGTGGATAGTGGTCTTGAGCATGTTTCGCAGTGAATTCTAATTCATTGAATAAATGGTCAAATCCCACAAAAGATGAACGTGGAAATAGTGTTTGTAAGCCTGTCATTGTTATCTCCTTTTGATCAAGCAAGATTATTTTAAGACCGGGTAACCCGCATCTTATTAGTATATAGTATTTTTTTTCTGTATTTAAAGCTTTTAATTAAGAAATAATGTTTTTTATTTTCCATGGTGTAAAACATACTGTTCCTAGACTTACATAGTCTGCACCTTTATCGAAATAATATTCAGCATCTTTTTTCTCAGTTACTCCTCCACCAGCTATTATCTTAACATGTGAATGTTTACTCTTTATATAATCTATAATCTGAGTCGTATATGGTTTAAGTATTTTACCACTACGACCGCCATTTACAGAGTATAATGTGTTACTCGCATGAATTTGATTATAACCCATATCCACTATTTTGTCTATAAGACATTCTGACGCAGTTGGTGGTATTTTACATATACACCACTCACGCTGAGTTTTTGGCCATAGATCAAAGCCTGGCAACTCTGTAGCACCAACATCTTTATCTATGTTTGGACAACTAATATTTATTTCGACAGAAGTATTACTTGGAATAATACTATCGATATTTATCCAATCCCACTTATCAATAGCTGCTAAACTCATAACATCTGTAATTCTTGATCTTTTTAAGCCCTCTAAAACACCAGCGTTTCTCAAACCAATTTTATTTTGCCAACCACCATCAGTATAGCGCAGCGTCTTTAATATTTGAGGTAAAAGTCCAGGCCTATGTTTGTAAGTCCAACTGCCCGTTACACTTGTGGCACCAGAAAACTTAATATAGTTTCCAAATGGAGCCGATATAAAATATTTCATTACTTATATTGAATTATTTGATCTGGCGATTTAAAATTTTTCTTACGCATAATAGTTTTCATAACAACATCAAATTCATCATTTTTTCTATCGTAAGTAACAGCAACTGGAATATTCAAATTAGATTGAATATCTTTAAGTACAGCTTCCGCACCAGCAACGCCTTTAATAGATTTTCCTTGTCGTGCATACATTTTTTTAATAAATTCCGCTAACTCTTTCATGCTGATACAAGGATTGTTTCTATCGTCACCCATTCTATCGCCAAAGTGTCTTGTGAATTTAAAATCAATTCCATATTTTTTGAACAACTTATCGACGATAGATTCAAATGCTTTGATTTGTTTCATACCTACTAAATCACACTTGTTTTCTGTTATGAAATCTTTAAAATTTTTCATTTATCGCGCCTTCTTGGTTCTGTGCGATTATACTTTACTGTGACGCTTGATAAATTAGATAGATCGTTATTCATAGGATTATTATCTTTATGATGAATATCACGACCATCTCCTTCAGTCGCTAGTCCACCTTTTATTGCAGCCCGTCTTGCTCTTTTTCTGGCTGCATTTCTAGCCATCTGTTTAGGAGTACCTAGATAATTTTCACGTTCTTTTTTATAATCTCTGCCTTCTGCTTGAAGTTCTGTTTTCATATAGTCTCTTGCGGTATCAATATAATCAGTAGCTTTCGTGATTTTAGATTGAACCCACTCAGGCATATTCGTTTCATCTTTTAACATATCATGCAATTCTAATGCAGCGTCCGCAATAGTTTGAAGTTGGCCTTTTGCCATACTTCCTTCATTATCATATTCTGCATCTTCACTTTCTTTAAAAATATCTTTAAATGTTTTCATTTTACCATTTTCCTTGTCAGCCCAATTTGCATCACACATAAGGCTGTATGATATTTTCTATATTTTTAATAATTTTCTTATGCGTAGGACTTAAATCTTTTCGATCTTTTTTTACAGCGTCCAATGCTAGTTTTGTGTCTCCAGCATATTTCTTTTGCCACGCAGGTTTTTGTTGTCTAATATCAGAAACATTAGCGAGTCTATCTGCAAGCTTAATCACTAATGCCCAACTTGTCATATTAACCATCTTATCTTTTATATACTCACCTTTGCCGCCGGCAGCTTCAAGATCATCTTTTTTAGTTGTTAATTGATCAACTAAATTTGCGACTAATCCACCAAACTGTTTCACTAAATCGCTGTGTGTTAAGTCAGTATCTTCTACAGTATCATGTAAATATGCCGCTTGAACCAGTGCGGATAAATTTGAAGATTTTGGTTTAAATTTTGCTACTATTTTTGCAACTTCTTTTGGATGAGCAATATACTCTCCACCACTTTTTCTAAACTGACCTTTATGTGCTTTAGTAGCTGTTCTTAATGCATTCAATGCACTTTCGCTTATCATATGTGATTTAAAAGTCTGCATTTATTTTCTTCCTATGTTGTACTTTGTGCATAGTTCCCATTTACTTTTATCTTTAAACGGAATAATTTTAATTTGTCTTAATGGTGCCAAAGGCTCACATAGTTTTCCATCTTGTATATTTATAAGACCCCAATCTGACATTAGGGTCGTTATTGTATTTCTTCTAGCAATATCACTTTCTTCTAGATTAGATTTTTTTCCGTCAAGCAGAAATAATTCCTTAAAGTGTACTATAAAATATCTACCTTGCTTATGTAAAATATGGCAAGATTGAAATAGCTTGTTTTCTTTTCTACTTGACACACCAATCCTAGTTAGAGTTTCACGAACCTTAAGAAAATCATCGGGCTCATTCAGCGTAACTTCTAACATGGATTCTGGTGTCCAAGACACTAAATTAGATTCATCCATTGTCAACTCACTTTTTTTGTTATATTCATTTTATGACAATGTTATTTATATGTTTTAGTTTTACCACCTTTTTGAATTTTATTGTGAATATATTTAAGATTTTCTTTAGATAATAAACCTAAGACTTCACGCGCTCTTTGATTTGAATATCCATAATATTCTTTAACAGCTTCTAAATCTTCAATCTTTTCAGACTTGTACCACTCCGAAAATCTTTTACGCTTTCTAACCATTTGTCTAATAAAATCATACTGCATTCTAGCAGGAGTGGTATGTCTAAAATTCATTTCATTAGCAATAGCAACAGTATCATTAAAGTATGATAATCCTCGATTTACCATATAAGAACTATAAGACTTTTCTGATATATCATCTACCATAATATCGTCTTTTGTAATATTAATTGATTTTAAATAATCGAAATGATTCATTATAAAGCCTGTATAATTGTTTGCATACGCATTACGTCCATAACAACATCATGCCGCGCATCGTGTGCAACAAATTTTTCTTGGCAACCTTCGGGGATATAACTATTTCTCTGACCGCTGCCATATAATAGACCATCAAGATAAGATCGTGTATCACGAACCATCCAAAAAGGATAAGGAACTGAGTATCCAGTTGATTTTAAAATACCTTCAAATATAGGAATATCAAAAGTGTTTCCTCTTGTAAATACCGTCTTTAAATTATTAATATTTACATTCAGTACAAAAAAATTATACAACTTATCAATAGATTGATCAAGATCAGAATTTGGATCAAGAACTTTCTTAGCACTTTCTCCTTGTGTATTCCACCATTCTAAAGTACTCTTATCAATCTTACGTCCGTACTTTTTTACCTGTTCGGTAACATCAAATTTCATATATTTTGTTTTTTCTAACAATTCATCGTATGAATATAATTCATCACTATTCAGTCTAAATGAATTATATGTTAGTAAACCAAGAGATAAGACTACCCCTTGGTTTACATCCACGGAGAGTGTTTCAAAATCAAAAATTACAGAATTATCGGCAGACATTATTTAAACTCCACTTGAGACATAATCTCGGTTAGACATGCAACGGTGTTGATTTCTATATCAGCTACAAATGCTGATTTATATTGATAGTCTGCTAGAGTCAAAACCACTTGAGGAATACAATGGGGTTTAATATGATCTTGCATATTATCATAAATTGATCTAAATATTGCAGAAGTGTCGGTATCAATATTATTCGTTACCCATTTTCTCATTTCTTTAAAATTCTTTTCTTTAAGATGCTTCAGTATAACGCTAGCCGAATCCATAGAAGAATTGTCAACGCTATTCCCACTGAGTATACCACCGATAGATCGTCTTTGTGTCTCATTTAATACCCTTCTCCAATCAGGTGCATGTTTTTTAATAATAGGAATTAAATCTTCCTGAGCAAATTTTACGTTCTCTTGTTCAAGTACATTTCTAAGATGCTTGAAAAATTCTTGACAAAGAACTACTAGGTCTTTCTTAGTTGTATTAAATTCGTAAACACCACATCTTGAATGCAGTGGCTCAATTATACGATTTCTAAAGTTACATGTCAAAACAAATCTACAATTATTAGAAAATTCTTCTATAAATCCGCGCAAAGCGGGCTGTGTTGACTGAGGATTTAGATAGTCAGCTTCATCAAGAATAACTACTTTATAGCCACCTTGTAAAGATACTGTTGATGCAAATTGCTTTACTTTTCCTCTTAGAGTATCGATATTGCCCTCTTCCGATCCGTTGATAACAATATAGTCTAAATCAAGAGAGTTGCATAATGCTTTTGCAACCGTAGTTTTGCCAAGACCAGCAGTTCCTGTAAATAACATATTAGGAAGTTCACCAGTCTTGACAATCTCTTTAAAAGTCTCTTTTAGGTTAGACGGAAGAATAGTTTTTTCAATAGTTTGTGGACGATACTTTTCTACCCACAAAAATTCATTGTCCAGCTTTCGCTGTTTTTCAATATTCATAATATAATTCTATCCTTATAGGAGTTTACTAACTATTCTTCTGCCTGCTCTTGTTTGTAGTTTTCTACAGTTTGTACTCCTTGAGTACATTGGTCACGTAACTGTCCGATAGTAGACAGTTCTTCACCTCTGAAACCTCCTCGTTGAGTAACAGTATCAATTACTGCGATAGCACTACGCGAAATCTGGTTCATTAGATCATACGCTTTTTTATGTGGGTCGTTATCAGCCATATTATTTTATTCTCCGTAGGTTGATGATTTTTCAAGTGCAATCCAATATTGCAATCCGTTTGATTTATTTGTTAGTTTCGAAATTAGTTTAGATGAAATCTCCACTTCATAATCGCCAGATAGCATTTTCAGATTGTTAATATTATATACGAACTTGTATGTATACACATCAGAAGTGGCAGGAATTTCAATAGAAAAAGTATTTGCTGTTGAATTTTCCGAAGTTGTTACTGTAACTTTTGCCAAACCGTTATCAATACCTTGAATGAGCATTTCAGAGTGACCTAAAGCACCAGCAGCACTTCTTAGTTTTTGCAAAATATCTTCTGACAAATCTAATTTAACATCACCTTCTGGCATTCTAACATCTTTTCCAGCTTTAGTGAGCATTTCTGTATCCGAGAAAAAATATTTGATATTAGTTAGTCCACTTTCGTCTGAAATGATAACAAAATCATCTTGAAAATTTAAGTTTGGATTGTCTACTAGTTTCAACACTCCTAAAAATTCATTCAGATCATATACACCAAATTCAGAATCAAATGTTTCTTCAACAGTAGCTTTAGCTAGAATGTTTTTAGCTTCAGAAATTGTGCGAATTGTATTGCCTTGATCAATAACAATATTGCTATTGATAGATGCAAAATTTGACAATATTTGAATTGTCGATTTTGTTAGTCTCATAATATATTCTCCATGTCTATATTCAGGAATTATAGCAGTTTTTTTCGTTTTTGTAAAGTAAATTATTTAACTTTACTGAAATTTTTATCTTTATAAAATTCAATCTTATTTTCAAATTTACCGTCCAATATTTCTCCTTTATGTGAAATTACAAATACGTTGGTATCATCGTCTAATGTATGAAGTATTCTCATAAGATTTTCAACTCCATCATGATCTAAGGAAGAATCGAATGTTTCATCTAAGATCAATAAATTTGTCGCTACTGAATTTTTCATTTTTGCAACCTGTCTCCAAGTAAACAGTAATGCCAAATCAATTCTTTGCTTTTCTCCTTCACTGAAAGATTCATAGGAAAAGGCATCCCTATGCCTTGATCTGATAGATTCTTGAAAATTTTCATCTAAATCAAAATGAACAAAAAAGTCCAGTGTCTGTAAATACTTATTAACAAGATGATTAATAACAGGTAGATATTGTTTTATCACTTTTGTTTTTATTCCAGTATCTTTAAGCATCTCAGACATTACTTTATTATACAATAACTTTTCATTTAAAACGTATTCGTCGTTTTTCTTTTCATTTTTTTCAGCAATTATAGCATATAGTTCTCTTTCTGCTTTACTGGAATCACCATTTGATCCTGATATCTCTTTCAATTCAGTTTGATAATCTTGTATTTGTCCTTGCAACCTAGAGATTGTATTATTGTTAGAAGATATAGTTGACAATTTCTGTCGGACCTCATCTGCCAACTTAGTGAACCGCTCAATAGTTTGTTCCACAACAGCCGACTTTTTAAGTCCATCGTCCATCGCTTCTTTAATTTTCTTTGCTTTTGATTGTGCAGCGTTGAGATTGTTTGATCGGAGCGTTGCGTCAATACTCTGGGTACAAGTTGGGCACGTATCGTTTTGTTCATAGAATTTCGCTTCTTTGACCAAAGACTTGATTTTTTCTTGGAATTTCGCTTGATACTGCAACAGGCTTTGTTTTTTATCATTAGCATCATTCAACTCTTTTTTCATTATAGATTGATTCTCATTCACAAATATATCGCACTTTGAATTTTCATCTTGGAAAACCAAAATTTCAGCTTCTAATTTTTTGATTTCAGCTTGCTTTCTATCTGTAAAATCTTGATTGAAATTTGTAATATCTCTAATGTATTTCTCTTGTGTAGATATTTTATTTACCAAAACTTCAACACTATACTTAATGTCTTTTATACTTTCTTTCAAGATGCTAGTTTTTTCTTTTAAAAGAATATTCATCTTGGAAAATACATTTATGTCTAGCAAATCCTCAATAACATCCCTTCTATGTTGAGAAGGAAGCTGCATAAAAGGAATAAATGAACTACTACCTAGAACGACAATTTGATGAAATGATTTATGATTTAGTTTCAATATATTTTGTTCAAGGATTTTTTGATATTCTTTAGCATGTGAAGATTGATCCAACATTTTACCATTTTGCCAAATTTCAAAAATATTAGGTTTAATTCCTCTAACTATTTTATAGTCATTTACCCCTATAGAAAAAACGACTTCGACAAGACAATCTTTATTATTGATCGAATTAACTAATTGTGGTTTATTAATATTTCTATGTGGCTTACCAAACAAGGCAAATGAGAGCGCATCTAACATAGTTGATTTACCCGCACCATTTCCACCTATAATCAAAGTAGATTTAGATTTACTTAAATCTATATCTGTCCAATTATTACCAGTGGATAAAAAATTCTTATAATTAAGTCTCTTAAAGAGGATCATGTAATTTCCAGTGTTTGGGCTTCAGTTAAAAGATTTCTCATTTTAATCTTAATTCTATTCTTGTCTAATTCAGTATCTACAGACTCTACATAAGTGTCGAGCAATGTTCCTGTATCTTCTACGGATATACCTTCATCTCCAACTCTTTCTCCAATAAATTCTTCAAAATTTTCTGTTATTTTTAATTCATGGATATTTCTACTCTGAATTTTATCACAAAAAGTATCAAATGTAAAGGGGTCTGATTTATTAATTACCACCACTTTAACAAATTTATTGTCTAAGTGACCTAGAGAATATGTAGAATAGTCTGTTTCACGATCATCATAAACAATTTTTTCAAACAATGTGAATGGATTACGGATAGCTTCAATTTCGCGTGTTTCAGTATCTAACACATGAAAATATTTAGGATCATGTGCATCTGACCAATAAAATTCCATCTGTGTGCCCAAATACATAATATTGTCTTGCTGAGACTTTGTATGATAGTGTCCAGACATAACAGTTTCAAATCTTGAAAAGATATTTTTGTCTAAACCACCACGACTTTGAATACCCCTCATCATATCAAAACCACTTAGTTCTAAGTGACCGCCGAGGATAGATGCTTTACAATTCTTAACAAAATTCATAGATTCTGAATGGTTTTCATTAGTAATCCATGGTAGTAATGCAATGTCAAGACCACCATAGTTCATCACTGTAGGCTTCATTATAATATGGATTTCGTTCATATAATGACCCAATAACTCTTTTAGAGAATTTAAATCATTTGTATTTTTAAAATAAGTATCGTGGTTACCCGGAATAATATCCATAGTCATTCCTCGTTTTCTCATAGGATTGAGAAAAGAATGTCTGTTATGGGTTAGAGATTTAAAATTAATAATTTTTCTATTATCATAATAATCTCCTAAATGTAGTATCTGTTTAATATCGTGCTTGTCGCAGTAAGGAAATAGTAGTTCCGAATAAAATTTAGACGCATTATCTAGGAATATATCGGATGAGTTCCTTATGCCTGTGTGTGTATCATTAAGAATAAGTATTTTCACTCTAAGAAATCCTTTAAATCTGAATCCGCATTTACTGTTCGCTTCTTCCTTTGTTGCTTTTCTTTTTTACCAAATTCTTTCATAATTGTATCATATTCTTTCACCTTGTCAATACGGTCTTTAAGAACATCGATAAAGTGAGTGGCAACAACAGAAGATGCTTCTCCTTGCTCTGAAACCAAAAATTCTTCTATTCCAGATTGTGATAAGTATTTTTCTTTGATTTCTTGTTGTTTCTTTTCTTTAGCTATACGGCGCAAAAAAGCGTACCATATAATCTGTGTAAAGTATGCAAAAGCATTTGGTTTTCCAGAGCGAGTGGTTGCATTGATATTATAATTTTCTACTGCCTTTAAACAATTTTCTACTGCATCCATAACCATTTCTTCTCGGTAAGTATACCGAATAAAGTTAGATTTATGTGATAAGTTTTCAGCGATTTTTAAAAAACATTCTGCCAGATAGTTAGTAACTACAGGTAGTTCTTCAGATTTTTCTCTTGCTTCGTTTACAGTTTTTACATACTCAACAATATTTGCTGAAAATTCTTGATTGTTCACGTAATGAGTATTTTTTGTTTTTGCTTTAGGCATATTCGCTCCTTCATTATTTAACATTATACTACAAAAATTATATTTTGTCTACCACATATTTTCTATTGACGTTTCCAACGAATCTGTTATAATAAGATTCTTCTTAGTGAGTGGGGTATATACTAGTGCTTTCTGCCTTCAGGAAACTTAATCACGTTTTCATCAGAATCTAACATCTCATACTCTTTAGTTATTCCCAATCTTTGCATCCAGTCAGCCGCGTCTAAGAGGTCTTTTTTTGTAAATAGTTCATCATTTTCTTCATCGTAGTCATTTGTGGAAGTAGCCCTTTCGTATTGTTCCATCAATTCATCGCTAGGAATACATCTTGATACTATGTGTTGAGGATTTATTGAAGCTAAATTGTTACCTATAGTATCTTGAAAAGACATCCAAGGTTTAAGCATACATAGAACACGATTGCTTGTCATTTCTGATGTAGTTATTTTTAAGCAGTTCCTTGCAACTACTTCAAATTCTTCATCTATGGAATCTTCATCTGCGAGTTCCAATAACTCACAAATTATTTCTTCTCCATTAGCTAACTTTAGTTGTAGTACGTTATTTGTATTCATAGCTTTATCCTGTACTCTTTAAAATCAAATTTCTCTTTCTTGTAGATTTTTAGTCTTTCTTCTCCATGAAGTAATGCGTAATTATCTTTTGATTTGTGTTTTAGATCGTCCACTAAGTCGTATAACTTACTCACTCTACCATCATCACTTTTTCTTAAAGTTCTTCCTATACTTTGCAATACTCTAATTTGAGATTTACTAGGAGAAGCAAATATGATGTTATGTAAGTTCTTAATATTTATACCCGTACTAAAAGTGCCCAAAGAAGCTACAATTATAGAATCTTTTTGAGTTTCAACAATTTTTCTTATAGCTTCTCTGTCCGTAGCTTCTGTTTGGCCAGATACATAGAATACCTTTCTATTTTCTTCTGCTTTATCAGAAATTATATCATGTAGAACTTTACCATGCTTTTCTACAAATTGAAAAAGCACTAATGTATTTCCTTTCATATCAATGGCCAAGTTTCGTATGAAGTTGTTTCTAGCTTCATTCAGTACAATCCAATTAATTTCTTGAGCGTAAGTTTTACCTACATTTTCCATCTTTTCTTGTTCACTATATTCTAAAGTCAACATAAAAATGTTGAGAGGCGCTAAAGTATCATCATCCTGTAATTTTTTTGTTGTGGTAACTTTTCTTACTTTACCAAATAAACCTTCTAAAACAAGTTTGTGGGTTTGTGTACCGTCAAGTGTTCCTGTTGTTCCATATCTATACGCGGTGTTTACGCATTTATTCATAATAGATGTAAGAGATTTCGATTTAAATCCATGGCACTCATCGCCGAATACTACTCCAAAATTAGAAAACCAACTTGGAGGAAGTTTATATATGGATTGCCAAGTACTAACAATTATACGTTCTTTTATATCATGTTTAGCTTTTCCAGAATATATTACATGACACTCCTTCTCAACATCAAAAGAATTATCATGTGTCGAATAATCCGAAAAATCCGCAAACATCTGTTGTACTAATGATGTTGTTGGAACAATCACTAATACATTATTATCATTATTTTTCATATACCATCTTAACAAAACATAAATGATTAGAGATTTACCTGAACCTGTAGGAGATAGCAGTATCGATCTTTTATTTTTAATTGCAGTGCATATAGCATCGAATTGATAATCTCTTATTTTTATAGAATTACCTTTGCTTCTTAAATCTAAAGTTTCGATGAATTTCATAACAGTGTCAGGATCTATTTGATTGTATTGCTCGGGAGAACCATATTCACTATCTTCATAATCTAATTCATATCCTCTTTGTTTCGAAAATGATTTGAGTTGATGTAGTAGACCTGCGGGCAACTCTTGTGTCATTCCATTGAATATTCTAATTTTGCCATCCCAAACTTTATTTCGATAAAGAGGCATATATTTGTATCCATCTACGAAGAAACTGAAGTATTCATTTAATTCCATAAGAATTCCGCTGTCACAATCAACTAACAGTTGGCTTTCATTTTTCTTCATTACCGAAATTTTTTCAATCATTATCCACCAGCCTCAAACTGTTTCCATCTAATAATATTACTTATTGATTGATGCTTCCATTTTAAATTTTCTACAATTTCCGAAAGTGTCTCAACAAAAGTTTTGTAGTATGCTATCCGTTCTTCGGATTTTTGAATATCTTCATCTGCATCATAATAACGATTCATATCTCCTTTAAGTGGCTTTATGCCATCAAAAGGATCATAAGTCCAACCATGTGCATCGATTTCATCTTGAGACAATTTTCCATTATAGTATTTCCACTTTTCTAATAAAAGCGTTTTTTGTTTCATCTCAGATTTTTTAAGTTGTAGTTTGTTTATAGAAAGAACCTGTAAATATTTTGCGTGTAGTTTTGCAATTTCTACTGTGGACCTAACTAAATTTTTTTCATCTATTTGGCAATCTTTTTGCCATTCTTCTAAAGTCGTTTCAATTGTTAGCAATTATTTCTCCATAATATAATAATTTATTTTATTTCATAATATCCTACACTGAATTGTACAGGAAATGTAATCACGGGTGACGTGTCCGATGTTGCTTCTAGTAATATAGTACCTATACTTGTAGGTACACAATCTATATATCTAATAGTTTTAATGACATTATTGTGGCTACTAGTTATAGTGAGAGTGATATCCATTGTCGGTGTAAACGTTAAGTCTGTTCTTCTATTATCTAAAGGACTTTCAACGTTTTTTTGCACCATAGATGTTAATAAATTAAATACTTCAGTATAAGTTTTTAGATTTTCATCAACTAAAACATCCATAGCCAAATCTTCAAAAGTTAAAGTATCTCCGGGTAGAGGAACAGTAGCAACTCTTAGATAAGGTAAATTGGGAGATGATATAGTAATCCCTGGATGAATTACTCTCTGAGCAAAAAATTCTAAGTTGCCAAATTTAGAATGATCTATTACTACCTTAAAATTTGTAGGCTGTAAATAGTTTAAATTTTGTGTTAATGTAGCCATTTTAGCTTACCTAATTTAATTTCATTTATACGTCTATTTATACTTGACATAACAACTTATATTCGATATAAGGTAAGAGTAAAAAATCGAAAGAGAGAGATATTATGTGGAAACTTAGAAGTCAATTCACTGTAAGGCAGTTCGATGAGACAACTGGTAAACCTCACACTGAAGGTCCTCTTGAGTGGAATACACTGACTGTTGATACACAAAAAGAAGCTGAAGAATGGTGGAAGTGTAGAACTGCTACTAATTGCAAAGTCAATAGAGTCAGCACAATGTTTGATCCTGAGGGCAACGTAGTCAAAGTAGTTTTTAATTAATATTAAGACTTGACAATCTCATACGAATCAGATACAAAGTAAGAGTAAAGAGAAACAGAAAGAGAGCCCGAAATGACAAAGTTCAATAAAAATGACTTCACATATCACGGTGGCTATTTGCACTACACTGGCGATTATGAGGGTCGACCCGTTTGGCCAGCAGTTTCAAAAAATGGTGTAAATGTTCATCCATCGCGTGTTGGTAAACCAAAAGACCTCTTTATCGCTCGGTTCAAGTACGGCGGTCCTTTCACTAAAGCCAAATTCATGAAAGAATTGATGAAGTCTTTCACAGTTGAAGAATATGTTGCAGAGCGGAACAAAGAGGGTCTTGATAGTTCTCCCCTGCAGATACTAAGAAACAAAAATGAAAGTTGGTATTACAATCTAATATTTGCTTGGAAAAACAAAAAAACTGTACATTGTGCATATGATCACGGTCCGTAATTATCACGAATAAAAACTCTTGACAGTAGCGCAGAAATGCGCTACAAAAAAAGAGTAAAGAGAATCAAGACAAAGAAGAAAGAGACATAGAAATGAAAACTAAACTTCCTTCATATGTAACCGGTACCGGTATTTGGAATGATTATGTAAATAACGCTCCTTCAAATGTTTCAGCCCGCTTTCAGTTTGAGCGTGTTAAAGAAGCTAGTACTGGCGAATGGTCTTACGGCACTCCAATTTGGGACATCAAGTATACCGAAGATGGTTATCATTATCACAATGTAGGATGTGTCACAGCTTTTCCGGGAGACGGAGTTCAAGCTACTATTTGGAATAATGATACAGTTAAGGGTACAGATCCTTTTGAAGTTTTTGAAGCTGCAGTATCAGCATCTAAAGATTTTGATCTGGAAGCTTGGTTTTATCGCAATGAAGAGGAAACAGTATAATGCAAGTCGTAACAGTTAGATTCGTAGGATCAATGGTTCAACCTTCACATCATGATTGTGAAATTGTAGAAGGTTCTATGAAAATGAAGTTTGATAGTGGTCTAAATGCATATCCTAACATTTGCCACCAAGACACAAATCGTCCAGTATGTCAAATTGTTTCACCATTTGGTAAAGATAATACATTAGAAGCATTCTATCTTTACGAAAATTGGAATTGTAACTTAGATTAAAAAAAGACAGTGCCGAAACACTGCCTTTGAGTTTTATTAGGAGAGCATTCTTTGATGCTCTCCTTTATTGTTTTTAGAATCTACGCGAGGATATTGTCTACACGGAAAATTCTGTAGTACTGATTAGTCTTAGCTGCAGCAAGACCATCAGAAGCAGTTGCACCAACGAATGGGTTAGATACCATGCCGTAACGGGTTTTGAAACCAATTTTTGGCTGGAAGCTATCCTCAGCAACGGCGCGAACCATTGTAAGAGGTACGTATGGGCAATAGAAGATACCAGCGTCATATGCGTTAGTACCTTTATAACCTGTTGTGATATAATCGACTGTTGCATATGGATCAACATATACTTTTGTGCGACCATTAAGAACACCGGCAAATGTGTTACCAGTATCGTCAACATTCAGGTTATCTTTAAGTGCTGGTGCATAGTCAAGCATACCAGTTGCGGACAAGCAAGATGCAACATCGCTAGAAGTGATGATAAAGTTACCACGACCACGGCGAGTTTCTTTTGCGATTACGTTTGCTTCACGCTCAATTTGGATCATAAGACCTTTGAACTTTTCAACGCTCCAACGACCATCTGCATCTGTAGACAGATCGAATACACCATTCATAGCAGTAGAAGCTTGGCTTGCACCAGTTTTAGCTTGACTGTTGATAGAACGGATAACTTCACGATTGATTTCTGCAAGGATTTCAGTTGAAAGAATGTTAGCCAGTTCGCCTTCTGCGTCCAGACCGTGGATTGCTTTCAGATCCTGTGCGAGTTCAAGCGAATATTCCGCTTTCAATGCGCGTGTTTTCGCAACGACTTGCGCTTTGTCGATGGTGAAACCCATCTCAGCGAAAGCTGTTGAACCGCTAGTACCCAATGCTTCACCGTCAGCAGTAGACATACCAGTACCATGTGCTGGGCCAGTACCGCGCTCGGAGTCGATTGAGGAGTCGCCACTTACGTGACCGGCTGTACCGTCAAGACCTGCAAGACCAGATGGGCCGCCGCTATGAGAACCTGTACCAGAGAAACCAGTTCCAGCTTCGTTGAATAGTGCTTCGCCATTGTCTGTTCCGCCACCGCGAGTAGTGCGATATGTGGATTTCATTGCAAAGATCAGTCCAGTTG
>Ga0315320_10002144_pt1 | contig 16292 bp, 8 predicted proteins | sample M140m21515metaG_FD_203458 | JGI IMG/M metagenome (GOLD analysis project Ga0315320, IMG submission 203458) | Ammonia-oxidizing marine archaeal communities from Monterey Bay, California, United States - M1 40m 21515 | ecosystem: Environmental > Aquatic > Marine > Coastal | place: USA: California... | reverse complement strand
GCCCGTGAGGCCTTCGACATTGCTGGTGAAAAACCAGAGACAGTTGCCAAATATGGCGCAAACGCTCAGGGCCGCCAAATGCTGATAGCACGCCGGTTGCTTGAGCGTGGCGTACGTTTTGTGCAGGTGCGCCAAGGGGGCTGGGACTTGCACGGAGGCATAGCGCAGCGTGCCGCCAACAACGCCCGCCAGCTCGACCCAGCTATTGGCGCGATCATGGATGACCTCAAAGAACGCGGGCTTTTCGAGGATACGCTTATTTACATTACCAGCGAATTCGGTCGCAGCCCCACTGAGGATGGCGGTGGTGGACGAAGCCATAATGCCCGCGGATTGAGTACTGTACTCATGGGTGGCGGCATCAAGGGCGGTATTGCCTATGGGTCAACTGACGAGATCGGTGGTGCCGCAGTGGAAAACAAAGTCCACGTTAAGGATATTCACGCTACAGTGATGGACTTGCTTGGGTTCGACCATGAGCAACTGACTTATCGGACCGCTGGCAGAGACTTCCGTCTCACTCAAGCTACCCGGTCGCTACCTCAGGGTGGCATGCCTGTTAAGGGCATCATTGCCTAGAATCAAGCAGAACAACCAACTCCGCTGATTTGCCGATCGCATTAAAAGCGGTAAACCTGTTTGTTAACTAACCAAGATTTAGCCTCTTAATCTATTTTACCATGATCTCGATGAAACAACTCATCCGACTGGTCGCCATAGCAGCGGCCTTTTTTTATGGGAGCACTACCAGTGCCCAACAACTTTCACCAGCCGATCAGGAGTATTTTGAAGCCAAGATCAGACCCATCTTGATCGATTATTGCTACGACTGTCATGGTGATGGGGCGACTAAGGGAGGTTTGGACCTTAGCACAAAAGCAGGCGCGTTGGCCGGGGGCTCTGCTGGCCCAGCTGTTGCCCCAGGAGATCCCGGCAAAAGTATCATGATCATCCGGATGAAGGACCTAGGCGATCCTATGCCTCCAGCCGGAAAAGATGCGGTACCTGATGAATTAATCGCCGAGTTAGAAAATTGGATCCGCCGAGGTGCACCGGATCCACGTACAGGCAAATCTGCCGGCGTGCTTAAGAGCGAACAGGACTTTGCTAAAGCTAAGGAACATTGGGGTTTTCAAGATGTCAAAGAACCCAAAGTTCCCTCTGCCGACTTAATCTTCAGTGGTAAACTTAAAGGTTGGATCAAGAATCCCGTCGATTCATATGTCCTCGAGAAACTTGAAGAGCAGGAAATGGTGCCATCCTTACCCGCCGACCAATGGTCGCTCCTGCGCCGGGTTTACTTCGACCTGATCGGTCTGCCGCCTTCCTACGAGGATATGCAACGATTTACTTCCGGCCAAGAAACCTTCGAACAGGTCGTTGATCGCTTACTCGCCAGCCCGCAATATGGCGAGCGCTGGGGCCGCCACTGGCTGGATGTCGCCCGTTATGCAGACAGTACAGGGAACGACAATCGGCGTGGACAACTAGCTCGCTACATCTATGCACACACCTACCGGGACTGGGTCATTGAATCCATGAACGAAGATAAACCTTATAACCAGTTCCTTATCGAACAATTTGCCGCAGACCGCCAAAAGGGAGACCACGGCGATCTAGCTGCTTTAGGCTTTCTCACCTTAGGTCCACGAATCGCCGGAGGCGATGAAATCATTGATGACAGGATTGATGTCACTACCCGTGGGATTTTGGGGCTCTCGGTGTACTGCGCGCGCTGCCACGATCATAAATTCGATCCCGTACCCACGGCTGATTATTACTCTCTCTACGGTGTTTTCCGAAGCAGCCGTGAACCCAATGAACAGGACAAACCAATCTTGATCCCGAACCTAGCCAAAGGAGCCAATGGAAAACCCGCTGCTGGCTCCTCCGGAAGCTACGCAAGTAACCCCGATTATGCAGAGTTCCTTGGAAAGATGGATAAGTTGGAGAAGGACCATGAACAGTTTCGCCTTAAAGAGGAATACGAACGTGAAAAAGAGTCCCGAGAAAAAGCTAAGACATACATGTATTGGACAGAAATGTTCACCAAAGCCGAGTTACGTATAGATCGCAACCGAGGCCAGTTTGAGCGGGCCATTGAGGAAATGCAAAAGGCCCGTAACATCAAGGTGGATGCAAAAAACCGCATCCGCCTCAAGGCCGAGGTTGGCGAAGCCTGGCAACGGTTCCTCAGCCGCAAAAGCGAAGACGACGCCATCTTTGGCCCGTGGAAAGTGTACGCCAACACCGCCACCAACGCCGTGGGCGCCTTCATCCCCGCCGAGCTGGCCAAGGCCCAGAAGAAGCTCGCCCCCCTGATCAATCCCGATCCCAAAAACAAACGGGCCAAACGCATCAACCCAATCGTCGCCCAATATTTTAAAACCCCGCCTCGTACACTCGTGGAAGCCGCAGGCCGTTATCAGGCCATGTTTGATCTCTCTGTGCAGCAGTGGATGTACGCCAATCAAGTATACTCCCAGCACCGCCAAGCCGCCTTAGCCAAGGGTGATGATGAGCCGAAAAAACCGTCCAGTATGGAAGACGCCCAAAAAAGGTTCGAGGTCGCTTTCGACAAACAATTCGGCGATGGCTACGCCAAGAACATGGAAGGCATTCGCCGTGTCATGTTCGAAAACGGCCATCCCGGTAATTTCCGATTTGACGACCTCAAACGCCGGAACGGTGGCCTTGAACGCGAGGAGATGGAGCGCTTTATCTCCAAAATCGAGAGTCTTAAAATTAACCATCCCGGCTCCCCGCCAAGAGCTATGGTGCTCGAAGACGGACAACTCCGTAACGAAGCCATCATGATCAAAGGCAACCCACGTCAACGCGGCAAGGTGGTGCCTCGCCAATTCCTTGAGATTTTATCCGGCGAAGATCGGCAACCTTTCAAGATCGGTTCTGGACGCCTCGAACTCGCTAAAGCCATTGCCGCTGATGACAATCCGCTAACCTCTCGCGTAATGGTTAATCGTGTTTGGAGCCATCACTTCGGAAAAGGATTGGTAAGTTCACTCAACGAATTTGGCCTACGCGCCATGGAGCCTACTCATCCTGAATTGCTCGATTATCTCGCCTGGTATTTTGTGGAAAATGGCTGGTCTCTAAAGACATTGCACAAGCACATTGTCATGTCCAACACCTACCAACAGACCAGTGACGATAACCCACGCTATAGCGTCAAGGATCCGGACAACCTGTACTACTACAAGATGGACCGCCGGCGACTGGACTTCGAGGCCTTCCGCGACGGCCTGCTGCATGTGGCCGGCCGTCTCGACTTCAAAATGGGCGGCAAACCCGTTCGCCTTACCGGCGGCGAAGCCAACTACCGCCGCACCGTGTATGCTCTTGTAGATAGACGGAATCTCGATGAGATGTTCAAGACCTTTGACTTCCCCAGCCCAGACTCCACCGCCGGCCAGCGCTTTGCCTCCACCGTGTCGCAACAGGCCCTGTTCATGCTCAACAGCCCCATCGTGGCCGATCTATCCCACCGCATCGTCAACCGGCCCGAGTTCACCAACATCGCCGATGACCGCAGCCGAATCACCACCCTTTACAACATGATCTATCAGCGGGATCCTGAGCCGCTTGAGCTCAAGCTCGGCCAACGTTTCCTGCAGGAACAAACCGGCGGCGTCACCACCGGCGGCATGGCCAACACCCCCACGTGGTATAACGGCTATGGTCAATGGGGCATCATTGATGAACAGAAGAAAGTGTACTCTGTTTCCTTCCGCCGATTCCCCTTTACCGACGGCAAAGTCTGGAAAGGCAATAACCCTGCCTTCGGCCAGCTCAAGCTCACTGCGCAGGGCGGCCATCCCGGACCTCAACCCAATGTCGCCGTGATGCGACGCTGGATCGCCCCCATGAACACCACCGTGAATGTCTCCGGCCGACTGGAGCATCGCTTGGACGATGACGCCCAAGCTGCCTTCGACGACAAGCTCACGGATGATCTCCGCAAATGGTACGATCAAAACGCTTGGGACGGCGTCACCGGCGTTATCGTTCACAGCCGCGCCGGAAACGCCAATGGCCAGCGGTTCGGCAAGGAAATTGTCCGGACCGATGTGCGCCGCGGCCGCCGCGACTTGAACAGCGGCGATATCCAGGTGCAAACCGGCGACACAATCGACTTCATTGTCACGAGCAAGGGTTATCAGGCGCCCAATACGCTCACGAGTATCGCGCGCCAGTTCCGACTGGAGAACCCGCAGCAGGATAACTTTACTTGGAATCCCAAGGTGAGTATCAAGTCCGAGATCGCCGAAGCCATGCAACAAAAGGCCGGCTCCCTCGTGGTTTCTTCCTGGACCGCCAGCGATGAATTCGAAGGCGCCACCTACAAGCCCAAGCCCCTCAATGCCTGGGAGAAATACACTCAAGTCCTCCTCCTCTCCAACGAGGTTGTTTATACCGACTAAAGGTAGAAAATCACTTTTCCGAAAACGGCGGCCAACCGGTCGCCGTTTTTTATCCCGCCGCAGTGGTCGGCGCTTGTGGCAGCACTTCCTGCTTTTGGCCCAACAAATCGCGCTGCTCTTCCAGCGTGCGCAAAAGTTCTTCCTCGGGCAGGTTTGGCTGCGCCAATAAACGGGTGAGGTTGGCCAATTGTCGGTCGAGAAAACGATCGCGCAGGCGAGTCACCAAATCCTGAAGCTGCCGCCCAGGCTGGGGAATCTCCGTGGCGTCCACCAGCGCAGCGGTCAACAGCCGACTGGAATGGCCATCCAGCGAGTTCACCAACACTTCGGCCGGATCCCCCGTTTGCGCCGCCGTTTCCAAAATGGCGCGCACCTGCGGATGCTCCACCCAGCGCAGATCCAAACAATCGGCCGCCCAATCTCCAAACGCTGGATCCTGAAAGGCCAACCGCAACAGCCATTGTTCCTGCTGTGTCGGTGGCGCAACTGTTGGTTCGGACGCAGGCTGCTCGGTCAGCATCGGCTCTGGGGGATCGTAGCCCGGCCTCGCTTTCGGTTTAGGAATCCTTTGAAATTCTGCCCGCACCGCTTCCGCCGAGGCTCCCACTGCCAGCGCCGTCTGTTGGGCGCACCGATCGAGCAACACCGCATCCTGTGTCTTGCGCACCGCCAGACCCATGGCTTGCGTCACCTCGCGGCGGCCGCGTTCACTGCGCACATCGTGCTCGCTCATGAGATGGTTAAGATAAAAATCAAAATAGTCCGGCGCTTGATCCATCATTTCCCGAAATGCCTCCACGCCGTGTTCCCCGATGAAGCTATCCGGATCATGCGGTGTCGGTACGGTCATCACGCGCACGGCCAGTTCCGATTCCAACAACGCATCAAAGGATCGCACGGCCGCCTTTTGTCCCGCGGTATCCGAATCAAAACACAGCACTACCTCGGGCGTGTAGCGTTTGAGGATGCGCGCATGAGCAGTCGTGAGCGCCGTGCCTTGCGGCGCCACGGCCTGTTTCAGCCCCGCCATGTGGCAGGCCATTGTGTCCAGCTGCCCTTCACATATGAGCGCGGATTTCGCGGCCAAGATTTCCCGACGCGCCTTGTCCAGCCCGTAGAAGACCTTGCTCTTGTGAAACAACAGCGTCTCCGGCGAGTTCACGTACTTCGCCGCTTTCACCTCCGCGTCCAGCACGCGACCGCTAAAGCCAATCACGCGGCCTTGTTCATCATGGATGGGAAACATCAGCCGGCCACGAAACCGCCCATACCGTTTGCCGTCCTTGTTGGCGACCAGACCGGCTTCCTCCATCAATTCCAGGTCAAACTTCTGGGCCAACGCCCAATTCACTGTGTCTTCCCAAGATTCCGGGGCGTACCCGAGTTGAAAAGCCTCCGCTGCGCCGCGGGTCATGCCGCGGGTTTTCAGATAATCCCGCGCGGGTTGCCCGCCCGCTTCGTTCATTAACACGCCGTGCCAGCGCTTGGCCAATTCGGCGTGCACGTGCAATAGTAAATCCTTCTTGCGCCGCGAACGCTCGGCCTGCGGGTTTTGATCAAACTCCAGCACAATCCCCCCGCGCTCCGCCAGTCGCTTGACCGCTTCAATAAATTCCAGATTCTCGTATTCCTGAAGAAACTTGAAGACATCTCCGCCTGCATGGCACCCGAAGCAGTGATAGATTTGCCGCTGCGGATTGACGTTGAAGCTCGGGCTTTTCTCCTTGTGAAACGGGCACAAGGCCACGTGATTACCGCCGGCGCGTTTGAGCGGGAAGTAGCTTCCAATCACCTCGACGATATCACTTGCCGCCCGGATTTGCTCAATAGTGGACTGGGAGATGCGCCCGGCCATGGAGCTAACGCTGGCTGTGGTTAAAGAGCCATTGCCGAATTCCGGTCGCCTGTGGATGCTGCGGACTCAGCTCCAGCACTTTTCGGAAATGCACCGCCGCCTTGTCCGGATCCTTGAGGTGATCCGAATACAAACCGCCCAACGCCAAGTGCCCCGACAGGTCGTTCTTATACAAATCCAGTAATCCATGAAATTCCTTGGCCGCATCCACGTAATATTCACTGCGGCTCAAGGCCGAGGCAAAGCCATGCCGTGTCACCTTGGAAAACGGGTTGATGGCCAAGGCCTTTTCATAAACCGGCAAGGCCTGCTTCACTTCTCCTTGCACCTGCAGGGCAAGCGCAATATTCACGTAGGCCTGCTGATAGGCGGGGTTCACCTGCAGTACCTTTCGATAGCCATCAATGGCGGCGTCCAGTTCGTTGATCCGATGTTGATGTAGTGCCGTTTCAAACATCTTGGTTAACCCCTCCGGATCGACCACAGCGCCAGGCTCCGGTCGTTTTGGCTTCACATACCGGTACCGAACCACACCCGGCACGGCTTTGACCTCTGTTGTTTTCGTGGTCTCCAGAGCAACGGGCGGTTGGGTCACAGTGGTCTTGGCAATCTTCACGGGAGGTCGAATGGTCGGCGTCACCTGCGGCCGGTTGGTCAGAGGCGGCCTCACTTGCGTCACGCGTGCCGGTGGCTTGTTGGTCGCCGGGGGAATCTCCACCACTGAATTGGTCGGCGGCGGCACTTCCACCACCAGATTCGGCGGCGACGCATTGGTGGCGGGGGGAATCTCAATGACCAGATTGGTGATGGCCGCATTGGTGCCTTGCGGCGACCACACCGCCGTCAATTGGTTGGTCTCTACGATGGGAGGAACCGGTGACGGATTCGGCCGCACCTTGGCCTGCAAGGCATCTGCCAAGGCCTGCACGCCGGGGGCCGGCTCTCGAGCCAGTTGTAAATACTGCTGAAAGGCCTCCAACGCCTTTGTATCATTGCCCGGCAGATACCATTGATAGGTCATGGCTAAGTTCAGATGGGCCTGCACAAAATCCGGGTTGCGCTTCAAGGCCACCTCAAAACTCTTCGCGGCTTCCGAAGGCTGAATCATCCATAACTGCGCCATCCCCAACCGATTGTGGGCCACGGCCGAGCGATCATCCTGCGCGAGGGCTTTTTGGTATTCCGTGCTAGCCGAGGCCCAATTCATCTCCTTTCGATACACTTCTCCCAGCCAGAAGTACGCATGAAACGAGGGCTCAGCCGAAACAGAATAGGCGTGCAATTCTGTCTTCGCATCCGCCAACCGTTCCCGATCAATGGCCAGCCGGCCCGTATTGAACTTCAAAACAAACGCCGCATCCTCCGGTGAGTTCCGCCGGTCCCCGGCCATTTCCATCGCCCGTTGGAACGCTTCGTGGGCTCCATCCAAATCGCCCGCCCGGTGGCGCGCCAAGCCCAGATAATTCCAGGCCCGCCATTCGCCAGGCAGCAGTTTCACCGCCTGCTCAAATTGCGCGACCGCCTGCTTGGGTTCACCGGCCTTGAGCCGGGCTTCGCCTTCAAACATCGCCCGGGCCCCCGGCGGTTGGCAACCCAACCCGACCAGCAGCAGCCCGCACACAGCAATAACTTGGAACTTTTGTCTCGTCCCCATGAGTAGAAAACCTATCTTGGTGAGGGAGCATGGTTGCAAATCTGACACATTTGGCAAAGACGCATTATTCACCGGGAAAACGCAGATTATTCACGGTCATCATCGGACTCCTTCTCGCCGGCCCCACGTTAGGTGCGGCAGCCAAAGTGCAGGTCATCAAAGTGAAGGCCGCCGATGCCACGCGCCATTTTCAACCGCGAATAGACCGCGTCAACGCCATGTTACAGGCCGGACTACAAGCCTTGGCCCCCAATTCTCACTGGCGGCAGTTCATCTCTACCAACGATCTCGTAGGACTCAAGGTCAACGCTCATTTGGGCACGCTCACCGGCACTCGGCCCGCCGTCGTGCGCGCCGTAGCTCAAAGCCTGATGGCCAGCGGTGTGCCGGCGAAAAACATTGTGATCTGGGATCGCAGTCTGGCCGACTTGCAACGGGCTGGCTACACCCCGTTAGCCCGCGAATTGGGAGTGCAATTGGCCGGTAGCCGCGATGTGGGTTTCGGAGAATGGGATGCCTATGCCGTGCCTGCCCTGCACTGGGAACTAGCCGCTGGCGATCATCTCTTTGGAAGAACCAAAACCAGCACCAAGTCTCATGTTTCCCGGTTAATCACCGATCGACTCACCGCGATTATTAGTATTCACCCTCCCATTGCCGACCGGCAAAATGGCGCCCGCGGGCATTTGCAGGAACTGGCCTTGGCTGCAGCGGACAATACCGATCGGTTCCGAGTCTCCACTCCCCACCTCACTCCCGCCATTCCCGAGCTACTTGATCGAATTGCCTTTTCACACACCCTGCCCGGCGCGGTGTTTCAAAAAAAACTGCATCAGCTCCAAACCAAAAAAACAAAACACGCTTTCCCGTTGCATCTACTGCAAACCTCCGGCCAAATTTTTTATTACTATGAGGAAGCCGTTGAACGCGCACTTCCTCCGCATACCGCCTTTACCTTGGCCTACGAAACTGCCAAGGAAACCGGCCGACGCCAAACCTTACTGATTCGCGGAGACACCCATGAATGGGAACAGATCATTCATCCCAACGGCCGCAACACCCTGCAGCGCCGTACGTTGGGCAAGGAGGAAGCTCAGCAATCCAAACTGCGCCTGCACATCACGGACGCGCTCCTGTGCCAATTCCATCAAGGCGACCAATCGCGGCCTGATTATGCCACAGCCATCAACGAACTATGGATCAGCCGCGATCCGGTCGCTCTGGATAGCTTGTCTGCCGAATTGATCGCCTCCTTGCGGCGCTCATTAAATCTGCCCGTGCGGCGGTCGCCCGATGCCATTTTGCGCTATGCCGCCAAGATGTATCTCGGCTCAGATCGCCGGAAGGATTGGGACCTTAAAACGATCAAGCTTGGGGACCGCGCGCCTGAATGAAATCGCGGATGAGGCTCAGTTCTTCCACGCCGGCGATAGTGTGTTCCTTTGCGAATTCATGCGCCTCGATCTGGAGGCCGCCATCGGCCTGAAGCTGGTTTAGCTGGCCCTTCACTTTTCCCACCGGAATGATTGGATCAAACGTGCCGTAGGTGAATAGAATCTTCTGCTGCGTAGCCACTGGGGAGAGTTCCTGTACGGCGGTGTCCGGTTCGTGAACGTAGCCGCTCACCCCAATGCAGCCAGCGAGCCGGTGCGGATAACGCATGGCCATCTCCAGTGTCATCAGACAGCCTTGGCTGAAACCGAATTGAAAAATCTGTTCGGCCGGAAACCCCGCTTCCCGCTGGGTATCGAGCAGTTCCATCAACGCCGCACGGCTACGTTCCACACCAGGTGTAGGGTTCTCAAAGATATCGTACCAGGAAAAGCCGCCGTGATAATCGTCGGGGGCATTGACCAACAGATAATTCAGCCACGGCACATTCAAGCCAGTGGGCAACCAGCGGTAGCCATCCATGCTGTCTCCGAGACCGTGCAGCACGACCATCAACCAGGGGGATTCCTTGTCGGCCGCCGGGATGAGTTCGTGTGTGAGCATGGTTACATCCGCGGTATGGTGATGCCCGTTTGGCCCTGGTATTTACCGCCACGGTCGGCATAGCTGGTCTCGCAAATTTCTTCGGCCTCGAAAAAGAGGACCTGCGCAAGGCCTTCATTCGCGTAGATCTTGGCCGGCAAGGGTGTGGTGTTGGAAATTTCCAGGGTCACGTGACCTTCCCATTCGGGCTCGAAGGGAGTGACGTTGACGATGATGCCGCAGCGGGCGTAGGTGCTTTTGCCAAGGCACACGGTAAGGACGTTACGCGGGATGCGAAAGTATTCCACGCTGCGCGCCAGCGCAAAGGAGTTGGGCGGCACGATACATTCATCGGTAGTGACGTTCACAAACGAATCCTCCGCAAAGCCCTTGGGATCGACCATGGAGTTGAAGACATTGGTGAACACCTTGAATTCGTTCGTCACGCGCAAATCGTAGCCGTAGCTGGAGACGCCGTAGCTGATTACGCGGCGGCCGTCCTCGGCGGCGCGCACTTGACCGTCGACAAACGGCTCAATCATGCCTTGCTCCTTCGCCATCTGGCGAATCCATTGATCCGAATGTATACCCATGAGACCGCGCAGAATACGGTTCGATGGCGCGAGTGCAAAATAAAACGGCCCCCAGTTTATTGACTGGGGGCCGTTTGAGTTGAAGGGGCGCTGGCGGCACCGCAATGCCGCCAGCGCAGTGTTCTCCACCTACCAACTTAAAGCAGATGCGGTCTGGTATTCGGTGACGCGCGTCTCGAAGAAGTTTTTCTCCTTGGCCAGATCGATGGTCTCGCTCATCCACGGGAAGGGATTATCCGAGCCATACTTGGTGCCCAAGCCGATGCGCTCGAGGCGACGGTCGGCGATGTGTTGCACGTATTCACGGAAGAGACCGGCGTTGAGGCCGAGGATGCCGCGCGGCAGGCAGTCCTGCGCATAGGCGATCTCTAGCTCCACAGCTTCCTCGATAAGGCCGTCGATTTCCTTCTGGAACTCGGGCGTCCAAGCCTCGGGATTCTCGGCCTTGATACCGTTGATGAGGTCGAGGCCGAAGTTCATGTGAATGGATTCATCGCGCATGATATACTGGAACTGTTCGCCAATCCCGGTCATGCGGTTGCCGCGATGGAAGGACAGGATCATCACGAAGCCTGAGTAGAAGAAGATGCCTTCCATGATCACGTAGAACCCGATGAGGTTCTTGAGGAAGGTCTGAACCCCCTCGGTGGTGTCGGTGTTAAAGCCTTCCTGCATGATGTCGCTGGTAAGCTTCATTTCGAAGTTATCCTTATCGCTGATGGAATTCACCTCGTGATACATGTTGAATATCTCACGCTCATCAAGGCTGAGTGATTCGCAGATGTAATGGAAGGTGTGCGTGTGAATGGCCTCCTCAAATGCCTGACGCAGCAGGTACTGGCGGCACTCGGGGTTGGTCACGTGTTTGAAGATGGCGAGCACGATATTGTTACCCACGAGGCTCTCAGCGGTACTGAAGAAGCCGAGGTTGCGCATGATCACGCGACGCTCGTCGGCGGTGAGCTTGTTGGATTTCCATAGCTCAATATCCTTCTGCATCGACACCTCGTCAGGCATCCAATGGTTTTTGCAGCCGTTGAGATAATGTTCCCAAGCCCAGTCATACTTGATGGGCATGAGCTGGTTGACATCCACGGCTTTGCAGTTGATGAGCCGTTTATCTTCCACGTTGATGCGCTTGGCGAGGTCATGAGCCTCTGGGCGCTGGTCACTAGTATTGCAACAAGACATAGGTTTTCCTCCTTGGTTAGATTAATGGTTGGTTAAATTACTGACAGGCTTCGCACTCGGGATCGAGGATGCTGCAGGCCTTCGGCGCCTCGGCCGCGAGGGCCACTTCGCTGGAGGCAGATTTGCTCTTCATCCACTTGGGCTGAACTCCGTAGCTGTTGATGTTCACAGTCGATTTTTCGATCTGCGTGGCGGCCAACGTGCGCAGGTAGTAGGTGGTTTTCAGCCCGGCTTCCCAAGCGAAGAAGTACATATCACCTAAGACCCGGCCGGTCTTTTGGCCTTCGGGCACCTGATTGATGTCAAAGTACAGGTTCAGGGATTGGCCCATATCAATCCACTTTTGACGGCGGGCCGCACAGGCGATCAGCCACTTAGAATCAATCTCGAACGAGGTCCGGAAGAGATCCTTCAGATCATCAGGCACCCGGTCGATCTCGAGCACTGAACCGTCGTGGTATTTGAGGTCCTGGACCATCTCGTCATCCCATAAGCCGCGTTCCTTGAGCTGGGTCACGAGGTACTCGTTGACCACGATGAAATCTCCGGAAAGATTCGCCTTGGCGTAGAGGTTCTTGTAGGTCGGCTCGATGGATTGGCTCACGCCGATGATGTTGGCGATGGTCGCGGTGGGCGCGATGGCCATGGTATTGCTGTTGCGCACACCGTATTTAGCGATGGATTCGCGTACGGGTGCCCAGTCCATCTGCGTGCTGCGATCCAACGTGAGGTGGCCGCCGCGCTCCTGCTCCAACAGATCAATCGTATCGATCGGCAGCAGACCGCGGTCCCATTTGGAACCCTTGTAGGTTTGGTAGGCACCCCGCTCGGCCGCCAATTCGCTGGAGGCGAGGATGGCGTAGTAGGAGATCATCTCCATACTGTGATCGGCAAACTCCACGGCTTCTTGGCTGGCGTAGGAAATGCGCAGTTGATAGAGCGCATCCTGAAAGGCCATCACGCCCATGCCCACCGGGCGATGCTGCATGTTCGCGTTGCGTGCCTCGGGTGTGGGATAGTAGTTAATGTCGATCACGTTGTCCAACATCCGAATGGCGGTGCGGACGGTCTGGGCGATAAGTTCCTCATTGAGCGCGCCGTCCTTGAGGTGGGCGGTAAGGTTTACGGAGCCGAGGTTGCAAACGGCGGTTTCCTCGGCGCTGGTGTTGAGGAGAATCTCGGTACAGAGATTGGAGCTGTGCACCACGCCCGTGTGATCCTGCGGCGAGCGGACATTGGAAGGATCCTTGAAAGTGATCCACGGATGGCCCGTCTCGAAGAGACTCATCAGCATCTTGCGCCAGAGATCCTCGGCTTCCACAGTCTTGAAGAGCTTAAACTCGCCCGCTTCGGCCATGGTTTCGTATTCCTCGTAGCGTTTCTCGAACGCCGCACCGTAGAGATCGTGCAGATCCTCCACATCGCTCGGGCTGAAGAGAGTCCACTTACCCTTCTCCTGCACGCGCTTCATGAATAGATCCGGGATCCAGTTAGCGGTGTTCATGTCGTGCGTGCGGCGACGTTCGTCACCGGTGTTCTTGCGCAGCTCCATGAAGTCCTCAATATCGAGATGCCATGTTTCCAGATAAGCGCACATGGCGCCTTTACGTTTGCCGCCCTGATTCACGGCCACCGCAGTATCATTGGCCACCTTGAGGAACGGAATAACGCCCTGGCTTTCGCCGTTGGTGCCCTTGATGTGCGATCCAGTGGCGCGAACATTGGTCCAGTCATTGCCCAAACCGCCGGCCCATTTGGACAGGCGCGCGTCATCGGCCACCAGCTTGAAGATGCTCTCGAGATCGTCATCCACCGTGCTCAGATAGCAGGAGGAAAGCTGCGGATGCAGCGTGCCTGCGTTGAAGAGCGTAGGTGTAGAGGACATAAACCGGAAGGAGCTGAGCGCATTGTAAAACTCAATCGCACGCTCCTCCTTATTGGCTTCATTGGCCGCCAGCCCCATGGACACGCGCATATAAAAATACTGTGGGGTCTCAATACGAGTGCCGCCGATGTGGATGAGGTAACGATCGTAGATCGTCTGGATACCCATGTAGGCAAACTGCTGATCCCGCTCAATATCGAGGGCGTCGGCCAGTTGATCGAGGTCGAACTTCAACAGATCCGGCGACAGACGCTCGGCGGCCACACCCTGCTGCAGGTATTCGCGGAAATGTTCTCGGTGCACCTTGGGCAACTCGGCCGGGGCACCGAACTTCGGCAGAACTTCCTCATAAATCTGATTCAGTAACAGCCGCGCGGCCACATAGGTGTAGGCCGGCTCATTCTCAATCCGAGCTTTGGCAGACATGATCATCGCCTTGTCTACCTCGGTGGCGGTCACACCGTCGTAGAGGTTGCGCATGGTCTCATCGAAGAGATCATTGGCCTGACACTTGTCCTCCACGCCGCGGCAGGCGCCGTAGATATCGCGCTTGAGCCGACCGGGATCGAGCACCTCCTGTCCGCCGTCCGGTAGGGTGATGAACATCTGCTCCTGCGGCTGGCCGTCCACCGTACGATCCCCGCGAATGGCGCGCGCCTTGCGACGTTCTTCGCGGTAGACAATGTAACGCCGTGCTGCACCGCGGAAGCCCATCTCCATGAGCTTGTCCTCCACCGTGTCCTGAATGCGCTCGATCTCGATGGGTGCCTCGTCGGAGGCGTGGCTGAGGCTTTTTTCCACCACCGCCTGCGTGAGACGTTGGGCAGCGGCCTGCATGGTTTCGTTGGCCGGCGTGTCCTGGTCGAGTTCCGAGTCGGCCTTCAGGGCCGCCTCGATGGCGAGGTAAATTCGCGTTTCATCAAAGTCGATGACGTTCCCGTTTCGTTTTCGAACTTGGAATTGTTTGCCTTCGAGGGGGTCTAGGGTGGCCATCCTCAATTGGCCATCGAGCTGCTCATTAATCATGGATATCTTTCTTCGTCTTCTTTCCGTGCGACACGCCACGCCGCGATTCATCAGTGGACAACGCAAGCCGGTGCAAGGTCGCCCGTAGGTGGGTTCAGGTTGGGTTAAACCGTTCCCGCTGCCGTGGCCCGGCAGCAGCCCGCACGCCCGTGCGGGGCTCGTTGACAGCCCGCCTCGTCCGTTTTCCGTCCGCAAGACGGTTCACAATCGAGTTGGGTCCAAAACAGCCTCATTTTTACGTAAAAACAGGTGGTTACTCACAGACGCCGCACAACCTGTTGTGGAGCTTATTTACCAGGGTATCCACAACCTGTGGTGTGACCTCTCGATCAACTGCGCGATATATTGGGGTATCTGAAAATAGAGTCAACACCTTTCAGACTAATATGTGAATAAACACAGCCCCAAAAACGTGCCTGTGTCATAATACCCCTATATTTGACACTGATTTGTCACAAAATAATAATTCACACCCCCGTATTCACACCAAATCCCACTTTGCCGGAGTGATTTAGGTGAATAGCTTCTTAAACAGGCGTTTTTGCCACTTCGCCTGTGGGCAAGTCCGGAATTAGCCGATTTTATCGCCAATTGCCCTCTCCGCAGGCCCCCCAAAAAAAACCCGATCGGCCTCAGCCAATCGGGGAGATGTTGAATTGTGTGTGGCTCTATTCGCCTCGGAGCCAATCGACGATCCGCTCTATTTGTTTGCGTGTCAGCTTCTCATCGCGCCCGAAGGCCGGCATGCGGTCGTTCTTGCTTCCGTAGAACCGTTCGTGTTCCGGATTATGCACAATGCCCATCATCCATTCGCGGGAACCATAGCCAGTAAGATCTGGTGCGGAGTAATCGTCTGCATTCCACTCTCCTAAGGCGTGACAATCCACGCAACCGATCTCTTCAAATAGTTCATGACCAGCCTCAATGTCCAACTTGTCTGATTTATCCACTTTCACTTGAGAGGGCAGTTTAGCTTCCGCCGAGATGGCTTTGACTAGTTGATCCATTTCACCCTCTTCAATAAACTCGAATTCATCCTCAAGGAATCCCAGCATCTTACTCTTCTTAATGTGCGCGGTATTGCCAAAAAATTTCTCAGAACCATAACGCTCAGGATGAAGCAATTCCGTTAGATACTCACGACTTGCAAACCCCTTAAGATCGGGCGCACTAGGTTTATCCACCTTTCCACCTAGACCGTCTTCCCCGCCGTAGGTATGGCAGCTGGCGCAATGCGCGGCGAAGAGCTTAGGCCCTTGGAGAAGGGCCAGTGCCCCTTCGGGAGGTATTCCGTTAGCGGCCATTTTCTTAACTATTGCCGCCTCGCGCTCGGCCTGCGCTTTTGAGGCTTGAAGCGATTCGTTATTCTTATCTGCATTCACTGCCGCGTAAGTCAAAACGGCGGCAAATAAAAGAATACCAAAGAGCAACCCTACGTTAAACTTATGCCCCTTTTCGCTCTTACCAATGATAGGCATGAGGAACACCAAAGTCATGGCGATACCCGGTAAAACAATCGCTCCAAGTATTTCCCAGTGGCCGGGAAAATACTTCAGGAATTGAAACAGGAACAGGAAGTACCAGTCCGGCCGGGCGGGATAATTGGTAGAAGGATCCGCCGGCGCATCAAGATGCGCACCGTTGAATGTAAAGTGCAGCGCCAAGATAGTGA
>Ga0315320_10002141_pt1 | contig 16298 bp, 14 predicted proteins | sample M140m21515metaG_FD_203458 | JGI IMG/M metagenome (GOLD analysis project Ga0315320, IMG submission 203458) | Ammonia-oxidizing marine archaeal communities from Monterey Bay, California, United States - M1 40m 21515 | ecosystem: Environmental > Aquatic > Marine > Coastal | place: USA: California... | reverse complement strand
TATTCAAGTAATTATTATGGCTATAATAAAAAACCAAATCAGATAATAGAAAGAAAAAATAAAACGATCATTACAGACAATTTAGGCAATAGAAACTCTCCAAATAACACTATTGAAAATACAAATCTTTTTTTTTTAGGAGACTCTATAACATTTGGTGGAAGTGCAGTTAATAATGATGAAACGTTTTCTCATATTTTTGCAAAAAACTGGAATGAAAATTTTTTAAATATTTCAAACAATGGATGGGGAATACAAAATATAATAAATTACGTTGATTACCATAATTTATATAAAGAAAACTCAACTTACATTTTAACATGTATAAGTGATTGTTTCACAAGAAATTTAAGAAGATATGAACAATATTTTTTCTTTAATAAAAATTATTCTTTAGGGTTAATAAATTATTTTAAATTTTTTATCTTTAAAATAAATCAGAAATTAAAAGCAGAACATGATGATGAGAAGTCAGAGCTACAAAAAAAAAAAGACAATATTAAAACAATGAAAATTTCAGCTACTATATTAAAAGATTTTCAAGAAAAATTAGAGTCAATTAATAGTAGATTGATTGTAGTATTTAGTCCTAATTCAAATTATATTAAATCATTGATAAGTGGTGATAATTCCATAGAAGATTATACACGACTTGAATTATTTGAATCATTTTATGAGAACAGAATTAATTTTATTGATATGATTAAGTTATTTGATGATAAGCAGCTGACTTTGTTTAAAAAGTTTTATATTGACCATGTTCATTTATCTAAAGAAGGGCATAAACTTTATGCAGATTTAATGGATAAAGAAATTGATGAATAATTTTTTCAAAACTAAATACATTTTTGGTCTAATTTTTTCAGTTCTATTTATTTTTTATCTTTTAAATTTTTTTGTTAAAATTCCTAATGATGGAGTTCTATATTTATCATCTGCAGAATATTTTTTAAAACATGGTGCTTTTATTGATATAACAAGATCTTTTGGGAGCGATTATATTAATCCTATACCAACTCCTCAAATAGGAATAATTTTATATCTAATTGCCCTTAAATCAATCTTCAATTTTTTTTGGGTATTTGTTTATTTTATTATTTTAGCAATTTTATGGACAGTAATAATAAAAAAATTATTTTATTTTTCAGAGAAAAACTTTGGTAAAATAGGATATGGGATTTATTTTTTCCCATTTCTAATCTTTTTTAATTATGATTATTTAGTAAGTGCTTCAGCATTTTATAATGAAGCATTATATTTTCCATTTTTAATTTTTAGTTTTTTAAAAGTAATAAATGCCATCCAGAAGAAAAAAAGTATTTTTAAAAATAGTTATTTATTTATTTTTTTTTTATTAATTGGCGTTATTTTTAGAATTCAGCATTTAGTATTTTTGGGGACTTTAACAATATTTGTATTATTATATAATTCAAAAAAAGATTTTATTTATCTTTGTTTTTTGACAGTAATAAATATTGTTATTTTTTTCTGGCTTATATATTTTGTTAAGCAATATGAATTTGTTCCTAATCCTACTGTGGACATTGACAAAGATTTTTTAGATTATGTTTATAATTTATATCATAACCAAATTAGCCAAATTGGTAGTTTAATATTTAAAAATTTAAAAGTTAATTTGTCTTTATATGTAAATTATCTAAATTTACCTAAAATATTAGACTTTCATTTAGTGAATAATTTTACGACTCCAATGGAAGTTTTATATTTGGTTTTAGCTTTAATTGGTATCTTATCAATTGTATTATATTTTAAAAAAAAAAATGATCATCAAGTTGGTGTTTTTTTATTATTATATTTAATTTTATCTTCAGTATTTTTATTTATTATAACTGATTACACATCAAGGTATTTTTTACTTACTAACTTTTGTGTATTATTTTTTTTATTCAATTATTTAAAGAAAATTATAATTAAAATTAATCGAGTTCATATAGTGTTATTATTTGTAGCTTTCAGTTCAGTTTTCGCTGTCTATGCAAATAGTTATTTTAAAAGCACTGGGCAATATAGCAAATCATTTGTACTAAGAAATTTATTGAGTGATTTTAACTATAATAGAAATGAGTTTTATGATGATAACGACTTAATGATTTCAAAGCATAGATATAATATCTTTTGGATGACAGGGTTGCCTGCAATTCGAAAAGAAAATTTAATTGATAGTAATTTGATGAATAATAAAAGAAGATATTTTTTTGTTGGAGATATAAATGAACTAAATAATTATCCTGAATTATCAAATAATATTATAGATATAAAAGATTACTCTTATCTAAGCACAAAAAATGATAAAAAATTTTCTATATGGAGAGTCTATTTTGACAAAGTTAAGCAAGATTAGTTTAAAATCTAGAATAGCCCATTTACTTTTATTTTTATTTTTTTTAATTCCTGCATTTACTATTTTGGGACCTTTATTTCCTGATTTAATAATATCAGTAACTGTTTTGTTTTCATTAATAGTTTCATTAAAAGATCGTGACAAAAAATTTAAACAATTAATTACTAAAGATATATTTATAATCAGTTTTTTACTATTTTTTTTATATTTATTTTTTAGTTCTTTAATTAGTTTTATAGGAACTAATAATTTATCTTATGAAAACTTTAAAAGTTTTTTTTCACGTTCATTATTTTTTTTTAGATTTGGGTTGTATCCTATCTCTTTTGTGTACTTAGTGAACAAATTTAATTTTTCGATTACAAAAAAACATTTACTATGCTTTTTAGTAACAATTTTATTTGTAGTTTTTGATTTAGTTTTTCAATATTTTAATGGAAGTGATATTTTCGGTTTTATTCCAATGCAAAGAGGAGAGGTTGCTCTTAATAGACTAAGTGGTCCATTTAATGATGAATTAATACCTGGTGCTTTTTTAATGAGATACTTTTTTATTTTTTTACTTTTTATATTTTTCTTTACCGATCAAAAAAAAATATTAAATTTTATTATTCCTTTCTCTGTTTTTATTATACTTATTACTATTTTTTTAACTGGAGAGAGAGCTGCCACTCTTTTATCTATCTTTGGTATTTTTATATTTTTTATAATTTTCAAAGAATTTAGATTAAAGATTTTATTAAGTTCTGTTACTTGTTTATTATTGGTTGTAATAGTTTTAATATCAAACCCTGTGCTTAAAAAAAGAATGGTCAATGATACTCTATTCCAAATAGGTATCTCTAAAAATCTAGATAATAAAGAAGAAACAATTGTCAAAAAGATTTTAAATACTAAAATTACTAAGTTTTTAGATAGTCACTATGGTGCACATTGGGAAACGGCATATAGAATATGGCTAGATAATAAATATTTTGGAATAGGCTTAAAACAGTTCAGAAACGAATGTTCAAATGCTAAATATGACGATATTAAATCTAAATTAAGATCGATAAGGTGTGCTACACATCCACATAATAGTTATTTTGAAATATTATCAGAAACAGGTTTGTTTGGGCTTTTATTTTTTGTTTTTTTGGTTTTTTCGTTATTTAGAAAAATTTTTTTAATTTACAATTATAATATTTCCGTAAGACTACCATTGATATCAGTTATTTTAATAGTATGGCCCCTTATTACTACAGGAAGTTTTTTTACAAACATGACACAGATTCACTTTACTTTTATATTAACAATCATACTTATGATTGAAAAAAACTTATTTAAAAATTTTAAAATTTAATGACTTTAACTATTTTACTGTCTTTTTTTACTATTCCAATATTTCTATTTATAAGTTTCAAAATAGCAAAAATAATAAATTTGTATGATCACCCCAACCAAAAGAGAAAAATACATGTTAAGCCCGTACTTTTAGTGGGTGGAATTTTTTTTGAAATAATATTTTTATCTTATTTTATTTTATTATCATTCTTTAATATCCTAAATATTGATAATTATTTATTATTAGATACTCAGAATAGTATTGTTTTATTAACAACTTTATCTGTAGTTTTTGCTATTGGACTCTATGATGATAAAAAAAATATACAACCAATTATAAAATTAGTTTTAATATTTATCATATTTAGTGTTTCTTTAAGCTTTATTGATAACACTTTTATTATTCAAAATCTTAAATCTTTTTTTAAACAAGATCTTCAACTTAATTCATACTCTATTTTTTTTACAGCCTTTTGTTTTACTGTTCTTTTAAATGCAATCAATATGGCTGATGGCATTAACTCACTATCTAGTATAATTTTTGTGATTTGGATATTTTGTTTAAACTTAATAACACCAACAACAAGTATTTTTTTCTTAATTAATATTGTTTTGGTATACGCATTAATAATTTTTGCAGCATTGAATTATCAAAATAAATTTTTTCTTGGAGATAGCGGTTGCTATGTTTTGATAACATATGTTAGCTTTTTAACAGTTTATATTTACAACATAGGATTAAGTAAAAATTTAAATTATCTAAATGTTGAAAGTATTTTTTTATTATTTATGATACCAGGTGTTGACATGTTAAGATTATTTTTTAAAAGATCTATAAATAAAAAAAATCCCTTTGAGGCTGATAATAATCATTTGCACCATATTTTGATAAAACGTTTAGGAAATTTTAATACTTTAGTAATTTATGGTGGATCAATCTTTATTCCTTGGATATTATATTATTTTTTTATATCGCGTTTGCCTTATTTAATAATTTTTTCATTATTAATTTATATTTTTCTAATACAATTAAAAAAAGATAATCATGAAACCAATTAACTGTCTAATTACTGGAATATCTGGAATGGTGGGCTCACATCTTTTAGATTTTTTATTAAAAAAAACAAATTGGAATATTTATGGATTGATTAGATTTTCAAGTAAGTTAGACAATATTGAGCATCATTTAGATAAAATAAATAATGGTAAAAGAGTTTTTTTAGAATATGGAGATTTGACTGACCAGGTTTCTATAAGAAAAGTAATCAACAATACTTTACCAAAATATATTTTTCATTTAGCCGCTGAGTCTTTTCCAAAAATGAGTTTTGATGCCCCACTAAAGTTTTATGATACAAATGTTAAGGGAACCCAAATATTGCTTGAAGAAGTTAAAGATTGTAAAAAAATTAACCCAATAATACATATTTGTTCATCATCAGAAGTATTTGGTAAAGTTAAAAAAAAATATTTACCCATTAAAGAAAGTTGCCACTTTCATCCTGCCTCACCTTATGCAATTTCTAAAGTTGGAACTGATTTGATTGGTAGATATTTTTATGAAGCTTATGGTGTTAGAACTATCGTTACTAGAATGTTTACACATACAGGTCCAAGAAGAGGAGATTTTTTTGCTGAATCAACTTTTGCAAAACAGATAGCTATGATTGAGGATGGCCTAATTCCTCCAAAAATAAAGGTTGGAAATCTAAACTCTTTAAGGACAATAGCAGATGTAAGAGATGCAGTGAATGCATACTACTTGTTAGTTACAAAAAAACCCAAACCAGGGGAAGCATATAATATTGGTGGAAATTATACTTGTAAAGTTGGCGATATATTAAATCATCTCCTAAGCCTATCAACATATGAGAAAAAAATTAAAATTATTCAAGACCCCAAACGAATGAGAAAAATTGATGCTGATCTTCAAGTTCCAGATGTAAATAAATTTAAAAAACATACAGGATGGAAACCCACTTACTCATTTGAGAAGACAATGATTGATTTATTGAATTATTGGAGGAAGCAAGTAAAAAGTAAAAATTTTCTAGATAGATAAATCAGTTGATGAAATATTTAGATTTTATCGATAATACTAAAATTTCTAAAATCTGTTTTGGAACTTGGAATTTATCTCCATCAACTAAAAAATTTATTTCACCAAATACCACAACACCATTACAAAGTATTAATCTTTTAAGATTTGCTCTAGATAAAGGTATAAATTTTTTTGATACAGCTGATATTTATGGAGAAGGAATTGGTGAAAAAATAATAGGTAAAGCATTCCAGAATTTAAGAAAAGAGATAATAGTTATTACTAAGTCTGGAGTTTTAAATGAAAGAAATGATACAAATTTTTCAAAAAAATATATAGAAAAAAAAATTAAGAAGAGCCTGACAAATCTTAATACTGATTATTTAGATGGATATCAATTTCACAATATTACCTCAGAAAGTAATATTGATAGTTCTTATAATTTTTTAACAAAACTTAAGAAAAAAGGAAAAATCAGATCAATAGGCTTTTCATCTAGAGATCCTATTGATGCTTATAAGATTTTAAAAAACTATAATTTTGATTTTTTGCAAGTTGGTTTCAGTATTTTTGATCAGCGCTTATTATATAGTAAAATATTAGAGTTAAAAAAAAAGAAAAAATTTATTCTTTTGACAAGATCTCCGTTTAATAGTGGATATCTTCTTAAAAAAAAATCCAACAAAGCTCTAATAAGACCTAAACTACAATCTTTAATTGATCATTTTGTTAAAAAAAATAAAAAAGATATATATTATAAGAATAATTCTTTAGCAGAATCAGCTTTAAAATTCTGTATTTCTTTCCCTGAGATTTCCTCAATAATTATTGGGATGGCGACAAAATTAGAGATTACAAGAAACATAAATACTATGTATGATGATTTAAATTTAGAGCAAGGCTGGAAAAAAAAATTAATTAAAGTATATAAGACATTCAATGGAAATTAAAAAAATAACTATCGGATCTGCTCAAATAAATAATGGTTTTTCAGGTCAATTTTATCTGCCATACTCAATTGGAATTCTCCAAGCTTTTGTAGAACATAATTCAAAAAGAAAAGAAGTATATGATTTTCAATCAACAATTTATAAAAGATTACTATTAGATGAATCTTTTGAAAAATTAAAAAATTGTGATATTGCATTATTTAGCACTTATGTGTGGAATTTGAATATATCTTTAGCAATCGCTAAAAAATTAAAAAAATTTAATAAAAAAGTATTTATAGTTTTTGGAGGTCCTTCAGTACCAGATAATATTGGTGGAAAATCAGAAAAGTTTTTAAGAGATAACGATTTTGTTGACGTAATTATTCATCAGGAAGGTGAAAGAACAATTTTACAATTATTAGATGAATTTCCAAATAACGATCTTGAAAATACACCTAATGTAAGTTTTTTAAATAATAAAAATTTATATATTAATAATGCCAACCTCCCTAGAATGAAAGACTTTACTCATGCACCATCTCCATATCTTACGGGTGTGTTTGATAAAATAATAAAAGAAAATCCAAATGAAAGATGGCTAGCTAGCTGGGAAACAAATAGAGGCTGTCCTTTTTCTTGTGCTTTTTGTGATTGGGGCTCTGCTACGAATAGTAAGGTTAGCAGAATGGAACTTGGTAGAGTGTTTGCTGAAATGGATTGGTTTTCAAAAAATAAAATTGAATTTATTTTTTGCTGTGATGCTAATTTTGGTATGCTTCCAAGAGATTTTGAGATTGCACAAAAAGCAGCAGAAAATAAAAAAAAATATGGGTATCCACATGTTCTATCAGTTCAAAATACTAAAAACGCAAGAGAAAGAGCCTACAAAGTCCAAAAACTTTTAGCAGACGAAGGTTTGAGCAAGGGTGTTACTTTAGCTATGCAATCTGTTGATCTTCATACACTTAAAACTATTAAAAGAGATAATATTTCAATCGCAGATTATTCGGAATTACAAAGAAAGTTTTCAAAAGATAAAATTCCAACGTATACAGAATTTATTTTAGGGCTTCCTGGAGACACTTATGAAGTTTTTGCAAATGGAGTATCTCAGGTAATAGCAGCGGGACAACACAACCGAATTCAATATAACAATTTATCAATTTTACCTAATGCTGAAATGGCAAGTCCAACATACATGAAGGAGCATGGAATAATAACAAGTGAAAATCCTATAGTTAATGCGCATGGCACCTTAGACGAGATGCCCGAAGATGGAATTTATGAAGTTCAAAATATGGTTGTTGGTACAAAATCTTTGCCTCAAGATAAATGGATTGATACTAGAGCTTACGCATCAATGTCAGAATTTTTATATTTTAATAAAGTGCTTCAAATACCACTATTAATTATTCACAAACTATCAGGAACATCGTTTAGAGAATTATTTGAAATTTTTATAAAAAATAATTTAAATCTTGAAGTTATTGAAGGCATAAAAAGTAACTTTATCACACACGCAAAAAAAATCATAAATGGAAGACCAGAATTTGTTTATCACAAGGGCTGGCTAGACATTCATTGGCCTCCTGGCGAACTAGAGTTAATTAGATTAGTAGAGGAGGAGAAAATAGAAAAATTTTATGAAGAAGCATTTTATCTTCTTAATAATAAGTTCTCTAACAGAATAAATAGTAAGATTATAAAAGATGCTGTTGAGTTAAATTTAAATTTATTGAGATTACCAAATAAAAAAAATAATAGTATTTATGTAACAAAATACAATACTTATGATGTTTACAAAGATTTTATAAATAATGACTCAACCAATCTTAAAGAAGAAAATGAAGAGCTGATGATAATAAGAGAGGATAAAAAATTTAATACATTTAATGAATGGCTTCAAAAAGTAATCTGGTATGGGCATAGAAGTGGTGCGTACTTGTGTAATGCAGAAAAAGTTAATTCAATTCAGTTCAAAGAAAAATCTCAAAAAGCTCAAACTCTTGTCAAATAATTAAATATTTATTTTAAAATTATTTGAAAATAAATATATTCAAACTTTATGATAGTGTATAAAAATAGATTTTTCAAAATAGCATTGAATAATAGTTACTATGAATTAATTCCCAATAATAGGGAGGTTATAATTTTACCAATAATTGATAAAAAATATTTTTTAGTAATTAAAGCTATTAGAAGAATTTTAAAAAAAACATTATACGAATTTCCAGCTGGATCTTTTAATTTAAATGAAAAACCTATAGAAGCAGCTAAAAGAGAATTTAGTGAGGAAACTGGAATTAAAATCTTAAAGAATAATAAATTTATTAAAATGAAAGATGTTTATCAGATTCCAAATAGAACAAAAAAAACTGTTTATGTTTATGTTGCACATATATCAATGAGTCAAGTTGATAAAAAGTTTAAAAGTAATGAAGTGTCACGATTAGAAGTTATGAGTATCAAAAAAATTTTTAACTTGATTAAAAATGGGAAATTTAATACATCTGTACCGCTAGCTATTCTACTACAATACTTGCTTACAAAAAAAATAAATGAAAAACAGTTCAGATTATAATTTTTTTAAAAATCATGGCTATGTAGTTTTCAAAAAAAACTATTCAAAGAAAGAATGCAATAAAATATTAAGGGCATTAATATATTGTAGTGATAAACATTTTTCTCAAATGTTAAATGTACATAAAAAAGAATTTTTAATTTCTCAGGCTATAAAAAATATTAATAACGTTGGTAATATGGTGGCTAAATCTGACTTAATAAAAAAATACATTGATTTGTCAGAATTTTTTTTAAGTATTTTTAAAAAAAAAAAATTTACAAAGAAAATAGATAAACTTTATAAAAAAGAATGTGTTGGTTTACAAACTCAAGTAATTTTCAAAAAACCAAATACAAAATTTGGCAAACAATCATATCTACCACATCAAGATAATTCATATGCCAAAAACAAAAACGGATTATTTTTTACATCACATTTAATTCTTGAAAATGCTAATATTCAAAATGGGACTATTTATGTTTATGATGCATCTCATACTATTGGATTAAAAAAATTTATTCCCACTAAGAGTTATGGAAATTCGAGAAAAGCAGGAAATGAAATAGATTTGAAAACTATCGATAAAAAATATAAAAAGGTTACAATTCAAGCACAAGCTGGTGATGTCCTTGTTATGCACGGTAATTTAATACATGGATCTTATGAAAATATGACACATAATAAATCAAGAACAACATTATGTTTGTGTGCTATACCTAAAAATGAAAGTTTTAAAAAAGGAAATAATGCTAGGAGAGAAGTTTTTAGATTGAGATAGTCTAAATTTATTATGAAAGTTGCTGATTATATAATTGATTTTTATGCTAAAAAAGGAATTGATACGGCATTTTTAGTTTATGGAGCTGCAAATGGTGATTTAGTTGATGCATTTACAAGAATTAAAAATATAAAATACGTCTCGACTTTTCATGAGCAGGCAGCTGGATTTGCAGCTGAGGGATATGCAAAAATAAAAAATCTACCTGGTTTAGCTATTTCAACTAGTGGTCCTGGAGCCACAAATATGATCACATCGATTTGTAATTGTTTTTATGAGTCAATCCCATGTGTTTTTTTATCTGGAAATATAAATTCAAAATTTATGAGACCACATGGTAGAATAAGACAAATAGGATTCCAAGAAACAGATTTGGTGTCAATAGTAGAGTCAATATCTAAATATGCTGTTTGTATTAAGGATCCTAAGGATATTAAATATGAACTAGAAAAAAGTTATTTTCTAAGTACCAGTGGAAGATGTGGGCCAGTTGTATTAGATATTCCAATGGATATACAAAAAGCAGATGTTAATGTGGAAACATTAGTAGGTTTTGATAGTTCTGCTTTTGAATTAAGATATAATTTTCAAGAAATTGAAAAAAAAGTTATTAATTTTTTTGAAGATTTAATGAAATCAAAAAGACCAGCTATATTAGCTGGTGGTGGATTAAGAATAACAAATAATATCGAAAGATTTAATAATATTTTAGAAAAATTAAAGATCCCAACTTTTGTCACCTGGAATGGAATTGATGTAGTTGCCTCAGACTCTGATTATTATGGAGGACGAGTTGGAACATATGGTGGACCAGGAAGAAATTTTGGAATTCAAAATACAGATTTATTATTTGCAATTGGATCAAGAGTTTCAGGTCGAATAACAGGTGGCAATGTAAGTTCTTTTGCTAGAGAGGCAAAAAAATATATAACTGATATTGATCCAGAGTTATTAGACCAAAAATTTCAACAAGTTCCATTTGATGTTAATATTCATTCAGATTTGAATAATTTTTTAAAAGTTTTTGAAAAAGTTTATGAAATTTACAAAACTAAATTACCTAATTTTGACAAATGGTTGGGAAAGGTCGTTAATTGGAGAAATAAGTACGACCCAACTAAAGTAGCTGCACCAAAAAAAAACAGTTATATCCATGAAAAGAAAAACTATGTAAATCCATATTTCTTTATGGAAAGACTTTCTATGATTGCAAGTAATAAAGATATTATCGTGGGCGATTGTGGAGGATGCAGTGTTTTAGTAGGTCATGCATTAAAAACTAAACGTGGTCAGCAATATTATAGCAATAATAGTCACGCACCTATGGGGTTTTCATTTTCTGCAGCAATAGGGTCAGCATTTGCAAAGAAAAAAGATTCAAACGTAATCTGTTTAACAGGAGATGGTGGATTTAATATGAATATTCAAGAAATGCAAACTCTTATAAACTATAAAATTCCAGTTAAGACTTTTATTATAAATAATCATATTTATGGAATAACAAAAGCATTTCAAAAAACTAATTTTCAAGGAAGAGAAGAGGCATGTGGTCCAAAAGGATACAATCCACCAGATTTTTTAAAAATTTCAGAGGCATACAATATTAAAATAATAAGAATCAACAATGATGATGAATTAGAGGAAAAGATTTCCGAAGCTCTAAATTATGATGGACCAGTAACCATAGATGTAAATTGTCATGAATATCATTTATATGAACCAAGGTTAATAGGGTGGGCCACTCCAATTGAGGATATGTACCCCTATTTGCCTAGAGAAGAATTCAGAGATAATATGATAATTGAACCACTAGACAACTGGAAAGACCCATATATGCCAGATGTTGCGGTAAAAGTAGAAACAATGGAATAGTTTATTGATAAAAAAAAAAGAATTTATAATAATTTCTGGTGGAACAAGTGAAATTGGAGAGTCAATAATTGATGAACTTATTCCACATTTTAATATTATTTTCACATATGCTAAATCTAAAATTAGAGCTGAAGAAATTATAGTTAAAAATAAATATCAAGATAAAATAATTTTAAATAAAAAAATAGATCTATTTTCTGAAAAAAGTATCAAAAATTTTTCAAAATATTTAATATCAAAAAATTTTTACATTAAAGGATTTGTACATAATGCATGGGAAAAAGTATCGAGAGAAGACTTTGTAAGAATTAGAAGAGAAAAATTAAAAAGAATGATTGTAAGCAATTGTTTTGGCTCTTTTCTTTTGACTCAAGAAATTACCAAACTAATGATTAAAAATAAAATATTAGACAAATCAATTACATTTATTTCTTCTCAAGCAGCAGATTATGGTGGAAATAAAATTTCACCTTATGCTTCATCTAAAGGATTTATTAATTCGTTAAATAACTCACTTTCTAAAGAGCTAGGCAAATATAACATAAGAGTAAATGCAGTAACTCCAGGAAAAATTATAACTTCTTCGATGAAAAAAAACTTTAAAAAAAATTTTAAAGATGTAGCTAAAGATGTTCCACTTGGTTATTTGGGAAAGCCTGAAAATGTAGCAAAAATTATTAAAAATATTTTGATTAATTCACCTTATCTCTCAGGAGCAAATATTAAGATAAGTGGTGGCAGATAATGAAAAAAGCATTGGTTTTAGGAGGTTCTGGCTTTGTTGGAATTAATTTAATAAATGCTCTAGTTAATAATAACTTTAAAGTAACTGGAACTTATCATAAAAAAAAAATTTTTTATAGAAATCCAAAAGCAAAATACAAAAAAAGTGATCTTAGAAATTTAAATTCATGTATCAATTTATTTAGAGGTATGGACTATGTTTTTATGTGTGCTGCAAATACCTCTGGAGCAGCCATAATGAAAAAAAATCCATTAGTACACTTAAATGACAATGTAATTATGAATAATAATTCCTTAAATTCAGCTTATCAAAATAAAGTAAAAAAGTTTATTTTTATTAGTAGCAGTGTTGTTTATCCTGTAACTAAAAATGCAGTATCAGAAAACGATGTAAATGACATTTTTTTTGAAAAATATCATATTGCAGCTTCAATGAAAAGATTTGCTGAAAAAACATGTTACATTTATTCTAACAAACTAAACAAGCCAATGAAAACACTAATTATCAGGCCAGGAAATCTATATGGAGATTTTGATAAATTTGATTTAGAAAAATCTCATGTTATTCCTGCTCTTATTAAAAAAATAGATAAATCAAGTAAATTTCTAAATGTTTGGGGAGATGGAAAAGATATAAAAAATTTTATATATATAAAAGATTTCGTTGATGGAGTAATTTTAGCAACAAAGTCTAACTTGCAAGTTGTCAACATTGCAAATAATAATAGTTGTACATTAAACGAAATTATTAAACATTTATTAATAATATTTAAAAAAAAATTGCTTATTAAAAATGATTTAACAAAACCTTCAATGATACCTGTGAGAAAAATTTCTATAAATCTTGCAAAGAAAAAATTAAAATTTAAAAATAAATATTCACTAAAAGAGGGCTTAAAAAAAACAGTAGAGTGGTATAAATCCAATCAACCCCTTGTATGAAATTTTTAAAAACCAAATTAAGAGGCGTTTATTTAATTAAACCATATATTTTTAAAGATTTTAGAGGATCCTATACTGAAATTTACAACAAGGTTATCTTCAAAGCGAATAAAAAGAATATACCCTTTATCCAGGATGATATTTCTATTTCAAAAAAAAATGTTTTAAGAGGGATTCATGGTGACGGTAAAACTTGGAAATTAGTGTCATGTCTTTACGGTAAATTCTATCTGATAGTTGTTAATAATGATAAAAAATCAAAACAATATAAAAAATGGGTTTCATTTACACTTGATGATAAAAATAAAAATATGGTTTTAATACCTCCTAAATTTGGAAATGGACATGTGGTGCTAAGTTCTCAGGCTATCTTTCATTATAAACAAAATACAACTTATGATAGGAAGTCCCAATTTACGTTGAAATGGAATGATAAAAATTTTAAATTTAAATGGCCAGTTGCTAAACCTATTGTATCTAAAAGAGATAAATAAAGACTTTTATATTAATCAATGAAGCTCTCAATAATAACTCCCACTTTAAATTCTAGTCAATATTTAGAAGAATGTGCTAATTCAATATTACTAAATCAAAATTACGATAATTTTGAGTGGTTAATTGTCGATGGTGGAAGCACAGATTCTACACTTGAAATTTTAGATAATTATAATTCTTTAAAAATTAGGATTATAAAAGATTATTCTAATCATCCATCAATAGCGTACAATAAAGGTCTTCAAGCTGCTACAGGGGATATAATATCTACACTTGGGTCTGATGATATATATGAAAAAAATATTTTTAAAGAAATTATCAAGATATTTTCAATAAATTCTATTGATTGGTTAATAGGTCATAATAAAATTATAGATTCAAAAAGTAAGGAAGTTAGAAAATTTATTACAAATTTTAAGACAAAAAAAATTAATAATTTTTCTTATCAAAGCTTAGCTTTAGATAATTATGTTCCAATGCAAAGTGTCTTTTGGAAAAAAAAATTTATGCCAGAAAAAATTGGTTATTTTAATAATGATGAATTTATTGAGTCTATGGACTATGAAACTTGGCTTAGAATGGCCAAAGTTTCTAAACCATATATATTAAAAAAAAGATTATCATCTTTTAGAGTTCATAAAAATAGTATTACTTCGAAAGTTAATCTCAGACAAATGAATGAGATGACAAAAATTTCTATGAAACATTTGGGTAATAATTTTTTTTTAAAATTTTATCTTTATATTAAAATGTTTTTAATAATTCTTATTTATAAAGTTTTTAAATTTTTTTACTGACTGTAATAAACTATTTGTGAGCCAGTAATATCTAATTTGATTGGAATATGAAGTAATTTAAATTTTTTTACAAAATCATTTTTTTTATTTTTATCGACAATAAAACACATAAAACCACCAGATCCAGCACCAAGAAGTTTGCCACCATAGGCACCTAGTTTCATTCCTTTTTCGTATAATTTATCAATATGCTTATTTGAAATATTTGAAGATAGTTTTTTTTTAACTTGCCAATTTTGGTCTAAAAATTTTCCAAATTCTTTTATACTAAATTTTTTTTGATCACTTAGCATTTTATATGCTTCTTCTGTTATTTCTGTTAATTTCTTTAAATAATCTGTGTTATCACTAATTCTTTTTTTTTGTTCCTTAGACACTTCAGAAGAATATCTCGTAAAACCAGTAAATAATAAAACAATCGATTGATTTATTGTATCTTGATTTTTATGATTTAGAGGAATTGGTGTAACCTCAAAAACTTTATCTTTACTGAATGTAATTTTATTGAATCCACCAAATGATACAATTGCTTGATCTTGAGATCCTACCGCTTCTTTAATTACATTTTGTTCAATATCTATAGCTTTAAATGCTAATTCTTTTTTAGAGAGAATTTGGTTATCAAAATAACTTAAGCAATTTATGAGGCCAACTGTAAAAGATGATGATGATCCGATACCTGACTTGTCAGGAATATCTGCATGATGAACTAATTCTACAGACTGATTTGGATTTAAAAATTTTTTAAAACAAGCTTTAACACTCGGGTGTTCTATATTTTCAATTTTTTTAACTATTTCTCTTTTGCTGTACCTGATACTATATTTGTAGTCAAAATAAGGTGGTAAATTTCTTAAACTTATATAGCAATATCTATTAATTGTAGTTGAAATTACTGTTCCTCCATTTTTATTATACCACTCAGGGTAATCAGTACCTCCTCCAAAAAAACTGATTCTAAAAGGTGTTCTGCTAATTATCATTTTGAAATAGATTAAGGTTATGTTTAGTCATAATAGATTACTTTTTAATTCTTGACAATTTTAATATGCAATTATAAATCATAAGTGTACTGAAATGCATGGTGGGAAATCAGTGTTAAATACATTGGCTGTACCTGCAACCGTAAAGTCGGAGCGCCACCCAGTATAGTCCGTTGTTGAATGAAGGCCAGGGAGAGTCTAATTCTACTATTAAAAATAAGCATCGGCATTAAATTAACCACATCTTGTAATTAACAAGATGTATTAAAAATGGATGTGCTGTATGATTTTAAGGCTATTTATATTTTTATTAACTTTTATTTTTTTTGAACACACAAAGATTCAAGCAAAAGATATACCCATTATTGTTATTTCTGTTAGCAAGTCACCTCAATCAAAAAGTGTTGTAGGAAGTGATGTTTCACAGATTAGTGAAAATACTATTTCTAATTCCAACGAAAATTTT
>Ga0315320_10002138_pt1 | contig 16304 bp, 17 predicted proteins | sample M140m21515metaG_FD_203458 | JGI IMG/M metagenome (GOLD analysis project Ga0315320, IMG submission 203458) | Ammonia-oxidizing marine archaeal communities from Monterey Bay, California, United States - M1 40m 21515 | ecosystem: Environmental > Aquatic > Marine > Coastal | place: USA: California... | reverse complement strand
AGTCCGCAGCAAGGATCAGAAAGATCCACGCCTTTCGGGGATTTTTTTGTCTGGGACCATCAGCTGCGACCACCGACAACCGGAAAGTGAACGGATTGAGTCTCTGAAGGGTTCGGCCAAACCAATGAGCCCAGTGCACCACCCAAACATGACTGAATTCCGGCTGGAATGGGAACAACCTGGTCAAAGATGGCCGCTTCATCTGGCCCTTCGGGTGTCAACACCACCTCGACCACCACCATGCCTTCCTCATTCATGGCCATGTCTGACCACCCTTGAAGGCACTGACGAGCGCGGGGCTGAACCGCATCGATCGCCATTCGGAGATTCTCCTCAGTCCAGTCGGGCACATCTCCCGCGGCAAGACCAATGGGAAGCAATGCCCTTGGGTGCTCGGATCCAAGCAGTGCACTTTTCATGGTGCCCGGTTGTTGGGCACTCCATGCCAAGCTGAGAATGATGACCAACAACGCCACCACCCGCATCATGGGACGGGCTTCTCTGCGCCTCCCCTTCTTGAAGCCTTGCTCGACCCACGGCACAAAGCGCTCACCAAGAATAGACTTTGACGTGGGCTTCGGGGCGGGCTGACCCTCTTCTGTTGGCGTGTCATCCGAGAATGGATCACTCATGGACCAATCCGCTCAAAGTTGCAGTTCAGCAAATTGCAGGCGCGATCACACCGACTGACTTCCCATCGACGACGAAGGGTGGTGAGGCCATCCCAAACGAGTGGCAAGGGTTCGACATCAAAGACCGTTGCCACTGGCTCCAAGAAGTAGCACATCCGAATATTTCCATGGGCATCGATCGAAATGTCGGAATGCCCGGCGCGACACTGGTGACCATTGTCTTTTTCGGGATTCCGAAAGTGATGCTTGAATGCCTGAAGTTGTCCCACAGCATTACAGACCGAGCCACCACGCATCCGCTCGGCACTGAGCAGATCCACCGCCGCATCGATATCTGCCAACGCCGCCGCCGTCCGGGGCCACAATTCAGATGTCTTGAACCAATTTGGATCGTAAGTGTTCTCGCCAAAGTTCTGGTACAACGGCTGCACAACCAATTGGAGCCCACGATCTCGAACAAACTCAAGCAGTTGTGGCATCTCTGCTGCATTTTCCGCATGCAGAATTGCAGCGATTACCACCCGGGGATTCGACAAGGCGTCGAACCGATCAATGGCTTCCATGGCCTTGTCAAAGCTTCCCTCTCGACCACGAGTATGGTCAATGGTCGCCCGGTTGATGCCATCCAAACTGACATATGCGATGGATACACCCGCATCCCCAATCGCACGGGCCCGGTCTTCGGTGACCAGCCAGCCATTGGTATTGAAGCTCACCTGAAAGCCATTGGATACCGCCCGAGCCATCAATGACTCCAAGTCCTTTCGCAGCAAGGGCTCCCCACCCACAAAGTTCATTCCTGCGGGTGCGCACCATGCACCCATGCGGTCGATCACATCTTCCCAAACCGGGGTGTCCAAGTCGGGGGTCTTGTTCTTCCAAATATCGCAGTGCAGACACGGCAAGAAGCATCGATCCGTGACGGCCAAATGCACCTGATCGGGACGACCCGGTGCGCGTCGAAGTCGAAGCTTGTCCAGCCCTCTATCCACCACGCTGCTCATCCCGTAGCCTCCCATGAATCGACTTCTTCAGGTGTGATCCCAGTGTAGTTCAGGCTGCGTGGAATAAAACAACTCTGACAAACGGTGAGTTCGCTGTAATCACCCTTGGATACCGCTGCGCGACGACGACGCATCGACTCGTTGAACCACAAGGTTGAAAATGGTGTGTCTACCAAAGAACCCACCGAATTGAATAGATGGCTGTCTCGCGTACATGTCGTCACAGAACCATCCCAGCTGATCACCGGGCTCTTCCAAAAACCGGCACAGACTGCGTTGTTATCGTCCTCGACCCGTTCTCCAGATGCCGCCTGCTCTGGAACGGACAACCCAAGCTCCGCCATGGCGCCACGAAAGACCCGATTCTCCCTCGACTGCTCCTGTGCTGTGGGACAATCGAGCTGCCGAAAAAAGACGACAGCGTCTTCACCACGAGGGACGTGCCCAGCCGCAGTCTGTACCGGTATAGACCGGCTACTACATGCCGTCGTCCACTGTGCTTCAAACGCGGACACCTGTTCCACATTGTTCGAACCCACAATAAATTGGAACACTGGGCGGGGCCACCGAGCACCGATCCGGGCTTTCTCGGAAAGGAAGTACTCGATGTTCTGCACCACTTCACCAAAGCGATCTTTGCCTTTGACGGTCAGATATCGATCCGTATCGGTCGCATCGAGTGAAAAATGCATGACTTGCGGAACAGCGGATTCATTCAAGAGTGCAGCGGTGACCCGAGGTGTCAGGTGGGTCGCATTGGTGTGCAGCTCTACCTTTTGAAAAGTGCCATTCGCCGCTGCCGTTCGAAGTGCCGCCTGCCATATTCGAGGGAACTCAGGATGAAGTAGCGGCTCACCGAGCCAAAAGAGAATCAAGGTGTCAAACCGGATCTCATGGGTCGCCAAGTCCGTAAACAATCCCTCCACCACCTCCACATCCAAATAGCCTGTGGAATTAAAGTGCGGGTGTGTGTCGTCGGCAACCGAACAGTGGACGCACGCCAAAGAACAACGGTTGGCCAATTCTATGACGAGATAGCTGCCGGGGAGTGGCGAAGGAACATTCACATCATCAACGTAGCATTTCGGACGCCCACCGCACCGAGTGGTAGGCTGACAACATGCCTCAGCCCTCCCAAGTCGCAGCCCGTTTACGTACGTGGGAAAGCGACGGACCCCAGGGGCCAATGACGCTCGAGCTGTATCCGACCCTGGCGTGCAATTTGAATTGCAGCTTCTGTGACACGACGGACCGCCACCGCCCACCCGTTCATGAACTGAGTCAGGAGCGCTTGATCGCCATTGTGGATGAGGCGGCTGCCCTCGGAGTCAAACGGTTGTTTTTACTTGGAGGCGGGGAGCCTCTGTTGCGGAAAGAAGCCACTCCCGCGATCATGGTGCGCGCGAAAGAGCATGGAATGGAGGGTATTCTCACCACCAATGGCACCCTATTGAATAGCGTGCTGACCGACACACTGCTCGACATCGGCTGGGATGAAATCCATTTTTCGGTGGATGGCCCACGTCCCGACATTCATGATGTCCTACGGGGTCAGGAAGGGGCCTTCAAGCGCACCATTCGCAATGCTTGCAGGCTGTCTGTCCGGCGGCGTCAGCGGGGACTGGAAACGCCCCGTACGGCCCTACACTTCGTTCTGACCAACAAGAACTTCCATACACTGACCGAAATGGTGGAACTCGCCCATGCTGTGGGGGCCTTTCGCATCGATTTTGATGCCTTGATCGCCTACACTCCGGAACAGCATGCGCTGGCCCTTAGCCCAACCCAGCGGGAATCCATTCCTGAGCTGGCCCGCACAGCCATCATACGGGCCAAGGAATTGGGCATCACCACCACGCTCGAAAACTTTCTGACCACTGAACGTTTGGACCGTGGAAACACCCAAATCGAAATCCCGAATGGGGACGGCATGAAAGGTGCGCCGTGCTTAAAAGCATGGCACTACCTGGTCGTACAAGCCGATGGAAAAACCAGTCCCTGCTGTGTGCTGGCCGGAGAAGGTGGAAGCGTAGCTACTGAGTCACTGGAAACCGTCTGGCATACAGACCCCTTTCTTGAAACCGTCCGTTCAGGCATGCTGGATGGAAATCCGCTGACTCGGTGTGCCGAGTGCTCTTGGAATATCCTTCAACATGAAGCCGAAATCCGGCGTCACCTGTAGCCATGTCCATTCACATCAACCTCGAACTCACCGATCACTGCAACATCAAATGTAAGATGTGTAGCCAGTCTATGAGAGATGACGCCCATGGTGGACCCAAGAAATTCATGGAGTGGGAAACATGGAGAAAGGCCCTCCATGGCCTTTCTGACGTCGAAGAAGATGTTCATCTGTGTCCTCATTGGTTGGGTGAACCCACCATCCATCCACAGTTCGATAAATTTGTAGAATACGCCTTTGGAATCAACCTGAACAATCGACTCTTTCGTGAGTTCAAGCTGCACACCAACGCCGTCGTATTTTCCGAAGCCCGTTCAAAACTACTGTTGCGTCTCGCAAATGCTGCGGGACAAGAGGCAGACACATTCCGCTTCGTACACTTCTCCGTCGATGCCTTTTCTCCACCGGTCTACACCGAAGTCAAAGGGGTGGACCGAGGGGAACAAGTTCAGAGAAATATCGAGCGCTTTTTGGCCATCCGGGATCAGCTCGACCTTGAATGGCCCAAGGTGACGTTGGCTTTTGTGGTCCAACCAGACAATGCCCACGAGGCGCAAGATTTTCTCGATCACTGGTCTCCACGCTTACGGAACCCGGCCATAAGCTGGGACTGGCCCAGCGAACTGCGAGACACCGTGTACTTCAGACCACTCAACTGTGGGGATCAAGAAGCCGCCGACCAACTCCATGCAGACACATGTCGTGCACTGGGTATGGCGGTTCCCGAATCTGGGCGTTTACGGGCAGCCGAAAGCTTCTAAGAAAGCAAAAAAGCGACACCTGGGAAGTATACCTGCACGATTTCTGGACCATGCAGAACATAGAGGATCGCAGCGAAAGCGAGAAACGGACCAAAGGGGATCGCCACCCGTAAGCCCTTGTTTCCAATCAAGGCCATGGGCAGCCCCACCAAGGCTCCCGCCATGGAAGAGACAATCAGGATGAAGGGAATCGCAGGAAGCGGGCCCAAAAAGGCACCCATCATCATCAACAGCTTTACGTCTCCAAGCCCCATCCCCTCTTCTCTTCGAATCAACCAATAAGCCAGCATGATGGCCCCCAGACTTCCCCCACCCAGGGCAGACCCAAGAAAAGAAGCCTGCCACGATACCGCCATCACCGGATGACTCGCACCCATCGCCGTGACCAATGCAACCCCAGCTATGCCAAAGGGTGCCGCATAAATACTGAACTCATCGGGGATGATGTAGTGCCGCAAATCGATAAACGTCATCGCCACCAGCATGGCCACAAACACAACCATCATCACCAGAAGGCTCACATTGGCGATGGTCAGTGACTCTGGTGTCGGAATGAAACGATGGAAGAGCAGCCAAACCAGCAAACCCGTCATCAATTCAATCAGTGGATACAACACTGAAATTTTGGTTCCACAATCCCTGCAGCGGGCCCGAAGCACCACCCAGCTAATGAGAGGGATATTGTCGAGCGCCCGGATCCCCTGGCCACAAGCTGGACAATGACTTCTGGGTTTGACCACAGAACGATCTTCCGGCATCCGGGCAATACAGACGTTGAGAAACGAGCCAACACACACACCAATGATGAATGAGTAGACCTCATATAGGGCGTACAGTTGACTCACAGCACACGCCCCAAGGTCCGAACCATGTGCGCCACTTGCTCTCCTGTCAGTCCCCCGTGACACGGCACAGAGAGTGTGCTTGAACAATAGCGTTTCGCATGGGTCAGCGGGCCCGCGACGCGTACTCGATCGTGTATTGCAGGATGCTCATGCACCATGCGAGGGTAGTACACCGCTGTAGAAATGCCGTCCGAATTCAGCGCAGAGGCCACCCTGTCTCGTTCTGTATGGCGAAAAGCATACACCGATACCGGCCCATCTCCAGCGCGCGGAATTGCCGCGTCGCCGACAACACCATCGAGGGCCGCCGCCACCGACCGTCGACGGCTCATTTCAGCCGGCAACTCATCCACCTGTGTGAGCAATACGGCGGCATGCAGTTCATTGAGACGCGCGTTGGTACCGCCACGGATCGTGACCTGACCCGACTCCGTCATTCCGTGGTTTCGAAGTGCACGAAGCCGGTCGGCCAGTTTTGCATCATCGGTGAGCACCATCCCACCATCGCCAATGCCACCCAACACCTTGGTTGGATAAAAACTCAACGCAGTGAGGGTTCCGAATGCAGGACCTCCTGGGCAAACCGCCTGGCAGGAGTCATCAAAAATAGGAATCCCCAAATCAAGCGGTGGGGCCGCCGTCCCAAACAAATGAACGGGGATCACCAAACGTGTTTTGGCGGTCACCGCCTCGGCGGCACTCGCAGGATCAATCCAAGGACCCTGTGGAAGCACATCGACCACAACCGGGGTGGCACCAATCCGCAAGATCGCCCCGATGGTCGCGACAAAGCTGACGGCCGGGACAATCACCTCATCACCTGAACCAATCCCCATAGCAGTGAGGCCCAATTCCAAGGCCGCAGTGCCCGACGAAACAGCGATACCATGATGTCGATGCATCCACTCAGCGATGGTTTGCTCCAACCGATCGACTTCTGGACCCGACACAAAGCGTCCGGACCGAACCACACGCTGCATGGCCGCCAAGGCCGCTTCCCCTTCAAACTTCGAGGCCAAATCGACCCATGGCACAAGAGTGCTCACTTCAGATCGCGCCGTTCGAACACCATCATCGCCACGGCCAAGACGGCTCCCGTGTAGCAAAACCCATACGCAATGGCACCTGAAAACTGCTCCCATGGAATGGGCAATTCGTGAACCGCGTGACTTCGAATGTTGAACATCTCAAAGTTGGGCAGCACCCAATACAAGAGCTTGGCCACGTGTTGAGCACCCTCGCTCTCCATCGCGCTTCCATACAGCCAAATGTCGTCTGCCAGGTGGCCAATCAGAAAGACTGCCAGTGTGAATGCCGCCGCTGTGGTGGGGGCTGAATACGTAGAAAACAATGTCGCCCAACTGGTGAGCAACATCAGCTCGACAAACAAAAGAATCGCCGAAATATAGACCACTGGAGGGGGAACACTCTGCTGAATGGTCAATAGCAGTGTGTACACCGCAACCATTACAGCGATTTGGACCGCCAAGGTCATCATCATGCCTACATACTTTCCAAGCACAAACATCCACCGACTGATCGGCTTGGAAAGAATGGTGTAGACGGTTTTTCTCTCCACCTCTTTCCACACCAAGCTGATCCCCAAAAACATGGAGATGACAGAACCAAAGGCGGCGATTGACCCCAGAGCCACACTGCGAACCACCTTGTCTCGATCACCCACCGTGATCTCTTGCAAAGCGAGGCTGAGCACAATCACGCCAATGGCGAAGAAAAGAATGGAATACAACACCCGGTCTCTCACCGCTTCACGAAAGGTGTTGTGCGCCAGCGCCCAGAGCCGTTTCATCACAACACTCCCAGGCGAGTTTCATCCACCACCTTGCTCATCTCGCCCACCAAGACGGCCTCAAGACTTTCGCGATCCGCGATTACTTCTTGAAGTGTTCCGCATCCTCGCAGCTGGCCTTCGACCAATATGGCCACCTGATCACAGATTGCTTCTACATCCGATAAAATATGACTGGAGAAGAACACCGTCTTCCCGGCTTCACGCTGCTCAAGAATGAGGTCGCGAACCAGCGCACGACCCACCGGATCAAGGCCACTCATTGGCTCATCGAGCACGATGAGGTCCGGGTCATGCAGCAAAGCTTGGCAAAGGCCGACCCGCTGCAGCATGCCTTTCGAATATTTGGCCAAAGTCACGTCTGCGAAGCGCTCCAACTGCACCCGTTCGAGCAGCATCTCAACCCGGTCTTTTCGATGTTTCGACTCCATTTCAAACAACTGCCCATAGAAGTGCAACACTTCTCGAGCGGTCAGATGCTCATAAAAATATGGGCGCTCCGGCAAAAAACCGACCCGTCGGCGGGCAGATGCTTCACCGACCGGTGTTCCAAAAATCTCAGCAGAACCCGAGGTGGCAGCATGCAATCCCATCAAGATCTTGATCGTCGTGGTCTTCCCTGCACCGTTCGGACCGATGAATCCAAACGCTTCCCCCGGCTGTACTTCCAGGTCGAGGTCTCGCAACCCCTCCACGCGACGCATGAAAAATCCGACGCGATAGATTTTTCCCAGTTTTTCTGTACGAATGGCAGCAGTCATCGAAACGTTTCCCAGATGGAATTCTCTTAACGAGTCCGCCGAAAGCGTTCGAGCCAAGTGGCAACCTTCTCTTCTGGGTATGCCCCAGCCGACTTCCAGTTGCAGCTTGGACACAGCGGGCCAGAATCCTCAAACCGGCCTTCCACATGTGCCTTACGCCACGCTTGAATGGTGTCGCCGTTCCAGATCTCGCCGAGCGTCTGCTCCCGAAGATTCCCGAGTTTGTTTTCCAAATGCTCGTCCAAACAACATGTGGTTACATCGCCATTGACTTGAACCATGGGAGTATTCCAAAGCCCTGCACACGGTGGTCGCTGCTTACTCATCGCCGTCTGCATCCTCAGCTGACAACCACTCACCATTGACACGACGTTCATTGGGTCGAAAGCGGGCCTTGTAATTGAGGCGATCACACGCTCCCACATACAGACCCATATAGTGAAAGCGCCCACCCCGACTGCGGCTCCACGCCAATTCCACGAGCGCAGAGAAGGTGCCCATCGAACGGCTGTACTCATCGGGGTCGAAGTAGTGGTACACGCTCGATGAGTCCCGTGCGCCCACATCCACGATGCTCACGCCCACCAACCGTTCATCCACCTCAAAGCACAGTTCAACGGTGTGTGCGCAACTGTTCAAAAACCACCCCTCATACCCCTGCGAAGTCATGGTTTTGTTGTCCTTCGACAATCCACGCTCCAGCTTGTGTCGGTTGTACAACGCCAGGCGGTCTTCCGAGTAGATGGCTGGACCCACCGTTACTTTGATGTCTTGGTTTTTGCGCCAGACTCTGCGCTGTGACTTGCTCGGTCGGAAGTCCGCGACGGGAACCCGCAATGGTTCACATGCCGTGCAGGTCGGACACTGGGTTCGATACAACATCCGCCCCACGCGCCGATCGCCCGATGCCAAGGCTGCATCAAGCTCTTCACCACTCAAACCACGCATCTGCCATCGTAGCGGCATCCGTGCCACTTCATCACCCAAATACGGGCATGCTTCCGTGGCATCGTGCACCAATTGCTCACGCAACTCCATGTCCGAAGTATGCTCAATTGCGCGCCATCCGACGAGGGCTCATGTCGATTCATTCCAAAATCAATGGTTCTGTGGGACATCTGGTCCTGGACCGACCTGAGAAAGCCAACGCGTACGACAGGGCTCATTTACAGGCATTGGAAGTGGCGCTCAAAGAGATTGAAACGCACTGTTCTGTGATGATCATTCGTTCCTCTCACCCCTCCGTCTTCTGCGCGGGAGCAGACCTCAATGAAATGAAGAGTGCCACCCCCGAAGACGCCAAACGTCTCTACAGCCAAGCCCTCTTCACCCGCATCGCTCGCAGCCCATTGATCAGCATTTCTGTGATCGATGGAGTGGCCGTGGGAGGTGGTTTTGAACTGGCCCTATCTACCGACATTCGGGTGGTGAGTGAACACGGTCTTTTTCGTCTCCCCGAGACCAGTCTGGGCATCCTTCCTGCAGCCGGTGGAAGCACTCGACTCACGGGACTCCTCGGGGCATCAATCGCCAAGCAAGTCATCCTGACTGGACAAGACATTTCGGCGCAAGAAGCGATTCGATGGGGTCTGGCTGTGGATGGTGGGACGGATCCACTGGGTACCGCAGAGAATCTAGCGGACGACCTCCTCAAACGAAACCCCGCGGCACTCACCGCAGCCAAGCACATCATTGATGCACGGGCGGAAGATGTCAGCCTTGCTGCAGAACGAGAGGCTCAAGCCCACCTGTACGCCCAGCGTAAGAAGACGTAGAACCTACTCGGCAACACCTTCCGTGTCGGTGTGCCGGCGCAGACTCTCTGGGCGGGAATTCAACACCAGTCGTACACCTCCACCCTCGGATAAATCAATGATGGTGGTTTCCGTCGGGGCAGACCCCGTCGCATCCCGTACAACACGGACAACAGGCTGATCAAAAGTCTCTTTGGAGCGACAGACCCCTATGCTCACCGCGATGGACCCATCGGCCAACAACATCATGGTTCCCGGCGGATACTTACCCATACAATTGACAAAGGTCTGCAGAAGGTCCGGGTCGTACCGAGAACCCGCGTACGGCACCATCCGAGATATGGCTTCACTCGAGGTAAACCCTCCGCCCTTCGAACGAATCAAGTTGTCAAAGTCCTCAGCAATCCGAATGATTCGAGCAAACAGTGAGGGCTTGCCCCGCTCCTGTGCAAAATCATGATGGTGTTCCAGCGTGGCCAAGATTCGAAGAATCTTGGCGGGGTGAAACCCTCGTTGACGAAGAAGAAGACGGGCACCGGCCGCGGCATGGCGTTCAAAGGGTGGCGCATAGCCTTCCACGGCTTCTTTGCCATCCTTCGCAGCTTCTGCACCCTCACGGGCACCGTAGCCCATGTCATGAAACAAGGCGGCGACCCCCAAGTCCTGCATGCCCTCATCGTTCAGACCAATCGTTTTTCCGATGACCATCGATAACCGGGCCACTCGGACCACATGCGAACTAAACTGGTTGGCCGCTCCAGGTTCATCCCACAGACCTTCCGCTCCAACACCGCCCTCGATGATCTCCGTGACCACCCGTCGCATGGGGAGCGGATTTGGCATTCGATTGACGCCCATATTGTCGAGACTGTCCTCCACAAGTCCAGCACCGCGGTCGACCAAAGCCACGACCTCCTCCTCAGAGTGAAAGGACTCGGCAGACACCTCCGTATGGGTTTCCCCTGTGACCCGAAATCGAAACACACCAAACAGCTCTAAAGCATCGATGCCCTCTTTGGTCAGCGCTTCAGCAATCGCTGTTCGCGGCGTGTCGGGATCTGGTTCGGCGGCAAAAATATGAACCAGCGCTTTGACTTGGTCTTCTGTCAGGGGTGCGTGAATCGACAATCCGCCAATGCGATGGCGAAGCAATTCTATTCCCATCATTCGCCCACTCTCAGCCCGCTCATCAAAGCGAATTCGAATGTCATTGACGTAAACCTGCTCTTCAACACACACCACGTTGACTGCGCCCAACAGTTCACAAAGACGGGCTGTAACGCCCACAAAATCAGTAATGGGACGAGCGAAAGCCGCATTATCGAGGTCGTGAAGTCGAATCATACGGAGGAACCCGTAGAACACACGGACAAACAGCTCGCCATCCTCTCGAACCGCCGTAGCCAAAGCGCGATCTTCGCCTGCACGGGCACGATCGAGCGTTTGCCCCAAACGTTCCTGAGATTCGAGGATCTCATCATCGTGTACGGCGAGTTCCGGAGCTTCTGCCTCGACCGCCTCGTCGCGTGTTTCAGCCACTGGTGCTTACCCCTTCTTTCCGACGCTGAACCAACGTCTTCATACACAGTTGATAGATGCTCTCTCCGCAGCGCTCGGACAGCCACCGAATCACATCGTCCACTTCTTTTCCTGGCAGCGACATCAATCCACACAGGGCCGTTCGCTGCAAACCCTGTGCTCCGGGCATCTCAACCCAACGTTTGAACATTCCAGGCGGCTTGATCCATGCCATCAAAACAGACTTCGCCTTGTCGGGATCCACTGCAGCCAGAACGCGACCGGCCGCTTCACATTCCCGTTCGGTAATCCCCCGTGTGGCTCGGTGTTCCACCATCGCTTGGGTGGCAGTAAACACATTTTTCGTTCCATAGTCGGAAAGGAAATCAAGAATCCGTACTCGCACCTCAGCGAAGCCACTCGACAACATCTTGAGCATGGTCTCTTCCACTAGCGACTCATCCGAGGCTCTCTCCAACACCCACAACACTTCCATCTGTACATCCAAAAAGGGCCGATCCCTCAACTGGATCGCCTCTTCGAGCACCCGCTCCGGCAGCGCACGACTGGTCGCCCGCAAAATATCGCACTGCACATCCGATGCTTCCTGATGCATGCGCTCGAACACACGAGAGGGGTCCCAAGCCTCCTTCACAAAGCGCTCAATCAGCATCCGTGTGAGACGCCGCGATGCAGAAGCCCGTTCTTCGACCAGTAAATCCATCAAATGATCAAGGTGGTCGGATGGGACCATTTCGAGCAACTCCACCAACTCCGGGGGAACCACTTCTGATGCCTTACCAACCGATTGCAAAATACGACGAAGGGCCCGGCTGTCAGCAAACTTCGCCAACTCGCCGTCCATCCGGTCTTCATCGATCAAACGATGATGTTGCACCACACGCACCAAGTCCGTCAGGTGATCGAGTTGACCCTCGGAAAGAAGAAAGTCACGCACCTCGTTGACCAGTGGCAACACATCGTCGAGATCCGTTGGGTCCGTAATATCGGCTGCGATGGCCAACATATGACCGACCAGTTGCACCGTAAGAATGGGTAGATTGCGTGAGTCTGACTCCTGTGCCAACTCTGCAAGCCGTTCTTCCGGGATGTCTCTCCACACAAGACTGCCTTGCTCCTCAAAGACCGGAAGTGGAAGGTCAAAGTCTGGAGGCGCGTCAATGTGGGTGGTACCACTGCGGCGTTTCTTCCGCTTCTTCTTGGGTTGTTCCCCCGCCAACAGATCGCCTTCTGGACGCTCTTCATCGGGGACAAAGCCTTCAACGGCCACAATTCCAATGTGCTTAAAGCCCGCTTTCCACAGCAAGGTGACGATGTCATCCTCAGACTGACGAATACCTGTGTAGCGAATGGAAAGAATCTCCAAGAGACGAAGCAACTCCTCCCAAGCAACCTCCGGCTGCAACGAGATTTGTCGAACACCATCCCGAAACAAACGGAAAGCCAAGGATCGTTCGCGATCTCGCTCCAAATACACGACCTCACCATCGCGGGTCATCTCGAAGGGGCGAATGTCGAGTTTCATGGGGCCATACGCACGCAAGGTTGCGTTCATATTTTCGCGATAATCCTGTAGAAAGTCGCGGATCGCCTGGTTTCTTGGCTCGTACAACAGGAAGCTTCGCGCGGCGCGAGACAACGCACGCAAGGCATTATTGGTGGCGACACCTTGCTCCGTTGCACCCACCGCCGCCTCATACCGAATCTCCTCCGGAACGTCTTCTGCTGCCTTTTCACCATCGGAAGAGCTCGAGACATCTGAAGCCACTTGACCGATGTCATTATCGACCTCACCAGCCCCAGAAGAGTCCTCAGGCTCCGCCTTGACTTCCGAAGAAGTGTCATCAGGATCATTCGATTCTTGAGCAGAAAGGTCGGACATCGCCAATTACCAGGCAGTTGGATTTCCTCAGAATAGCGCAGATCACCTCTTTGCTGGCAAACTGTCGACCAGATGATCGAACCACACCCCAAAATCTTGTCTGTCGGAACCGCCAACCCACCCGACCGATACACACAAGAAGACATTCTGAAGCTCTTTCGTGTGTCGAATCCAACCGTTCGATCAATGTTTTCCGCATCTCATATTGAAGGACGCCACCTGGTCATCCCCGAACCGGATGAGAACGGCGTACCCCATGAAAACCAAGAAGCGCTGCTCAGAAAACATCGCAAGTGGTCCCTGCGACTCGCACAAGAAGCGATCGAGAAAGCCCTGGCTCCCCAAGGAATGACCACCGCAGATATCGACTACCTGTGCTGCATTACATCCACAGGCTTTATGCTCCCCGGCCTGACAGCCATGTTCATCAAACACCTCGGGTTTCGGGTGGACTGCCACAGAACAGACGTGGTGGGCATGGGCTGTAATGCAGGCTTGAATGGACTGAACCCCACGGCAAACTGGTGTGCCGCGAACCCTGGACGCAACGCTCTCATGGTCTGCTGCGAAGTGAACTCAGCGTTGTATGTTTACGATGATGAGATCACAACGGGCGTAGTCAACAGCCTCTTTGGTGATGGCTGTGCTGCAGTCTTGCTGCGCTCAGAGCCACCCGAGGAGGATCTTACACCGCGTATCATCGACTTCTACAGCCACATCATTCCCGATGAATGGGGAGCGATGCGGTATGACTGGACCACAAGTCATGGAAAGTTCTCGTTTTATCTGGATCGAGATGTCCCCTATGTTTTGGGCATTCATGCTGAGACCCCGGTGAATGGGCTCCTTGAGCGAAATGGACTGAAACGACGCGATATCGATCACTGGATTATCCACTCCGGTGGGAAAAAGGTCATTGATGCCATCAAATACAATATCGGTATTTCGGAGTACGATGTCCGCCATACCGTCAACGTCTTGCGTCACTTCGGCAATCTCGGCAGCGGCTCTTTTCTATTCAGCTACAAACGACTGATGGAAGAAGGGACCGTGCGTCGAGGGGACCGGGGGGTGATGATGACAATGGGTCCGGGTTCAACCATCGAAACCGCATTGCTGCACTGGTAGGAGCACCATGAATCAGACGATTCAATACGAAGAAAATGGACATATCGCTCGAATCACATTGGTTCGAAGCCGGATCAACATGGAGATGGTTCGTGAACTCACGGCCGTGTGTGACCACCTCGAAGACAACAGTAAATGCAAGGTCGTCGTTCTACAGGGCGCCGATGGACGATTCTGTGAAGGCATCGATTTTGCAGAGTTCAAGCCTGATCAGCCAATGGATATCCACGGTTTCAATAAGTGGGAAAAGATCAGCGCACGAATCGAACGACTACCCAAAGCGATTATTGCCGTCCTAGATGGACCCGCCAAAGGTGGGGGGGCACAGTTGGCATTGGTCGCAGATGCCGTTGTCGCCACCCCCAATGCAACCATCCAGTTTGATGAAGTTCATCTTGGATTCCTCCCCGGGATGGCCACTTTTCGATTGGCCAAAATCGTGGGGTTGGGCCACGCCAAACGCCTCATCATGCAGTCCCCAGTTGTGACCGCGACCGAAGCGCAGCAACTCGGCATCGTATCTTCTGTGTCCGCCGACGTGGAGACAGCGCTCGCGGAAACCATTGATGCCTTTGGCCCCATTCACAATGTGGCGGTCACATTGGCCCGGCGTCTCCTCAATGAAAGTTTCTCGACTGAATTTGAAAATGCAATCGGCAACTTTTTGGCCGCACAGCACCGCGCAATCCACCAAACACCTTTTCTTGAGACCATCAAGAAACACCAGGACGAATGAGTCCTCGACCCTTCAGTGTTGATCCAGCAGTGATGGCCAACATCCGCCCTATGGCGGATCAAGATGTTGCCGCCGTGGCGGCATTGCATCACAGCGCCATGGGGAAATCCACCTGGGCACTTCTGGGAAAACGGTTCTTGGAGGCCCTCTACGGCGCCCTTGTGAACGATGACCGATTTCTGGGTTTTGTCTACATGGAAGATGGTGAAGTTTCAGGCTTCATTGCGGGCAGCCAAAATACGGACAAAATGCTGAGTCATACGCTTCGACGGGCGTGGCCCAAACTCGCCGTGCAGTCACTGCCACACATTCTCAATCCAACCGTCTTGCGTCGTCTTGTCGAGACCCATCGGTATACGGATCTGTCTGGCGGAGAGCCGATGCCAGAGAGCCTGTTCTGTAGCTTCAAGCCTGCGCTCCGGGGGCGGCGAATCAGCGGCCACATCAACAAAGTACTGTTCGATGAACTCTTCGCACGGGGCCATCACCACGTGAAGGTCACAACCGAAGTCGACAACAAAGGAGCGAACCGACAGCTGACAAGCTGGGGCTTCGCCGACGAAGGGCACTTCACTTTTTACGGAAAAGAAATGGTCCGCTATGTGCTGAACCTTGAGTCCTCAGACCGCGTTGAACCCATCTCGAGACATCCGGCGATTTGAATGGTTAGCCGCGACGCCCTCTGACCCAGACAAGGACCGCGGTAATCATCAAAAACAACAGCGTAAACCCAACCAGAATCAGAGACAGTTGGTCCAAAGAAAGGCCCAAATCATCGGCCTTTGCAGAACCTTTGAGCCCCAGTTCATACAAGAATCCTCGAACCCGCTGGCGCTGCCATTGGCCGTATTTAAAGTAGGCCAACTCATCCCCACACTTGATGACAGCATCAAACGCGTAGCGCTGCACGGTGAACCAACTGCACAGCTGAGCCAGATCTCCCATGGACCGTACACTCACCATGATCGACGAAAAAGTGATCTGTGGAATCAACAACAACGGAAGGGTTCCTACCGCAGCCTCGGAGCTCGTCCAGCAGCCACTAACGAGCAGCCCCAACGACATACCCACCAAACCCGTGAGCATTCCTACGCTCGCCAGCCGGAGGAAGTCATACCCGTACTCGCCCATGCCCAAGACCCAATACAGCAGCCCCGAAAAGGCCACGCACTGAAGGGTTGATAGCACCCCAAGGACCACAACCTTGCTGAACAAGTATGGTCCCACCCCAACACCCACTCGACGCTCGCGAAGCCATATGACGCGATCG